>Ga0326514_10001470_pt1 | contig 15405 bp, 14 predicted proteins | sample 3_2548_0518_D_FD_203653 | JGI IMG/M metagenome (GOLD analysis project Ga0326514, IMG submission 203653) | Bovine rumen microbial communities from UC Davis, California, United States - 3_2548_0518 | ecosystem: Host-associated > Mammals > Digestive system > Stomach > Rumen | place: USA...
ATTGAATGTCATTTTCACTTTTCCTGACTTCAATCTCGATATTTTTGTATATATTTGCACCTATATAATATAATAAGGTGTACGCTCCATAACAACAACAAAGAATACATAGCACCATAGAATGCAAATAGCAATAGTTAAATACAATGCCGGAAACATCTACTCTGTAGTCAATGCCATCAGACGACTGGGAGCAGAGCCACTGCTCACCGACGACAGGGAACAGCTGATGAAGGCTGACAGGGTGATTTTCCCAGGACAGGGAGAAGCCAGCAACTGCATGAGGTATCTGCGTCAGCACTCACTCGACAAGCTGATAAAAGACCTCAGACAACCGGTGCTGGGCATCTGCGTGGGACAACAGCTGCTGTGCCGTCACTCTGAAGAAGGCGACACCGATTGTATCGGAGTATTTGACACCGACGTGAAACGCTTCCAGCCCATTCGCCACGAAGACAAAGTGCCTGCCATGGGATGGAACAACATCACCAACACGTCGTCACCACTGTTCAAAAACCTCGGCGACGATGCCTTCGTATACTTCGTTCACAGCTACTATGTGCCCCTATGCGAAGACACCATTGCTGAAGCCAACTACATAGAACACTATTCGGCGGCACTCAACAGAGACAACTTCTACGCCTGCCAGTTCCACCCGGAGAAGAGCGGAGCCGTAGGTGAAACAATACTAAGAAACTTCCTGGAACTGGAATACTGAGAACAACCATGAACATAGAACTGATTCCAGCCATTGACCTCATAGACGGCAAATGCGTGAGGCTCACTAAAGGCGACTACACACAGAAAACGATATACAACGAAGACCCGGTGGCACAGGCAAGAGAGTTTGAGCGGCTGGGATTTCGTAGACTGCATGTAGTAGACCTCGACGGTGCCAAGTCGAAACACATTGTCAACGACCAAGTTCTCAAAGCCATAACAACTGCCACCAATCTCATAGTAGACTTCGGAGGAGGCATAAAGACAGAGGAAGACATTGAGAAAGCCTTTGCGGCAGGAGCCCACATGGTGACAGTGGGAAGCATAGCCGTGACCGAGCCCGAGCTCTTCATGACATGGCTTGACAAATACGGTGCCGACAGACTGATACTTGGTGCCGATGTGAGAAATGGGAAAATAAGCATCAACGGATGGAAAGAAGATTCCGAGGAAGGACTTCTCCCGTTTCTGAAGAGATATGTAGACAGAGGAGTGAAAAACGTGCTGTGCACCGAGATAAGCAAAGACGGGACACTCGCAGGCCCAGCCATTGAGCTGTACAAGACCATCATGAGTGAATTTCCCGACATGCATCTCATAGCAAGTGGTGGTGTGTCGGCTACGGAAGACATAAAGAACCTTGAAAACGAAGGCATACCGGCAGTGGTCTTCGGCAAAGCCTACTATGAGGGACGCATAGACACCGCCCGCCTGCTGATGCCGAGCCATGGTCTGGCAAAAAGAATAATACCCTGTCTTGACGTGAAAGACGGAGAGACGGTAAAAGGGACTAACTTCGTCAACCTCAGAAGTGCCGGTGATCCTGTGGAACTGGGAAAGGCATATAGCAGAGCCGGTGCCGACGAGCTGGTGTTTCTCGACATCACAGCCTCGTATGAGCGCAGAAAGACTTTTACTGACATGGTGGAGCGCGTGGCAAGAGAAGTTAACATCCCTTTCACCGTAGGTGGAGGAATTAACGAACTGAGCGACGTGGAGCGCATGCTACATGCCGGAGCCGACAAGGTAAGCATAAACAGTGCTGCTCTGAGACGTCCTGAACTAATCGACGAGATAACGAGCCACTTTGGTTCGCAAGTGTGCGTTGTAGCCATAGATGCCCGACTCGACGAAGATGGGTGGAACTGCTATGTGAAAGGCGGAAGGGAACGCACCCAACGTGGACTTTTCGAATGGGCAGAGGAGGCTGCCCAACGCGGAGCCGGAGAGATACTCTTCACATCGATGAACCACGACGGTGTGAAGCAAGGTTTCGCCAACGAAGCCCTCGCCACACTGGCTGAACGTCTTCCCATACCTATTATCGCCAGCGGAGGAGCAGGAAAGATGGAAGATTTCCGCGATGCGTTCACCATTGGAAGAGCTGATGCCGCCCTGGCAGCCAGCGTGTTCCACTTCGGAGAGATTGGTATTCCCGAACTGAAGAGTTATTTAAGAAAAGAAGGTATAAGAGTAAGAATATAGTAAAATGGAAATAGACTTCAACAAGATGGACGGGCTTGTGCCAGCCATCATTCAAGATGCGAAGACAAAAAACGTGTTGATGCTTGGCTTCATGAACAAAGAGGCATACGACAAGACCGTCAGCACGGGAAAGGTGACATTCTGGAGCCGCACACGCAACCAGCTATGGACCAAGGGAGAGACATCGGGCAATTATCTCAACCTCGTAAGCATAAAGAACGACTGCGACAACGACACTCTGCTCGTAAAAGTCAACCCCGTAGGTCCGACATGTCACACTGGAACAGACACATGCTGGGGAGAAGACAACATCGACTCACCGCTGAACTTCCTCTCCGAGCTGCAAGACTTCATAGAGAAGCGCCATGAGGAAATGCCGGAAAACTCATATACCACCAGTCTGTTTCGCAAAGGCATAAACAAGATAGCACAGAAAGTGGGAGAGGAAGCACTGGAAACTGTCATTGAAGCCACCAACGGTACCGATGAGCAACTCATTTATGAGGCTTCCGACATGTTCTATCACCTCATTGTGATGCTCACAAGCAAAGGACTGAGAATAGAAGATGTGGCTAACGAGCTCAGAAAACGCCATGACCCCGAATGGGACAAAGCCCGCCGGACAATGAAAAGCAAGCAGTAAAGTAACAGTAACGACAAAAATATAGTTGCAATGCTCATAAACTATAAGAACGTCAACATTTATCAAGACGAGAAACTAATACTCAAGGACGTGACCTTCACAGCCGATGAAGGACAGTTTATATATCTCATCGGCAGGGTGGGCTCAGGAAAGAGCTCACTGCTGAAAACCATCTACTGTGAGCTTGACATCGACAAGAGCGATGCCGAACAAGCAGAAGTGCTGGGAGTAAGCCTGCTGCCCATAAAGAGGAGCAAAGTGCCGGCACTGCGCAAGCAGATGGGTATAATCTTTCAGGATTTCCAACTGCTGCACGACAGAACGGTGCTCAAGAACCTGAAGTTCGTGCTCAAAGCCACAGGATGGAAGAAAAAGTCGGAAATCAACGAGCGAATAGATGAGGTGCTCACACTTGTCGGCATGGCAGACAAGAAAGACAAACTGCCACACGAGCTCTCAGGTGGCGAGCAGCAGCGCATAGCCATAGCACGCGCACTGCTTAACAAACCAAAGATTATCATCGCCGACGAGCCTACCGGCAACCTTGACCCCGAAACGGCAGCAGCCATTGTAACCCTTCTGCAGAAAATATGCCATGAAGGAACGGCAGTGGTGATGTCTACCCACAACGTGCATCTGCTCCAGCAGTTCCCTGGAATAGTATACAGGTGCAAGGAAGGTGTCATAAGCAACGTAACCGATGAGTTCCACGACGCAGAGCTCCTCAAAGAACTGGAATCGGAGGCGCAAGACGAAAACACAACAGCTACAGAAAACACAACAGAAAACGAACAATAAAAAACAACACTCAAATAGATACAGCTATGAAAGTAATGAAATTCGGAGGAACATCCGTAGGCAGTCCCGAACGGATGAAAAACGTTTCCTCACTGGTAACAAAGTCGGGAGAACCCACATTCGTAGTGCTCTCTGCCATGAGTGGCACAACAAACACTCTATTGGAAATCTCTGACTATCTCTATAAGAAGAACCCGGAAGGAGCCAATGAGGTGATAAACAACCTTGAAAGGAAATATCTGGGTTATCTTGACGAGCTCTATTCCACCAACGAGTATAAAGAGAAGACCCGTCAGTTTCTCGAAGACGAGTTCAACTACCTCCGCACATTCACGAAAGATCTCTTCACCAGCTTTGAAGAAAAGAGCATCGTGGCTCAGGGCGAGATTATCTCTACCAACATGGTGGTGAACTATCTGCAGGAACAAGGCATAAAGGCAGTGTTGCTGTCGGCACTTGACTTCATGCGTACCGACAAGAACGCCGAACCCGACCCACAGTATATCAAAGAGAAACTCGTTGCCCTGATGGCAGAAAACGAAGGCAACCAGATTTACATCACTCAAGGCTTCATCTGCAGAAATGCCTACGGAGAGGTTGACAACCTGCAACGCGGAGGCAGCGACTATACCGCATCTCTCGTAGGAGCAGCCCTCGGTGTGGAGGAGATACAGATATGGACCGACATTGACGGTATGCACAACAACGATCCCCGTATAGTTGACAAGACCGAAGCCGTGAGACAGCTGAATTTCGAGGAAGCTGCCGAGTTGGCATATTTCGGTGCAAAAATCCTGCACCCCACATGTGTTCAGCCTGCCAAATATGCCGGCATACCCGTGAGACTGAAAAACACCATGGAGCCCGAAGCCGAAGGTACTATCATCGACAACGTGCTCGTGAGAGGAAAAATAAAGGCCGTAGCTGCAAAAGACAACATCACTGCCATAAAGATAAAGTCAAGCCGTATGCTTCTCGCCACAGGCTTCCTGCGCAAGGTATTTGAGATATTCGAAAGCTACCAGACACCTATTGATATGATAGCCACCAGCGAAGTGGGAGTGTCGGTAAGCATTGACAACGACACCCATCTCAACGAAATCGTAGACGAACTGAAGAAGTATGGAACGGTCACTGTCGATGCCGATATGTGCATCATCTGTGTGGTGGGCGACCTTGACTGGAGCAACCTCGGATTTGAGACCCTAGCACTCGAAGCCATGAAAAACATCCCCGTAAGGATGATCAGCTATGGCGGAAGCAACTACAACATCTCATTCCTCATCAAGGAGATGGACAAGAAACGTGCCCTGCAGTCACTCAGCGCAGAATTGTTCAACAAGGAATAAATCCCTAAATTTCCTCAGCAAACCCAGTCTACACTTTCCAATAAATAAGCAACACATAAACAACACATAAGACGATGAAAGGAACATTCCCAATCGAGAAATTCCAAACGCTGCAGACTCCGTTCTACTACTACGACACGGAGCTGCTGCGCAAAACACTCCGCACGATACAAGAAGAAGCTGGCAGACACAAGAACTTCGTTGTGCACTACGCCATCAAAGCCAATGCCAACCCCAAAATTCTAAACATCATCTGCCAGTCAGGGCTCGGAGCTGACTGCGTAAGCGGAGGAGAAATACGCCGCTGCATAGAAGCAGGCTTCGCTCCCTCAAAGATAGTGTATGCCGGTGTAGGAAAAAGCGACTGGGAAATAAACCTTGGTCTTGACAGAGACATATTTTGTTTCAATGTGGAAAGTATTGCTGAATTGGAGGTGATAGACTCTCTGGCTGAGAAGAAGGGAAAGGTTGCATCTGTATGCTTCAGAATAAATCCCGACGTTGGGGCACATACACATGCCAAAATCACCACCGGACTTGCCGAAAACAAATTCGGCATTGCAATGTCGGAAATGGAAAACGCCATTGAAAAGGCATCGCAGATGAAAAACGTAAGGTTCGTGGGATTACATTTCCACATTGGCTCGCAGATACTCAACATGGACGATTTTGCAGCTCTGTGCAACCGCATAAACGACCTTCAGGACAAGCTTGAGAAGAAACATATAAAGATTGAGAACATAAACGTGGGAGGAGGACTGGGCATAGATTACCAACATCCCAACCGTATGCCCATACCCGACTTCAAAGAGTTCTTCAACACTTATGCACGCCACCTCAAGCTCCGCGAAGGTCAGAAGCTGCACTTTGAGCTCGGACGTTCCGTGGTGGCACAGATGGGAACGCTCATCACCCGCACGCTATACATAAAGCAAGGCACTGCCAAGCAGTTCCTCATAGTTGACGCTGGTATGACCGACCTCATACGTCCCGCACTCTATCAGGCTTACCACAAGATTGAAAACATCTCAAGCGAAGAACCTGCAGAGACCTATGACGTAGTGGGTCCCATCTGTGAGTCAAGCGATGTTTTTGCAAAAAGCATCGACCTGAACAAAGCACACAGGGGCGATCTCATTGCCATGCGCTCTGCCGGAGCCTACGGTGAGATAATGGCAAGCCAATACAACTGCAGGGAGTTGCCAAAAGGCTATATCACAGAAGAGCTTTAGTCTCGAAACACAAGACACTGGCTTTGTTCAGAATAATCTGCATCGAGCCTCATCTAAAGAATGATATTGAACATGATGGAAACCGTTGTTTTCAACAATATAACCATTATAGTAAGTGTTACCGTTGTCGTCTTGGCAATGGTAACGCCGTTTATCAACGGCTTTTTCAGAAAGCCCAAAAGCTTGTTGGCATCCACGGATTATGCCAACGACCAACAAAAGGCTACGCTACCACCGGTAAGCATCATTCTCACTCCAAACGAGAATGCTTACGAACTGGAGCAGAACCTTCCCATGTTTCTTAATCAAGACTACCCCGCTCCCTTCCAGATGATTGTGGTCACATGGAAAGGAGACTCCGAAACCGACGATGTACTGAAGCGCTATGAGGGCAACAGCCATCTCTACACCACCTATATCCCAGATTCGTCGCGTTACATGAGCAGAAAGAAACTTGCCATAACACTCGGCATAAAAGCTGCCAAGACGCAGTGGGTGATGCTAACCGATATCACCTGCACACCGGCATCTGACCAATGGCTTCAGACCATGGCGAGCCACTGCTCCGACAACATAGACATCGTAGCCGGATACACGGCATACGACAATGCCACCAGCGACTACAAGCGCTTTGAACGCCTGCACACGGAGATGTATCTCATAAGAGAATACCTCAAGACTACACCCTATCGCCACAACGGCAACAATCTCATGTTTCGCAAGGACATGTTCATCAACGGCGACGGCTATAGAGGCAACCTGAAATACCTGCGTGGCGAATATGACTTCATAGTAAACAAATATGCAAACAGTTCCAACACCACTCTCGTGCTGACACCACAGAGCTGGATGATTGAGCAACAGCCATCGGCAAAGACTTGGAAAAACAAACATCTGTTCTACCTTGAAAACAGAAAAGCCATGGAACGCTCATCAAGACACAGAACACTGTTCAATATCGACCAGATTGCACTACACACAACAATGACAGCCATAATAGCAGCACTCGTCTACTCCATCTTCACACAACAATGGATTGTCGCCATAGCTGCCGGTGTGGCTTTCATCATTACTGCCATTGCAAGGACGATAATAGGATATAAAGCCTTGAAAATGTTTCAAGAAGATATCAGCCCGATAAAAGTCTTTCCTTTTGACATTGCCATCCTGTGGCACAACATAGGGTACACCATCAAGCATGCAACAGCACAAAAGACCGACTTCATCAGCCACAAGATATAAAGATGAAAACACTCCATTACATCTCAGAAACAAAAGAAAACGACCTCAGAACAACGCATGTGAGAACGCTGTGCGAGGCTTTAAGTGAGCATGTTCAGGCATTGATTGTCACAGACAAAACCCTGAAGACACTGGGACGCGACGACAGGTTTGACATTGTTCACATACACTCATGCTGGGACATAAACTCCACCCGACTGATTGCCGGCATGAAAGAAAAAGGTATGGCTGTGGTTTTGTCGCCCCATGGTGACCTCGATGCCTTCACCATGCAGCACGAGCAACAGATAACCAAGCAAGGCAAACGACTGCTCTATCAACAGAAAGCCGTGGAGATTGCCGACGCACTGATAGCCATGACAAAGCGTGAGAAGGAAAGCCTGCAACAGTTGGGATGGAACAACAATATAGATGTGGTCAAAGCCAGCATCCTCGACAGCACCATGAGCCACCGTCAGATGGCCGAAGAGACCTTAGCTGTATACAGGAAAGTCATTGACACCCGCTATCGCCTGCTCATGACAGACCAAGAGAAACAAGCCATTTGCTGTCTTCTCAGAACTGGCATAGCACGAGATGACTACCAGCAGACTCTCACCAAGGAAGAACACACACTCGTGACATCACTCAATGACACGCAATGGCAACGCATCATGCTATATGCCGACGATGAAGGAATAAGGGATATTATAGACCTGTCCACATACATGAACGACATAGAAGCCCCGGACATCAATGCTGCCGCCATTGCAAGATACCCGAAGAAACACAAGAAAGACACACAGCCACTGAAGCGGTTGCTTCCCAAGGGCAAAGCCACCACCCTGCTCCACGACTCAAGCGCCACCCTGCAACAACTGGTTGCAATGCTTATCGACGCTAAGAAGCACATACAGAAGAACACTTTGACCATGAAGCAACTCTCGGAACTGTACATAGCTTTCCGATATGGCGACTACGACGAAGACGAGTTTGCAGAAACAAGCCGCAAGCTCAGTATCTACACCTTCACCAGCCGCATGCTCTCGGTGCTCCACAGCTTGCTCATGCTCGGAGAAGGCTTCATGCCCATGCCGCCGAAGAGCGACAGTACCACGCAAAACATCATGACAAAAATTCTCTGACAACTATCACATAAAACGAGAAAAGCCAAATGCAAACTTATGACGTTTGCATTTGGCTTTTCTCGTTTTATTTATACATGTACCCTTTCGTCAGAATGGCAGGTCGTCATTACTGTCGCCGTCCTGCGATGGAGGGAAGGGAGCCTGTGAGCCTCCAGCGGGAGCAGCTGTCTGAACGGGAGGCACGGGTGCTGCAGCAGGAATGGCACCGGCAGCAGCTGCTGCCACAGCATCCACACGCTGTACGTTCCATGCACGCACACTGTTGTACCAACGTCCCTGATACTCATGCGCATCAATGTCGAACGACACTATCAGCTCCTCGCCAGCCTGAATATTGAACTGGGCGAGCCTATCGGCACCGAACACATCAAACACCATTTTCTTGGGATATTGTTCATGAGTCTCTATGACATATGAACCAGCTTTCCACTCTCCGCGTGCCGAAACACCACTGCGTTCGGGCAACACGAGAATAATCTTTCCTGTTATTTCCATTATACGATTGCTATTTTAATAATTTAGTGTTTGCGAAATTACTAAAATAGTTCTAAATTCAGAAACTTTTACAGCTATTTTTTGCCTAACACATGGCTTTTTTGTATTTTTGTGCGTCAATAAGACTATAGCATAAACGTATTAAACAAACTTAATTATAGAGACCCATGAGATTTATCATTTCAAGCAGCACACTAAGCAACAGATTGCTGACACTCGCCAAAGTGATTAACAGCAAAAACTCGCTACCGATCCTAAACAGCTTCCTGTTTGAAGTACACGACAACCAACTCAACGTGACAGCATCCGACAGTGAAAACGTGATGAGAAGTGCCTTGCAGCTCGATACATGTGAGGGTGAAGGCAACTTCGCCGTTAACAGCCACACTATTATTGATGCAGTGAAGGAGTTGCCAGAACAACCCTTGACCATCGATGTGAACTATGATGAATGGAAGATGTATATCACCTATCAGAACGGTTCATATAACTTCCCCATACAAAACCCCGACGAGTACCCCAAGGCACAGCCCATAAGCGATCAGGCAACAATTATAACCATGGAAGCCGGAATAATGCTGGACAACATCACCCGCTCTATCTTTGCCACAGCACAAGACGAGCTGCGCCCCGTGATGAACGGAATATATTTCGACCTCAATGCCGAATCACTGGCTATTGTTGCAAGCGATGGTCATAAGCTTGTAAGAAACAAGAATTTCGGCATCAAGAGCGACATGCCTACATCGTTCATCCTGCCAAAGAAGCCTGCCACGTTGCTCAAGAATGTTCTTGGTCATGATGAAGGAGACGTGGTATTGAAGTTCGACGAGCGCTCTGCCGAAATAAACTTTGCCGACGGCACTCTCACATGCCGCCTCATTGAAGGTCGCTATCCCAACTACAACAGCGTTATTCCACAAGACAATCCCAACCAGATAACCATTGACAGGAAATCGTTGCTGGGAGCACTGCGTCGTGTGTTGCCCTTCTCAAGCGACAGCTCACAACTCATACGCTTCCAGGTTGACAACGGCACCCTCACACTCACGGCTGAAGACATAGACTTTGCCACCAGTGCCAAGGAAAGCATCACATGCTCCTACGAGGGTACACCCATGAGCATTGGCTTCAAGGGTTCAAGCTTCGTAGAAATACTAAACAACCTTGACAGCGACGACGTAGTCATAGAGCTGGGCGACGCTTCACGAGCAGGTATCATCTCACCGAGTGTCATGCCTGAAAACGAAGAAGTGCTCATGCTCATCATGCCTATGCTGCTCAACGACTGATATTCCACAATACAGAACAATAGTTTATGAAACTAAACCTCACCAAGCCCCTTGTTGTTTTCGATTTGGAAACAACGGGGCTTGATATTGTTAGAGACAATATCATACAGATATCATATATTAAAATATGGCCCGATGGCAACGAAGAACGGAAGAGCATGTTTGTCAAACCAAGCAAGCCCATACCTCCTGAGGTTGTTGAGCTAACCCACATAACCAATGAGCAAGTGGCCGATGCCCCCACATTCAAGGAGATTGCCCCACAGCTCTGCCAGAATTTCAGCGGATGCGACTTTGCCGGTTTCAATTCAAACCACTTCGACATTCCAATGCTCGCCGAAGAGTTCATAAGAGCGGGTGTAGACTTTGATTTCTCGAAAAGCCGCCTCATTGACGTACAGACCATATTCCACCGAATGGAGCCGAGAAACTTGGCTGCTGCCTACAAATTCTACACCGGACGGAAAATGAGCGATGACTTCCAGGCACACCTCGCCGATCAAGATGCCGAAGCGACCTATGCCGTATTGAAAGGACAACTCGACAGATATGCACCGGGAGTACAAGACGAAGACGACAAGGTGCTCCACAACGACATGGATGAGCTTGCATCATTATCCAAGCTCAACGACAATGTTGATTTTGCTGGACGAATAGTGTGGAAAGACAAGACCGACAGCAAGGGAAAGCCTATAATGGGTGCCGACGGGAAACCACAGAAACACGAAGTGTTCAACTTTGGGAAATACAAAGGCAAGCCTGTTGTTGATGTCATGCGCATGGACCAGGGCTACTACGGATGGATAATGAACGGTGACTTCAGCAGCAATACCAAGCAAGTGCTCACAAGAATACGTCTGCGTGAGCTCAGCAGGCAGAAACAATAACAAAGCCAATCCCCCATTCTCATAAAAGAAAACAATCTGACAATGTTGAAAGGAAAGAAAATAGTTTTGGGCATCACAGGCTCCATCGCAGCATATAAAGCATGCATTATTATAAGGCTGCTTATAAAGAAAGGTGCTGAGGTGCAAGTGGTAATCACTCCAGCCGGCAAAGAGTTCATAACACCTATAACGCTCTCTGCACTGACGCACAAACCCGTTATAAGCGAATTCTTTGCACAACGCGACGGCACATGGAACTCACATGTAGACCTCGGACTATGGGCTGATGCCATGCTCATAGCACCATGCACGGCAAGCACATTGGGCAAAATGGCTAACGGCATTGCCGATAACATGCTCATAACCACATATCTTTCCATGAAGGCACCAGTGTTTTTTGCACCGGCAATGGATCTTGACATGTACAAGCATCCCTCTACACAACAAAACATCGCCACACTAAAATCCTTTGGAAACAGGATTATAGAGCCAGCAAGCGGCTTCCTCGCAAGTGGACTTGAAGGAAAGGGGAGGATGGAAGAGCCAGAGACCATTGTAAACGAGATTGAACTGTTCTTTGCCAACAGGGACAACGACTCCACTACCCAATCTTACAGCGACAGCAAACAAGACCTGTCAAACAAAAGAATACTCATAACTGCCGGTCCGACATATGAGAAAATTGACCCGGTAAGATTCATTGGAAACTATTCAAGCGGAAAAATGGGATTTGCCCTCGCAGAAGAATGTAAGAGAAGAGGCGCTGAGGTCACGCTCATATCAGGACCCGTGGCATTGACATGTTCCGAAGGCATACGTCGCATCGACATCGAGAGCTGTCAACAGATGTACGACATTGCTACGAGCGAGTTTCCCCAGCACGACGCAGCCATACTCTGTGCTGCTGTGGCAGATTTTAAGCCTGAGCAAATGGCAACGGAAAAAATCAAGCGCAAAGACAACGACCTCGTGATAAAGCTCAAGCCCACCCAAGACATTGCTGCCGAGCTCGGAAGAATGAAGCAACCCCACCAACGCATAGTGGCATTCGCACTTGAAACCAACAACGAGCAACACAATGCCGAAGGCAAGAGAATAAGAAAGAATGCCGACTTCATTGTGCTCAACTCCACACGCATTCCCGGTACCACATTCCAAAGCGACGACAACCAGATAATGATCATATCTGAGCAGGGCATTAAACAATATGGGAAGAAACCGAAAACTGAGGTAGCAAGAGACATCATCAACGAGCTGAGCAACATTCTTTAAACTTATAAAAACACACGCAAATGGGCATCGTCAGAAACACAATAGCAACCATAACACTGGCATTGGCATTCATCACCTGTGCCAATGCCCAGGAGTTGCTGGCTAAAGTCACTATAAACCACAGCCAGATACAGGGTACCGACGCATCGGTGTTTGACAATCTCCAAGAAACACTTGAGCAGTTCATCAACGACAGGCAATGGACTAACCTGCAGTTTCAGAAAAACGAACGCATTGTGTGTAACTTCAACATCACCGTAACTAAATACGACCAGTCGGCAAATCTCTTCACATGCAATGCTCTCATACAAGCCAACCGTCCCGTATATAACTCTGCCTACACCACTACACTTTACAACAACAACGACAGAGATTTCAATTTCGAGTTTGCACAGTTCGACCAACTCGACTTCAATGAAGAGATTATAGACAATCAGCTCACAGCACTCATAGCATACTATGCCTACCTGATTATCGGCATGGATCTCGACAGCTTCTCACCAATGGGAGGAGAGGATGTGCTGCAGCGCTGCATGAACCTCGCCAACAATGCACAGAACCTGAACTTCACAGGGTGGCGTTCGTTCGATGACGACCGCAATAGGTTTGCCATCATCAACGACTATCTCGACGGAGCCATGCAACCATTCCGACAGTTGCAGTACGACTACTATCGCAACGGACTCGACGAGATGGCAAACAATGCCGACCGAGGACGTACAAACATCACCACCGCATTGGAAGAAAACCTCAAGAAGTGTCACGAAAACCGTCCGATGAGTTCACTGCCACAGATATGGACCGATTACAAGAAAGACGAGCTCGCCAATATATATAAAGGTAAAGGCACTCCCAAAGAAAAAGAAAGCGTCTATGAGATTCTCTTCGGCATCAACGCATCCCAAAACGCTTCGTGGGAAAAAATAAAAGAATAAAATGCTCACACAACTATTTATAAAAAACTTCGCACTCATTGACGAGCTCAACGTGGACTTCCACAACGGGTTCTCAGTGATAACAGGTGAGACCGGAGCAGGCAAGAGCATCATACTCGGGGCTCTCGGAATGATCTTAGGACAACGAGCCGATGCTAAACTCATAAAAAACGGTGCTGCGAAATGTATTGTTGAAGCACACTTCAACCTTGAAAAGTACGATTTCCAACAGTTCTTCACCGACAACGACATTGAGTATGATGCAAGCGACAGCATAATAAGGAGAGAAATAAGTGCTGCCGGAAAGTCAAGAGCCTTCGTCAACGACACACCTGTGCAGCTGGCAGTGCTGAAGTCATTAGGCGAACAACTCGTAGACATACACTCGCAACACCAAAACCTGCTGTTGCAAAAGGAAGACTTCCAGCTCAATGTAGTCGATACCATAGCACAAAACCAGAAAGAACTCAATTCCTACAGGCAACTCTTTAACGACCTGAGAGACTCACAACAGGCTCTCTCGCAACTCAAACACGACATAGAGGAAAACCTGAGAGATGCCGACTATATACGTTTCCAATTGCAAGAACTCGAGAAGGCTAAGCTAACTGAAGACCTTCAGGAACAACTTGAGCAAGAAAGCAACACACTATCCCACTCCGAAGATATAAAGAACTCACTCTTCACCGCCAACGAACTCCTCAATGGCGACGATAACGGCATAGTGAACCAAATACGGAAGGTAACCCAGAGCCTTCACTCCATAGCAAGTGTTTTCCCCTCAATAGAAGAACTCTATGAAAGAGTTGACAGCTCACACATTGAGCTGAAAGACATTGCCGAAGAGCTGTCATCTGTTGCCGAGAGCATAGAATACAACCCTGCACGCCTTGAGGAAGTAAACTCACGGTTAGACCACATCTATGCCCTCGAACAGAAATTCCATGTAACCTCAACAAAAGAACTGCTGACAATAAAAGCAGAGCTCGAAAGCAAAATCAGCAACATTGACAACAGCGATGAGCAACTAAGCATCCTGCAAGCAAAGGTAAACGCCTTGAACGAGCAATGTACGGAAGCTGCCGCGAAGCTCACCGCCACACGCATCAAGGCAGCAAAGACAATAGAAAAAGAAATGCTCTCACGGCTCATACCCTTAGGCATACCCAACGTAAGGTTTGAAGTAAGCGTGAGCCCGGCACCACAACTCACCACAACAGGAACCGACAAGCTGCAATTCCTGTTCAGTGCCAACAAAAACACGCAACTGCAGCCCGTGGCACAGGTTGCCTCGGGAGGCGAAATAGCCAGGGTTATGCTTGCACTGAAGGCAATGATTAGCGGCAAAGTGAAGCTACCCACCATCATCTTCGACGAGATAGACACGGGAGTAAGCGGAAAGATAGCACAGAAAATGGCTGCCATCATGCAGGAGATGGGAAACAACGAAAGGCAAGTTATCTCCATCACCCACCTCCCACAGATAGCTGCACTTGGAACACATCACTATAAAGTTTACAAAGAAGAAGACAGGAACACAACGACAAGCCATATCATTCAGCTGTCGCAACAACAACGTATCAACGAGATAGCACAGATGCTCTCCGGCGATAATATTACCGATGCCGCCATAACCAACGCCAAAGAGCTTCTTACACACAAATAAGAAAAAAACAACACACAAGAGCATGAAAACCAATATCAGCAAAACAATAATAGCAGCACTTGCAATCGTCATGTGTCATACCATAGCGGCACAGGCACAAAACGGAAACGTGAAGAAAGCCGCCGAAGCTGTGTTCACACTAACCACATTCAATGCCGATGGTAGTATAATTGCTACGACCAACGGAGTGTTTGTCGACAACAACGGCACTGCCATAGCACCATGGACACCATTCGTGGGAGCCGACCATGCCAGTATAACC
>Ga0326514_10001472_pt1 | contig 15400 bp, 17 predicted proteins | sample 3_2548_0518_D_FD_203653 | JGI IMG/M metagenome (GOLD analysis project Ga0326514, IMG submission 203653) | Bovine rumen microbial communities from UC Davis, California, United States - 3_2548_0518 | ecosystem: Host-associated > Mammals > Digestive system > Stomach > Rumen | place: USA...
ATTCGCAGCTCTGCCATTTGATGCGCAGGGGCCGCTGGTTTCCGTATTCATCGATCTCCGCCACCACCCGCACCGGGGTCTTTTTCCGGTTCTCCGGCACGTGCATGGTCCGCCGGGCAGTTCCCATTTCCTCACCTCCAGGTCATTGGAATGTCGCTTTACGCCTCCATCATAATTCCGGGGATGGGAGATTGTCAACTAAAAACTTGCGAATCGTGTTAATCTGTCCGATAATTTGCACTTTTAGATTGCTTAACGCAATTTTTATTTGACGGCATGGTATTTCCCTATTATACTGAAGTTAAACTGAATGATGTTCACCGGGAGGTGTCCTATGGAAAAGAAAGACCGCAGGCCGTTCCTCGTTTCCGAGGCGGCTGCTGAAAATATTCTGGGAAAGAAGCTGTCCGAGGCGCGGAAGGACAAAAAGATCCGGCAGAACGCCTTTGTGAAGCTGCTGGAAGAATACGGGATCTCCATGAGCAGCTCTTCCTACAGCTGCTGGGAGACCGGCGCCCGCACGCCCAATGCCTATCAGTTTCTGGCACTGTGCCGGGCGCTGGACATCCAGGACGTCATGGGATATTTCCTGGAGGAGCACGGTAACGTAGACGGCATGGAACAGCTGAATCCGGAGGGACAGGCCCTGGCGCAGCAGTACATCCGGCTGCTGGTCCGCAGCGGAGAATACCAGCGGGAGCCGGATCCGGACACGGAGATCCTGGATCTGGATCTGTATCTGCAGTCGGCCTCTGCCGGATGCGGGCAGTTTCTGGATGACGACAGCCGGGAGACCATTTCCCTGCCCCGCTCCGTGGTTCCTGCGGGAACGGAATTTGTAGTGCGGATCAGCGGCGACTCCATGGAGCCGGCGTTTTATGATCATCAGCTGGCGTTTGTAAAGCGGACGGTGGATCTGCGTCCCGGCGATCTGGGGATCTTCCTACTGGATGGGGACGGATATATTAAGAAATATGAGGAAGAGATGCCGGAAGAGGCAGAGATGGAAGAATACCTGTATTCCTCCGGGGATGTTCAGAAAAAGCCGGTGCTCCTTTCCCTGAATCCGAAGTATGATCCCATCCGCGTGACGCAGAACAATGAGTTTCAGATCATTGGGAAAGTATTGAACCGGAACGGTCTGGACTTTAACGGCTGAGCTTGGCATCCGGCTTGACAGCTATGGAGGAAGATGCTAGATTGCACACAAGGGTAGTCCCAACGGCCGTTATGGACGTTGCGCCGGGACACACTGGATGTGGCATCAGGCACGTTGGCAATGCGAATCCTCCTTTCGTGTGCACCAACTGTCCTAAACTTGAAGGAGCATTTCAAAAGCTGTGCGATTCCGGTTATTTCTGGTTGACGGCGTGAGAGAATCGCGCTATTATATATACACTTATTTGGAGGATACTCGTATCCCTCAGAATGAACCCGCCGGGTATTGGTAGTACCCGGCGGGTTTCTTTTTTCAGAAAAAAACTATTTTCTGAACAAGTGGCGCGTTTTTTTGCCCTTTCCGGGCATGAAAAAGGACTGTTGCATCAGATTTTGAAATCTCTAATGCAACAGCCCCTTTTCATATTATTCATTTACGATCAGATCTTCCAGCGCGTTCTTACGCACCCAGACCGACAGGTTCCTTTCGGCTGTTGGGAAATCACCGAAGCCTTCCTGGTCGATGCAGACCGGTTCCTGAAAGACGCTGAGCGCATCGTAAAAGGACTCTCCGGCACATTCTCTGCCCATGAACATCCGCTTGGAGCCGCCCTCTGCATTGCTGAGAACAACCGCAAGCCCTGAGTCCGGATGTTCGGAGTCTCCCGTCCTTACCCAACCGATCACATGCGGGTCATCAAAGTAATCCGTCTGATCTCCGTATGCGTATTTGCACCGGAGCTTGATCAGTTTCCCGAGATTCGGAACTAGCGGTCTGTTCTGGGCGGGGTTGCCGTAATAATCGGTATAGAAAACACAGGGAACCCCTTCCGCCCGAAGAAGGATCATGGCATAGGCGAAGGGTTTGAACCAGTCGGAAACAAACGACTGCAGGCTCTGTCCGAACTGGGTGTCGTGATTGTCCACGAAGGTCACGGCATTGTCCGGACGGGCAGAGACCAATGTGTTCTGAAGGATTCCGCGCAGGTCAAAATCGCTGCCCTGTTGTGAAGCATTGAAGAAATTGTAATGCAGAGCCACATCAAACAGAGACATGGAGTTTTCTACCGAATCAAGATAGAATAATAGACGACCAAGATCTCCGCTCCAGTATTCGCCAACGGTAGGAAGATCCTGAGAAGTTTCCTGTCTTACTGCACCGAGAAGCTCCTTGTAAAATGAAAAACTGATGTGCTTGACGGCGTCAAGGCGCAGTCCGTCCACACCGGTACGGCGAAGATACCAGGAAAGCCACTTCTTTGTCTCGGCTATGACTTCCGGATTATCCATATCGACATCCATACCCATGAGATAATCAAAGTTGCCGAATTCCGGATCCGTATCCGGTTCCCAGTTCTTCCCGGTAAACCGGAAGATCTTCCCGGAGGCTTTTGAGATCTCGTCCCAGTCTGTTCCTGTGAAATGTTCATGGTTCCAGGTAAAGGCACTGTACTTTCCGCCGCGGCCGGGGAAGGTGAACCGGGACCATACACGAACTGTCTGAGGTTCCCCGATGGTCTCATTCCTGTTTTCCGCCGAGACCGGTACGGCAGTCACATCTTCCATTTCATCGCCGCCGATCTTTTGGTTCAGAACGATGTCTGCGAAGACTTTTACTCCGGCATCATGAAACGCCCGGACGGCCTCGGTGTATTCTTCGGCAGTTCCGTACTTTGTGCGTACGGTCCCTTTCTGGTCAAATTCCCCGAGATCATACATATCATATACACTGTAACCGACATCGTCCTGGCCGGATGCCTTGTATGCAGGGGGAAGCCAGACCCCTGTGATCCCGAGATCTGCGAGATTCTGTGCTTTCGCCGAACAGCGCTTCCACCAGAAACCGTCATTGGGAAGATACCATTCAAAATACTGCATCATTGTTTTGTTGGTCATTTGTAAATCACCTGCTTAAAGTATATGGAAGACCGTCCGAATGCCCGGAAGGTCTGTATTGGTGAAATCTTCTGAACTTTTTACCACAACTTCTGCAGAATGTCAAATATGCCCCCGGGGGTAAAAGACAGAAAGAATCCGCGGGATCGACGTGTATTATTGTAAAAATGAGTGAAAATGCGGATGAATATGGTATAATTCATAACAGTGTTAGATGGAAGGAGAACTGGTCGTGAAGGAGAGAAACCTGCAGTCCATAAGGAAACGAGTCTTTGATATCATCCAGATCGGAAAATACAAGGATTACGTCAGCCGTGCCTTTGATGTTTTTATCGCACTTGTCATCATCGCAAACATCACAGTACTGTTTCTGGTGCTGGGCACCGGGGCTTGCCCAGTACCGGGATCTGTTCAATGCTATCGATCGGATCACGGTTTCCATCTTTATCGTGGAATATGTGCTTCGGATCTGGACGGCAGACTTCTTCTATCAGAATGAAACGAGGCTCACTGCGATCTGGAAATATGTGAAATCCACAGATGGCATCATTGAACTGCTGACGATCCTCCCGTTCTTTTTCCTCAACGGCATGGTGGTCTTCCGGATGCTGCGGGTGGTCCGGATCTTCCATCTGTTCCGGCTCAACGCGAATTATGATTCGTTCTCAGTCATTCGTACGGTCATCTATGATAAGAGAAATCAGCTTCTTTCCTCGATCTTCGTGATCTTTATTGTAATGCTCGCGTCCTCTCTGCTGATGTACAATGTGGAGAATCCGGTACAGCCGGATGCTTTCACAGATGCCTTTTCCGGGATCTGATGGGCAGTTTCCACCATTCTGACCATCGGCTACGGGGATATCTATCCTGTGACAGCACTCGGAAAGGCGCTGGGAGTCCTGATCTCATTTCTCGGTGTGTTTGCAGTGGCGCTTCCTACCGGCATTATTTCCGCCGGCTTCGTGGAACAGTATCAGAGAATGAAGAAAGAGGAAGTGGCGAGTGGCCTCGGATCTGAGATCGTAACACATAATATACTGGTAGACATCGACAGCATGTGGATCGGAAAGAGCCTTCAGGAGATGGAGGACGAATACGGGATCATGATCGTTCTTGTCCGGCGAAAAAAGAAAACGGTGAAGCCGACGGAGCGGTATCATGTGGAAGTAGGCGATATGCTGGTCCTGTATCATATTCCCATGTGATGCGTCATAAGGAAAAGAATGGTAATTTCTTAATAATCATTAAATTGCTTCCATATATTGGGTTTCCACATTGAAAAAAACTATAGGCAGAACTGAATCGTATTTCAGCATACTCTGTTTCTTTCAAAGAGTCGTATCTTTTCTTCTGATACGGCTCTTTTCTTATTCTCGACTCAATTCGTGCCTATAGTTTTTTAGCTTATTCCTCAGCAGATGGAGACCATGAGTCCTCCAGTTCATATGAGAAATGCACCTTTTTTGTGGTCTTGTCTACCGCATGGACGATCTTTTCGTCCGGCGACAGATAGTACCGGATAGAATCGTGCTGAAGCAAGTAGTCGGATAGATGGATCTCCCAGTCTTTCTCTGTTGCTGCATCGGTCTCTACATCCGGCAAGACGTAAATCCGTGTCCAGCCTTCAAAGCTTTCAGCAACAGGATCATTCGCCTTTTTGTAGATTCTCAACCATCGCCCGCCGGGAATATACTGAACCTCGTACACCCTTTTGCATGCAGGGCAGCACCAATAATCAACGGGTTCTGGCCTGTCCATATACTTCTTCGCGCAATCGTTTCTCTCATCCCATCCGCTCAAAAAGCTGTGGAGCGTGATGGAAGGGTCTTCATATATTGCTCTATCGATTTCTTCCTTATAGAAGATATCCAAACTGCATGGCGACGGACAGCTTGTTTTTGTCATGCGTTCGCCGCATATACATCCCAGTTGAGACATTACTTTTTCCTCCATTTTCAATAGTGCTCACATGTCTTGTCGGAAAACCATACCTCAATAGGGCCTTTGACATACCCTTTTCTTCTGGCTTCCGCAATTCCTGCCTCAGCAAGAGCACGTCCTGTTTGGCTGTTTCGGTGATTCGGAAGAAAAATTGCCACTGTGTCACCTTCGCTGATTTGGCCTGCCGCCTCGCCAATCCTCGTGCTCATTTTACTGGGGTTATTACTTGTGATAGCTTTTACTTCAATGTTCTTCACGATATTTTCATCGTCACTGGTTTTTATCGTCAGATCACATCCACGATCCGGATCGTGCCGTCTTCGAAAAACAGCCTCATATCCTTGATCCATGTATCGCTCTGCGACGAAAATTGCTCCCTTATCCGTGACTTTATAGCCACCAGAGTCTTTATAGCTCGGCTGCTTTTCAGTATAACCACCTCTGCCTCTGCCCATATCACGCACCCCATTTTTCTTGAGAAAACGTGTTGCAGACAACAATTGGCATTGGAAAGCGTTCCCGCCAAGCATCAGGGAACTTGCCGTAGACGATGAGCTTTTCCGGATGCTTTTGCCGCACCAACTCATGCATCCCGTTCAACAGGGACTGCTTGGAGACATAATCGTGACCCATACATCCTTGCGTCGTGATGGACAACACACTGTCTGACGGAAGTCCGTCAAAAGCCCATTCAAGACTCTCTGCGTCGCTCCACCCTGCGTTTGGGATGACGGTTAAGCCGTTCTGCTGCATATAATAGGCCATCGCTCGGTTGCGCCAACAGTTCCATATCTGTTGGCTGCGTGGCATGTCCAGATAAATGCTGTAGTCTGTACTGATCCCACCGGCGAAGCGCCTTAAAACAGATAGGTATTGAGCGGGACGGTTCCAAAACCGTTCAAACTGGTAATCATCCTCGTAGAAATGAAACCACCGCTGTTCGGGATTTATGGCTGTCTTTGCCATGTGAAACGGCACGAGGTTTTCCGGCTCAACGTCATGAACCGGGTGGAGCTTGGGCATGTCGTATTTCCCCTCAAGCTCCGCGCCTTTGATTCGTTCCCATCGGAACGTATCAAGATCATCAAGTTTATTAAATTTCATTTTCGTCCTCAAATAATTCAGTTTTTGTATCTGAGGGCACGAGCGCCAATCTACTTATTTGGAGGACACTCGTATCCCCAGAGTGAGTTTATGGTGCAACATACCGTTGGTAGCTGTTATGCCGCGCCGCCTACATCTGCGCCGGTATAAAAGTTGGTAGCAGATATACCAGCTTGCCTATACAATCATACGCACCACCGCCTTTCCTGTCATTCACGTCCTTATGCTCGCTGGACAAGATCTATAAGCTCTGTAAAAAAGTACTGTTTCCCACGCTTGCGATCATCCCCGAGGAGAACTCGCTTATCTTCCAACACATGCAGATACCGAACCGCTTGTCCATGCGAAACCGCCAACTGGTCTTCAAGGATATAAGCGGTCAGTGCCGGATGTGTAAACAGACATTCGATAATTTCATCAAACTTCGGGCTGTTGATACACTGCTTGACTGTATTCTTGGTTTTATTATAAAGCGCGTTCAGTGCGTCAATATACCCGATGTGCTTTTCCGTCTGCACGCTGACCTTATGAAGGAAGTACTTAATCCACTCGTCGAGCGTATTTGTTCTCGAATCTGTCAGCATTTGGTAGTACACGGCCTTGTCCATACTTATAGCCTCGCTGATATAGAAAAACGGGAAATTGATGACTCTGGCCTTGTAGAGGTACAGACTGATCAGTACGCGTCCAACACGCCCGTTGCCATCGGAGAACGGGTGAATAGATTCAAACTGAGAGTGGATCATAGCTGCCTTGATGAGTGGATTCAGACCATCCTCGGCATCGTTCATAAAAGAAATCATTTCATCCATGTATTTTTTCGTTTCCGAAGCAGAGGGGGGAGTATAGACCACAGCCCCGGTGGAGCTTTTAATCTGATTGTCCTTGACTTTGTATTTCCCCAACGTTTTTTCTAGTCCTGGTGCGATAATACCGGTCATCATATAAACATGGAGCTGCTTCATAAAAGAATGCGTGAATTTCCCGGAGCGAAGGTATTCCGCTCCGAAAATGAGGGTCTGTATATGATTCCGAACCTCCGTCTGGATCTTATCATCACTGGTTTGAGGGCTGATCTCGCTTTTCAGCACATCCGGAATGGTTGTCTGTGTCCCCTCAATATACATTGAAGAAACCGCTTCCTTCTTCTGGAGCATAGGGATAAGGATACTGTTGAATTGGTAGGAATCTATCTTTGCTTCCAGGATCCCAAGACTCTTGGAGGCATCCGCCAGCTCATTAACGAAAAATTTGACATCAAAATCATCTACGCGATCTTTTATAAATTCCAACATGGCAATGTCTCCTTTCATCTACATACAACGTAATATAGCATTCACAACAGATGAAGTCAATATCTAACGTGCGTCTTTTTACAAAACATGCACGTTAGCTGTTTCGCCGAATCCAAAGCATGATCCTTCCCGCGTTACGCAGAACAATGAATTTCAGATCGTGGGGAAAGATTTGAACTGAATCACCTTGATCCAAACGCCTGAGTTTGACTTCCCTTCCATCTTTGGGTATCATGGCTTCGATATTATGACCATGAAGGAAGGATTACCATGCAGGATCTTTTGGAGCTGCTCCGGAAAGTGCCGGACACCTATGCGGTGTTTGTGATCACCGTCACACGGTACGCCGAGAGCGCAGCGGACAATCTGGAAGCCGTAAAACAGTATATGCGCACCAATCCGGCCGCCATGGCATCGGACATCCTGGGCTTCATCTTTACCCGGGAAGAGCAGCTGGCCGCAGGCTGAGGAGGTCATCTCATGTATGAGGATCTGACAAAACTGCTGAATCAGCTGGACGACGGGCCTTACGGCGAGTGGATCATAGACAAGGAAAACGACGGTTCCCCGGAGCACCCGCTCCAGTTTCCGTATGTGCATTTTCTGAATGAGGTCGTGGGCGATCTCATGGATACCGTATACCACTACGCAAATAACGGCCATGATTATCTGTTTCGGTACGACGAGACCATTCAGGCCGGCGGCGTGGATATCCGGAACATTCCGTTAAAGGATGTGGATGTTTCTTCTCTGGATGGGAAGACGGTCCTTGCCATGCTGATGATGGCGATCCGGGAAGACCGGTTCTGCGAGGGAGCTCTGCTGGAGTACTTTGAAAACGGCTCCATCCGGAAGTGGCTGCAGAGGCTTCAGGAAATCGACAATAGCGAAAGAACATAATATGGGTTAATAACAGCGCCAGACGAATCGTACGTCTGGCGCTTTATACGGTCTGTTGAAGTTGCGATGCTTCCCTTTCTTTCCGGGTCAGAACTCGCGGTCTGTGCCTATTAGCATGGCTTTGCGGTATTCGGGGACATCCCATTTGGTGAGATAGAGACTGGATACCAGGTCATAGGTTCCCCTTCCCGGTTTCTCTATTTCAAGGTAGGAGAAATAGAAATGATCTTCCTGCAGATCCGTGATCTCCAGAGATCCCAGCCTTTCCCGGGTATTGTCCCAGAAATAATAGGTCTTGCCGATCTCTAACATGGGAGTGCTCCTTTCCTTTGATATCTACAGTTTAACATACAATGATACAATGAAAAAGCGCCGGAATTTCCGACGCTTTTTATAATGATTGTCATCTAGGGTGGAGCTCTATAGTGTTTCAACGTTCCTGCTGCACGTCATCTCCATTCCATCATTCCAATTCTCTGCGTTGGTGATGGCTTCTGCAGATCTGAACGTTTTTTGGAGCTCATATCCTTTCCGTATAATGATATCTTCTGAAAACCATACTGGCTTTTCAAAAGATATCTGATGATCCCCAACGTCAATGATAATACCTCGGGTTACCCATACGTCATAGGTTTGAACTCCTTGGTCAAACATCTGCTGGTTTTCCTGGATCAGTGAAATTTTGGTAATAGTTTGTTGAATAGGCATTTTTATAAATGATTTTTCCGCAACTAGTGGATACTCCGTTTTTTCTACTGTCCAGACGGCTACATCTTCTGTGCTTCCATAGAAATCTAGTTCTTCCACAAAACTATATAGAAAAATGGTTTCACCATAACTACTGATCTTTACCACTTGAGATGAGCTGTCTGTGAATGTAAATTCATCGTGTTCAATACAGTCTAGGGTTTTTCCGATTATGGATTTGAGTATTTGCCGATCAGATTCTTTCAGTCGGATGTCTATTCTTTCCATGTTAATCAACCATTCCAGCCGCTTTGCGTCTGGCACAAATAGGAATGAAAGATGTGCACATAAGCGGCTACCTTTCTTATAAAATATGCTTGAGGGGTACGCACACTACAACGCACGGTAGGAGGAGTTGTAGATTGCTCTCAATGCTCAAGCCAGCATGTTAATCAGTGTTGGGATCACCTTTTCAAGCACAAATAAGTGGTACCTTGAGTCCGTACACTAAGGATTGTTTTAACACCTGTTAAATGCTTGGTGATCCAGTCAATGCGTTCTCCTCGCCATTCCAATACGAGGAGGTCAGTTTTGTGAAAGTTGTTTTTCCAACCTGTTGTGGTGTTGATGTGCATAAGCGATTTTTGGTCGCTACCATCATTACCTCGCCGACTGATAGTTTACAGCCACACTATCAGAAAAAACGTTTTTCCACCTTCAATTCCGATCTGAACCGCTTTGCCGATTGGTTGCATGAGAATGCGTGTCTGGATGTCTGCATGGAATCCACCGGGAAATATTGGGTTCCCGTGTTTAACATTCTCGAAAAGTGCGGTATTCGGGTCGTGATTGCAAATCCCAAATGGGTGAAAGCTGTAAAGGGAAACAAGGATGACACGAAAGATTCCAAGTGGATTGGGGATCTGTTTCGCTTTGGCCTTGTAAAAAGCAGCTTCATCCCAGACAAAAACATCCGTATCCTGAGAGAGTTTACCCGCTATCGCTACAAGCTCATTTCTATGAAAAGCAGCGAAAAGAACAGGTTTCAGAATGCTCTTACTGTCTGCAATGTCGCGTTGGACTCTGTTGTGTCTGATATGTTTGGCAAATCCGCAACTGCAATTACGGATTACCTGACATCCAACGAGCCCTTTGACGCAGAGCATTGTGTTTCCCTGTTACAGCGTTCCTTGAAAAAGAAAGCTGGTGCTGTCCTCGAATCCATCGAGGGTTATTCCATCACCGACGAGCAGAAAATGCGCATCAGTATTATCCGTGAGCATTTGAATCACATTGTTGGTCTAATCGACAAAGTGGATGACTGCATCAACACTCTGATTTCCGAGTATGAAGGACAGATCAATCTGCTTTGCACTATTCCCGGTGTGCGGAGAGATACTGCAATTACGATCATTTCGGAGATTGGCATTGATATGTCGCAGTTCGGTTCCTCCAAACGGCTTTGCTGTTGGGCTGGCCTGACTCCCGGAAACAATGAGTCCGCCGGAAAGAAAAAGTCTGTCCGCATTTCACGTGCTGGAGTATATCTTAAACCAGCTTTGGTGGAAGTTGCTCATGCAGCTGTGAAGGACAAATCCCATCCTTATTATGCTCTAAAGTATGAGCGTATTGCAAAACGCAGGGGAAAGAAACGCGCAATCATCGCTATTGCCAGAATGATCTTAACCGCCATCTACGAAATGCTCTCTACTGGGGAGGTCTGGAATCCTGTAGATCTCTACAAGGTAGACATGCCCGAATATTTGAAGGAAAAGCAGCTTGAAATGGCTGTTAAGCAAGCAATTCGTTTCCTTGAGGAGCAAGGGTTAAAGGTCAGTTAGGAAACTCACGTTAAATTGGCAACGCCCCGGGAATCTTCTTCGAAGGGGCTAGATTTTGTGCGCCTTTTTTGTTGGTAGCTAACTGATAGTTTCTTTCACACTATCACCTCTTTATAAGTTGTGTTTAAATATTGCGTACCCCACATTTCGACCCAGAGCGTCGAAATGTGGGGTAATTCTATCCAATCACTCCTGAACGCATGGAGACCATGAGTCCTCCAGTTCATATGAAAGTAGCACCTTTTTTGTGGCATTGTCCACCGCATGGGCGATCTTCTCATCCGACGACAGATAGTACCGAATAGAATCGTGCTGCTCCAAATAGTCAGATAGATGTATCTCCCAGTCTTTCTCTGTTGCTGCATCGGACTCTGCATACCCCTCGTTATTCTACGTCTTGCTTGCGTAAAAACTCGAGTAACCTTGAGTAAAAATTTTTTTACTCAAGAATCCAAAAGGACAGCTGTTGGTTAGATGAATCCGTACGAATCAGGCCCTGTCTCTTCAGTGATGCTAACAAATTTCCGATTTTATACTCTTTTTGTCTTTCCGATAATGAATTTGGAAGCTTATCCATCAAAAGAGTTCGAAAATCCTTTTTCTGTGCCCTACCATATTGTCTTAGATAATTGATGATCAGATCCTTATAATATTGATCATCGAACGCTTTATTTTTTATATATTCCGCGCTCGCGTCTATTGTTTTTGATACCTCCGCAGAAAGATATAAACTATTCACTCTCCCCTCAACGAGCTTATGTTTTCTTAAATAGTTTATTGCATCTTTTGTTAACTTATCTCCAAGCCCTTTCTGGACCTGATCCAGTAAAAATACAGTTTCCAAATCCAATTCTGGATGTTCATACAATATGTAGGTATATTGCTCGTTTAGTATTTTTCCATAAACAGTGACTGCAACTTGGCCATTCTGAGATAAATCAAAATCTGGCATTGGAAAATACTTGTCTCGCTGAATCCGATATACTTTACGAATTCCACTAGTCGCAGTGTCTATCATGTTAAACTTTACCATTCCATCCGCCAGTCGCTGATTTCTGTAAAACGGAGGATTATATCCTGGTTTTAATACCATTTCGACACTTTGAGGCAGAAATTCTCCAGGGTTAGTAATGGTAATGTGATCTTCAAACTCGTTGATGTATATACGTCCTCCAAGTTGATAACTACCATGCGCAATACTATTATTCAGCAGTTCGCGAAGCAACCAAGGATCGTACTGATCGGTTTCCTGTGGAAATAGAGACTGTTGGTTTGGCATGTAGCGATACGTCAAGTTGCGTATTTTTCCCAATATCTTATCCGCCACGTTGATGAACGGAACTGTAAAAATAGCATAATCTTTGTCTGCGCCGTCTGCGCCATACAACCGCCACATGATTTTGGGCGGAGTGTTAAAAACATAGTCACACGATTCCTTGCCAAGAAGTATCATTGCTGCATAGGTGGGTTTCCCATCTACCATCAGCTTTAACTGGGTGAGAAACTCCTCATCCGATTGGCCGTCCACATCTTCTGCGATGTGATCCCGATTCATTTTTTCTTTGTAATTCTTTCTTGCCAACGCGATGGCATCCGGATCCAAAAATTCAATGGTTGCTTCATGAATTACCTGTTTTGACCAGTCTCTTCTCTCCTCCATTCGGATTTCATCTATCTTCTGCTGATTTAACCGAACGAGACTCTCGCCTGACCTTGCAAAATACTGGTTTTTCCATGCCGTCGGCATCCCAGCAATTGCCGCTGGCACTTTGAACATCAAGACCCGTTTGGGCTCATTTTCCTCATTGCGCGGGAACAATTCTATTATTTCCATGAACGTCATCCCGTCTGTTATATCTTTTGAGATGTCGTATTTGAATTTTCCAAGAAGCTGTGGGGGTCCCTCTTTGAACGCAGTTCCCACTACATGTTTTTTATCGGTCTCGCTTACGCCAAGCACAAGCCATCCGTATTGCTGATTCATGAGATTGGCCTCATTGCTGATTGCCGAGAAGTATTGTCCAATTTTATCTATGCTATACTGGCCGGACGCAGTTTTAAACTCAACTATTTCATCCTCCCAGTTTTCCATGAGGGACTGTAAAAGTTCATACTGCTCTGCCCGTGGATCATTCGTATCATATTTAAAAAACTCCATTCAAACATACTCCTTTATTGTCTGGAATTTGAAGTCATCGATTATTGTTTTATATTTTATCATTTATTTTCCATTATCGGAATCTTTTTACCATTATTAAGGAAGGAAATGCTTTTACAGCACTTTCTTCTATATATCTCGTGTTTCCTGTAAAAACATTTCCCTTTTCAATCCTCAACTCGATTCCATTTTTGTGAATCCCAGTGACATTACTTCATCCATTTCCGCCATCGTGATTGCCGTGACTAAATTCGGTACAAGTGGATCCCCCAGTTTCCGAACTCCCAGCACAGGGTCCTTTTCCCTTACTTCAGGATCATACCAGTCCGCCTTTTGCAATGCCCATTTCAGCCACTTAGAATTACAGATTTTTCTCCGCATAGCCATATTCGCAAATGTTCGGATATTCCTTGCAACTGCTTCTTCATGAGAGATGAGCAAAAGCATGTCCAGCTCATCCTCCTCTGTCTCGTTGTTCGCGGACAGCACCGCTAACGGGATCCCTTTTGGCGGATCCTGAAGCTGTAAGAAGGCGACCATATCCTCGGACTGGGTCAGGAATGGATCCAGTCGATTGGCTTCCTCCATGCTCTTCTGAATCATTTTTTCCGAATACTTTTGCTTTTTCATCAGCTCGGTGACTCTTCGCAGCTTTTCCGCTTTTTCATAGTTGTTCATCATCTGATGCAGCAGTTCCAGTCTCGTTGTCTCATGATTATGCAGGACATCATGCCGCCTCTTTCTCCTTCGCTGCTTTTCATATTCCCGTTTCGCCAGCATCTCCTCCAATGCGAAGTCCCACAGTGTCTGAAAGAGCAGAGCTGCCATGGCCGGCGCATTCTTTACTGGCTCATCTCCAGAGAACTTCAAATTGATGCGCTTCCCGTTAGGCATCATCATGACCAGATTACCGTTCCAGACAAGATCCATCTTCTTATTCTTAATAAATGTCCTGCTCCGTCGCCGGTATCCTCTGTTTTCCTCTTCATCCTTGTAGACCTCCGGGTTGAAGGGCTTCTTGTCTCGGGATTCAAAGACCGTAAAAGTTACCGGGATCCCCAGCAGCATGAAGACCATGTTTTCCTCCGTCCATCCACCGCACTGCTCTGTTGCCTGTATCAGCAGCGCAAGGACGTCATATACATATGGCAGGCGCTCCTCAGAGACCAGTCCGGCCAGCATAGGCATGATGTGCTTTCCAGCCAGATACACGCCCTGTTCCGGATGACGACTCTGGAAATCCGTCACCTTACAGGACTGGTGATTGATGGAATCGTAACTTTTGTTCCACAGAGCTACTGCTTTCTTCTGTCTCTCCAACATGGTCAGGTCCGTTTCCTCCCTCTTCACATGGATCCAGTCCAGCGCATCCTGCAGGATCATTCCTGCCTTCTCCCGTATCTCCTTCGGATTTTTCTTTGCGAGTCGCTCCCAAGCACCCTTCTTTTTCCAAAACATATCTTCCATGACGATCGTCCTCATATGCATAAAAGCAGACCGATGATCGCCAGGATCACACCGCTGTAAAAGCAGAGTCTCTTGATCATCAATACGGAAAAAGCTTTCCAGGTTTTATCGGTAATGTACCCGATGCCGCTGTACGAAATCAGCAGAAAAGAGAGTATAAAAAAGACATAAGCCGTCCTCATAAAAATGCTCCTTTCAAAGGTATGATTTTTTGAGATACAACTTATGCAAAACGGAATTGCCGACGCCCTGTATTTTCCGGCCCTATTCGGGCACTAAGAAAAACGGTTTTTTTCTATTGCTTAATTTTTATTTCAGCGAAAAAGTTATTAAAATAGAATAAATTATGCTATTTTTTACTGTTTTTCGCCCGATAAAGTTAAGAAAAACACGTTACAAGCCATTCGAGTCTTGTATCGTCCACCAGTTTTATTTTCCCCAAAAAGTTTTAACTTTTTGGGGATTTTTGCTTTTTGGCTTCTTTTCGTTCAGTAAAGTCATTCATTCTGCTTTTGTGTTTAGAGTGGATTTCCAGTTTATCCATTAGTTTATCCATTAGAGAAGGTATTCCCTTGTTTTTATCCATAAACAAATAAAGATTTATCCTCTTTTTGATTTCTTCAGAGGACCATAGAATAGAAGGCATGATGAAAACACTTCCTTGCGCATATAGCAAAAACACGCTTGGTTTTTCCAAACGTGTTTTTCATGCTCTTGATTTTTTCGTATTCTATTTCTTTTCTGGCAAACGCTGATAGATCACCAGGCCGCGGATGGAGAAGAACAGGCATACGATACCCATTAGATAGTACCAGGGATTCTCTGCCAGAGAGAAGAAGGACGGCGCGATAGCCAGCCACATGTTGCACCACGGATTGAAGGATACCAGTGCAACACAGATAAGTACAATATGCAGTGCAAGGTTGTTTCCTTTACGATAGCCTCGTTTTTCC
>Ga0326514_10001473_pt1 | contig 15399 bp, 27 predicted proteins | sample 3_2548_0518_D_FD_203653 | JGI IMG/M metagenome (GOLD analysis project Ga0326514, IMG submission 203653) | Bovine rumen microbial communities from UC Davis, California, United States - 3_2548_0518 | ecosystem: Host-associated > Mammals > Digestive system > Stomach > Rumen | place: USA...
GAATTTGTAAATGTTACAACCTAAGCGTACTAAATTCCGTAAAGTTCATAAAGGACGTAATCGCGGTTTAGCTCAGACTGGTAACGCAGTAGAATTTGGCCAGTACGGTCTTAAAGCAACTACTCGAGGCCAATTGACAGCTCGTGAAATTGAAGCGGCCCGTCGTACAATGACCCGTTCAATCAAGCGTGAAGGTCAGGTATGGATCCGTATTTTCCCAGACAAACCAATTACCGAAAAAGCTCTTGGTGTTCGTCAAGGTAAAGGTAAAGGTAATGTTGAATACTGGGTAGCAGTTATTCAGCCTGGTAAGATCCTCTATGAAATGGGTGGTGTTGGCGAAGCAGAAGCAAGACATGCTTTTGAATTGGCTGCAGCTAAGTTATCTGTGAAGACTACATTTGTTACAAGGACTATTTTATAATGAAAGCAAAAGAATTTCGCGAAATGAGTGTTGAGGAACTCAATGCTGAATTATTAAAGTTAGCAAAACAAGAGTTACTTCTTAAGATGACTAACAAAGTTGGTCAGTTACAACAAACTCACCAAATCAGTGCAACTCGTCGTGATATCGCTCGAGTAAAGACTGTATTGACTGAAAAGGCAGGTAAATAATGAGCGAAAAGACACGTACATTAAGAGCTGTTGTTGTTAGCGATAAAATGCAGAAATCATGTGTTGTTGCTGTTGAAAGACGCGTTAAACACCCGGTTTACGGCAAAATTGTTAAGAAAACAACCAAACTTCACGTACACGATGAAAACAATGAAGCTAAAGTTGGTGACGTTGTTGAAATTCAAGAATGCCGTCCTATTGCTAAGACCATTTCTTGGACATTAGTGTCTGTTGTTGAAAAAGCTGCTGATTAATAGTTCAGTTTTTTATTAAAACAGTTATTTAAGGCGTATCTGTAAAAAAATACAGGTATGCCTTATTTATTTTTCATAAATACTACACATATCACAAAAATTGTGTTATCATGCATTGCCCTTATAAGTTAGGGTAGGTTTTATTGTTTCAAACGAAGCATGTATATATAGAAGGAAATCATTCATGATCCAGATGCAAAGTATGCTTGATGTAGCTGATAATTCAGGTGCACGTAGCGTAATGTGTATTAAGGTTCTTGGTGGTTCACATCGTAGATATGCAAACGTTGGTGATATTATTAAAGTTTCTGTTAAGGAAGCAATTCCTCGCGGCAAAGTTAATAAAGGTGATGTTTGTACTGCAGTTGTTGTTCGCACTAAGAAAGGCGTTAGACGTCAAGATGGTTCAGTTATTAGATTTGACAGCAATGCAGCTGTTTTATTAAATAACAATACTTTAGAACCAATTGGTACTCGTATTTTTGGACCAGTGACTCGCGAACTTCGTGGCGATAAGTTTATGAAGATTGTGTCATTAGCACCAGAAGTATTATAAGGAGTCAATTATGGCAGCAAAAATTTGCCGAGATGATGAAGTTATTGTAATCGCAGGTAAGGATAAAGGTAAGCGCGGTAAGGTTACCAAAGTTCTTAGAGATGTACATAAAGTAATCGTTGAAGGTATTAATATTGTAAAGAAACACAAGAAGGCTAATCCTCATACACAGGAAGAAGGTGCTATTATCAGCATGGAAGCTCCTATTGATGTTTCTAATGTGGCGATTTACAATCCTGAAACTCAGAAAGCAGATCGCGTAGGTTTTAAGTTCGAAGACGGTAAGAAAGTTCGTTTCTTTAAGTCAAATCAAAAAGTAATTGTAAAATAATTGGAGTAAGCGATGGCGAAACTACATGATATTTACAGACAAGAAGTAATCAAAAAATTAACTGAACAATTTGGTTACAAGACTGTCATGCAAGTCCCTCGAATCGAAAAGATTACCCTGAATATGGGTGTCGGCGAGGCCTTGACTGATAAAAAGGTTCTAGAAAATGCAGCAGCTGATTTAGCAGCAATTTCAGGACAGAAACCATTAATCACTAAAGCACGCAAATCAGTTGCAGGCTTCAAAATCCGTGAAGGATATCCTATTGGTTGCAAAGTAACCTTACGTGGTGAACGTATGTGGGAATTCTTAGAACGCTTGATTTGCATTGCAATGCCACGTATTCGTGACTTCCGTGGTGTTAGTGACAAATCTTTTGATGGTAAAGGTAACTATTCAATGGGCGTTCGTGAACAGATCATCTTCCCTGAAATCGACTATGATAAAGTTGATCAGGTTCGTGGTTTAGATATTACTATTACCACAACAGCAAGTACTGATGAAGAAGGTCGTGCACTTTTAGCCGCATTTAATTTCCCATTCCGTAAGTAAGGTGAGGTTATGGCAAAATTATCAACAGTAAATCGTGAAAAGAAACGCGAGTTATTAGTAAACAAATATTTTGAAAAGCGTCAGGCTTTGAAAAAAATTATTTCTGATGTAAACGCTTCTGAAGAAGATCGTTGGAATGCAAGTCTCAAACTTCAAAGTTTACCAAGAGATTCTAGCCCATGCCGTATTCGCAGACGTTGTAGCATCACTGGTCGTCCACATGGCAATTTACGTAAGTTCGGTTTATGCCGTATTAAATTACGTGAAATGATGATGAATGGACAGGTTCCTGGTCTTAAGAAAGCAAGTTGGTAATAGAGGGGAGATAGACGTATGAGTATGCAAGATCCAATTGCAGATATGTTGACTCGTATCAGAAATGGTCAGTCTGCACAAAAAGAATCCGTTGTTATGCCTTACTCCAAGCAAAAAGCTGCTATTGCTAAATTGCTGAAAGATGAAGGTTATATTTCAGATTATTCAGAATCCAATGAAGTAAAGAAGGTTTTAACTATTGACCTTAAATATTTCGAAGGAAAGCCTGTTGTTGAAATGATTAAACGTGTTTCACGTCCAGGTTTAAGAGTATACAAGAGAAGTTATGAATTGCCTAAGATCCAGAATGGTCTGGGTATTGCAGTAGTTTCTACTTCAAAGGGTTTAATGACCGACCGTGCAGCTCGCAAGGCTAAACTCGGCGGCGAAATTATTTGCTACGTAGCATAAGGGGATAAAATGTCACGTGTTGCTAAAGCACCTGTCAGCATTCCTGCTGGCGTAGAGGTAAAGGTTGATGGTCAGACCATCACCGTTAAGGGTAAGACTGTTTCATTAACAAAAACTTTCAATGATGCAGTTGAAATTAAAGTTGCTGACAATCAGGTAACATTCGAACCAAGAACAGGTTTCGATAATTCTGATGCTCAGGCAGGTACTGCAAGAGCTATTGTTAACTCTTTGGTTTCTGGTATTGCTAAACCTTTTGAAAAGAAACTTACTTTAATTGGCGTAGGTTATCGTGCTTCTGTTAAAGGTAACGTTTTAAGTTTGGCTTTAGGATTCTCTCATCCTGTAGATCATGTAATTCCAGAAGGAGTTACTGCTGAGTGTCCATCTCAAACTGAAATTATTTTAAAGAGCGCAGATAAGGCTTTATTAGGTCAAGTTGCTGCTGATGTTCGTGCGTATCGTGCTCCTGAACCATATAAGGGAAAGGGTATCAGATATTCTGACGAATATGTTCGTATCAAAGAAACTAAGAAGAAGTAAGGAAAAAAAATGGACAAGAAAGCTTCTCGTCTTCGTCGTGCTCTTAAGGCACGCTGTAAAATGGCTGAATTGGGTGCAATTCGTCTAGTTGTTTTCCGCACTCCACGCCATATTTACGCACAAGTAATCGATGATGGTAAGGTAATCGTTGCTGCTTCAACTTTGGAAAAAGAAGTTAAAGATCAGGTTAAATATACCGGTAACAAGGATGCAGCAAAGGTTGTTGGTAAGGTTATAGCAGAAAGAGCTCTTGCAAAAGATGTTAAAACTGTTGCTTTCGATCGTTCTGGTTTCCAGTATCACGGTCGTGTGGCAGCTTTGGCTGAAGGTGCTCGTGAAGCTGGTTTGCAGTTCTAATGTAAGGTAGGAATAATATGGCAAAAAATGATACTCAAGCAAATGAATTGCAAGAAAAATTAGTTGCGGTTAACCGTGTGGCCAAGGTTGTTAAAGGTGGTCGTATTTTCTCATTCGCCGCTTTAACAGTTGTAGGTGACGGTCATGGTAAATTCGGCTATGGTTATGGTAAGGCTCACGAAGTTCCGGCTGCAATTCAAAAGGCTATGGAACAGGCTAAGAAACATTTAGTACAGGTTAACTTAAATAATGGTACTTTATATCATTCAGTAACCGGTGACCACGCAGGTTCTCACGTTTATATGCAGCCTGCTTCTCAAGGTACCGGTATTATCGCTGGTGGTGCTATGCGTGCCGTGTTGGAAGTTGCAGGTATTGAAAACGTTCTTGCTAAGGCTTATGGTTCTACTAACCCTGTAAATGTGGTTCGTTCAACTGTTCAGGCTTTATCATCTATGAAATCACCAGAACAGGTAGCTCGTAAAAGAGGTTTATCTGTTAAAGAAATTTTGGAGTAAAAAATGGCTGAAAAGACTATTAAAGTTACTCAAACACGTAGTGCAATTGGTCGTTTACCAAAACACAAAGCTACTTTACGTGCATTAGGTTTACGTCATATCGGTCACACTGTTGAAGTTGCTGACAATGCTGTTATGCGCGGTATGATTAACAAAGTTTATTATATGGTTAAGGTTGAGGAGTAAAAAATGGGTTTACGTTTAAATCAATTAGCTCCTAATCCAGGTTCCAAGCCAGCTAAGACTCGTGTAGGTCGTGGTATTGGTTCTGGTATTGGTAAGACTTCTGGTCGTGGTATTAAAGGTGCCGGTGCCCGTAAGAGCGGAGGTACTCGTCATGGATTTGAAGGCGGTCAGATGCCGTTAAAGATCCGTTTACCAAAATTCGGATTCTTCTCAAGAACTGGTGCAGTTACTACTGATTTACCATTGAGTGCTGTATTGAAGCTTCAGGAGACCAATATTAATCTTTCTACTTTGAAGGAAAATGATTTGGTTTCTGACAAGTTTAAGAATGTTAAGATTGTTATGTCCAGAAACACCAAGGTTGAAAAGGCTATTACCTTATCTGGTATTTTGGTTACCAAGAGTGTTAAGGCGGCAATCGAAGCTGCAGGCGGAAAGGTAGAAGGCGAACAAGAGTAAGGATAGGAAATGGCAAGAACACCGGGTTTGGAGAATACAAAGAAAGGAATGTCTGAGTTAACACAGAGATTGCTCTTTGTTGTATTTGCTCTTATTGTGTTCCGTATAGGTTCACATATTCCGTGCCCTGGAATTAATGCTCAACGCCTTGCTGAAGTAATGGAACAACAAAAGGGTACTATCATTGGATTATTCAATATGTTCAGCGGTGGTGCTCTTTCTAGAGCTTCTTTGTTTGCACTAGGTATCATGCCTTACATTTCCGCAGCCATTATTGTCCAGTTACTTGGCGTAATGGTTCCTAGCATTCAGGAAATGAAAAAAGAAGGCGAAGCTGGTCGTCGTAAGATCACTCAGTTGACTAGATATGGAACATTAGTACTTGGTGCAGTGCAGGCCTTTGGTATTGCTACCGGTCTACCTAACATGATCCAAGGCGTGGTTGATGATCCAGGATTTAGTTTTTATTTTGTAACTACAATCAGTTTACTGACCGGAACTATGTTCTTGATGTGGTTGGGTGAACAGATTACCGAGAGAGGTATCGGTAACGGTATTTCGCTGATTATTTTTGCGGGTATTGTTGCAGGTTTGCCTCCGGCTGTTGGCAGTACAATTGAGCAGTTTAAGCAGGAAGGTGGCGCTTATGTGCTGGTTTTGATTGCTATTATTGCTATCGTTGTCGGTGTAACGGTTTTCGTAGTATTTATGGAAAGAGCGTTGCGCAAGATTACGGTTCATTATGCCAGACAGCAGCAGGGCGGTAGAATGTATGCACCTCCTACATCACACTTGCCGTTGAAGATCAATCAGTCAGGTGTTATCCCTGCGATCTTTGCTTCAAGTATAATCATGTTCCCTGCAACAGTGGCATCATGGTTTGGACAGGGTGACAGCACCTTTGCTCAGATTGTGAATAAGGTATCTCAGGTGTTACAGCCTGGTCAGCCGTTATATGAGCTGTTGTATGCTAGTGCTATTGTTTTCTTCTGTTTTTTCTATACCTCTTTGGTGTTTAATCCAAGAGAGTTGAGTGAAAACTTAAAGAAAAGTGGTGCTTTCATTTCTGGTATCAGACCGGGTGAGCAGACTGCAAAGTTTATTGACCAGGTTATGACTAGATTGACATTAGTTGGTTCAATGTATATGGTTCTGGTATGTTTAATACCGCAATTCATGATGACCTTCTTGAATGTTCAGTTCTATTTTGGTGGTACCTCTTTACTGATTGTGGTTGTAGTTGTAATGGATTTTACATCACAGCTTATGGCTCACAGGGTTTCTCATCAATATGCAGATGTTATGAGAAAACAGAATTTGAAATTTACAAATCGTTAATAATTTGGAGTAAAACATGAAAGTAGGTGCTTCAGTTAAAAAGATGTGTCGTAATTGCAAAATTATTAAGCGTCACGGTGTTGTACGTGTTATTTGCGTTGATCCAAAACACAAGCAGCGTCAAGGTTAATAATTTTTTGTAATCAAGATCAAAAAACTTGAAAAAATATTGGCAGGTACGTTATAATAATGTGCCTGCTTTTTTTAGCATGTGCACTTATTGCTACCATGTATCCGTAACGGGCTTTATGGTAGCGTGATTTTTTGTACTTTATAGGAGTAATATAGTGGCCCGTATAGCTGGCATTAATGTTCCTGATAATCAACATGCAGTTATTGCATTAACATCAATCTACGGCATCGGTAAGCCAACAGCTAAGGATATTTTAGCTAAGGTTGAAATTGCTGAAGATACTAAGTTAAAAGAATTATCTGAGGAACAATTAGATAAAATTCGTGCTGAAGTAGCAAATTATACTGTAGAAGGTGATTTACGCCGTGAAATTTCAATGAATATCAAGAGATTGGTTGACTTAGGTTGCTATCGTGGTATTCGTCATCGTCGTGGTTTACCAGTACGCGGTCAACGTACTAAAACTAATGCGCGCACTCGCAAGGGTCCTCGCAAGGCAATTAAGAAGTAACGGAGTAAATTATGGCAGTTAATCAAACTCGTGCACGTAAGCGTGTAAAGAAGCAAGTTAGTGATGGTATCGCTCACGTTCATGCTTCATTTAATAATACTATTGTAACAATTACTGATCGCCAGGGTAACGCTTTATCATGGGCTACATCCGGTGGTTCAGGATTCCGCGGTTCACGTAAGTCAACTCCATATGCAGCTCAGGTTGCAGCAGAGAAGGCCGGTGAAGCAGCAAAAGAATTTGGTTTAAAGAATCTTGAAGTTTTAGTTAAAGGTCCTGGTCCAGGACGTGAATCTTCTATTCGTGCTTTAAATGCAATTGGTTACAAAATAACTAATATTACTGATGTGACTCCAATCCCTCATAATGGTTGCCGTCCACCAAAGAAGCGTCGCGTTTAATAAGTTGGGAGATTAAAAAAAATGGCAAGATATTTAGGCCCTAAATTAAAGCTTAGTCGTCGTGAAGGAACCGACTTATTTTTAAAGTCTGGTGTTCGTCCTGTCGATCAAAAGTGTAAGATTGATACAAGACCAGGTCAACATGGTGCTGTAAAACCACGTGATACTGATTATGGTCAACAGTTGAGAGAAAAGCAGAAAGTTCGTCGTATGTACGGTGTGTTGGAAAGACAATTCCGCAACTACTACAAAACAGCTGCTCGTAAGAAAGGTAACACCGGTGAAAACTTACTTACATTGTTAGAAGCTAGATTAGATAATGTCGTTTACAGAATGGGTTTTGGTTCTACCAGAGCAGAAAGCCGTCAGTTAGTAAGCCACAAAGCTATTTTAGTTAATGATAAGGTTGTTAACATTCCTTCTTACCAAGTTTCACCTAATGATGTGATTTCTGTTCGCGAAAAGGCAAAGAATCAAGAACGCATTAAAACTTCTGTAGAGTTAGCTAAGGGCAAGACTCCATGTGAATGGTTGGAAGTTGATTTAGATAAATTATCAGGTACTTACAAAGCAAACCCTGAAAGATCTGAATTACCTCAAGAAATTCAAGAACAGCTAATCGTAGAATACTATTCTAAGATGTAGTTTTTAAGAGAGGTTATAATGCAAGGTTCTTTACCAGATTTTTTAATACCAAATCAAGAGATTGAGGTATCTAAGGATAGTATTTTCTGTGCAAAGGTTGTTTTACAGCCTATGGAACGTGGCTTCGGTATTACCTTAGGTAATGCGTTGAGAAGAATACTGCTTTCTTCAATGCCAGGTTATGCTATTACTGAAGCTGAAATTGATGGAGTACAACATGAGTATTCCACTAAAGAAGGTGTAAAAGAAGACATTGAAGTTATTCTTTTAAACTTAAAAGGTGTTGCAGTAAAATTATTCGACAAGAATGAGGAATACTTAACTCTAGAGAAAAAAGGTGCAGGACCAGTAGTTGCAGGTGATATTAAGCATAGCGATAATGTTACTATTGCTAACCCTGATCACGTGATTTGCAATCTTACTTCTGATGACAGTGAGATCAAAATGCGTTTGAAGGTTCAGCGCGGTCGCGGTTACAAACCAGCTCAGACTCGTTTAAACGAAGAAGACAGACCTATAGGTCATCTTCTGGTTGACGCTGTGTACAGCCCGATTGTTCGTATTGCTTTTAATGTTGAATCTGCCCGTGTGGAACAACGTACAGATCTGGACAAATTAGTAATGGAAATTGAAACCAATGGTACTATTGAGCCGGATGAAGCAATTCGTAATGCAGCTACAATTTTGTATTGCCAACTAGAACCGTTCGTTGATTTAGGTTCTAAACTCACAGTTAAGCCTGAAGAACCTGAGGAACCAAAAGTTCCAGATGTATTAAAACGTCCAGTTGATGATTTAGAGTTGACTGTTCGTTCAGCTAACTGTTTGAAAGCAGAAGCTATTCACTATATTGGTGACTTGGTTCAACGTACAGAAGTTGAGTTGTTAAGAACTCCTAATCTTGGTAAGAAATCTCTTTCCGAAATCAAGGATGTTTTGGCTCAGCGTAATTTATCTTTAGGTATGCGCGTCGAAGGATGGCCTCCAAAGGATATCGTTGATAAAGGTAGTTTCTAATTAGTTTTTTAAAGATTTTTAAATATAAGAGGTTTTGTCATGCGTCATCGTATGAGTGGTCGTCAACTAAATCGTAATAGCAGCAACAGACATGCTCTATTCCGTAGTTTAGCAATTGCATTAGTTAATAGCAAAGATGGTTTAATCAAAACTACTTTGCCTAAAGCTAAAGAATTACGTCGTGTAGTTGAGCCTTTAATTACATTAGCTAAGGTTGATACTGTAGCTAACCGTAGACTTGCTTTTGCTCGTCTTGATGATAAGAGTGCTGTTGGTAGATTATTCCAGATTGCTCCGCTTTTTGCTAACAGAGCTGGTGGTTATACTCGCATTTTAAAGTGCGGTTTAAGACCTGGTGATAATGCACCTATGGCATATGTTCAGTTTACTGAAACTGTTCAAGTTAATGCAGAAACCAAATCAGAAGGTACAGAAGCTGCTTCAGCTAATGAATAATCTGAATTGTCTGATTAATTTATTTTATTAGGTATTATAGAGGGGGATCTTTTGATCCTCTTTTTTTATAGGTGAAAAATTATGCTTGATCTTTTAAACAATGATAATGATGATTTGCTTGGAGAAAGAATCGATCAACTGTTTCTTACTGCTAAGGATTTGTTTGAAACTATAATAGATGAATTTTCTGAAGAAGAAAGAGACTTTATTATTTCATTTTTTGATTCGGAAGAATATCAGTATGAAATAGTAGATGTAAATCAGGATTCATGGGTGGACTTTTCTAAGGAAATTGCCGATTGTTCAGCTGATGATTTGATTGAAATCAGATTCAGCAGCCCTGAGCAAAGCGATATATTTGTATTTTCTGTATTAGTTGTTGAAGATCAGAACTTGTATTTTAAATGGTTAGTTCCGGAAGAGGATTACGGTAACTAACCAAATAAAAGTGAGCTAATTATTTTTCTGATGATTTCAGTGCTGTTTCCAGGAGTTCTTTCAGTATTCCCAGGTTTCGTACAGCTTCAGACAAATAGGAGTTATTAGCTATTTTCTGATCGATATATTGTTCAATTTTCTGAAAATTGGATTCTGTTGTTTTCTGCAGACTTAAATGGAATGACGCAACACTTTGCAGTTTAATTACATTTTCATTAATTGATGTTAAAATTCCGGACATGGATGATTTGTTGTGTTCTTCCTTCTCCAAAGTATTATTGAAGATGCTTTGTGCGTTGTTTGTTGAATTCGACATATCTTCCAGCATTTTTTTATTGGTCTCAGTTTCTGTAATAATAGTGTCGATCTGATGATTAAACCCGTCAACTGTTGAATCTATTTTTGAGGAAGCTTCAGCTGTATCAAGTGACAACTTTTTTACTTCTCCTGCCACCACTGCGAATCCTCGTCCATGTTCTCCTGCTCTGGCTGCTTCTATAGTGGCATTCAGGGCAAGCAGGTTGGTCTGATTGGATAAGTCTGAAATCATTTCGGTGCATTCGCGTATTGATTTCATTTGTTCGCGCAAACCGACAAAGGAGTTAATAAATGATTCCTGAAGCTGCTGCATGGAGTTGATACTCGTTGTCAGACCATCTAAAACCATTCTTATTTGCTCAATTTCCTGAGCATTGTTGTTGTACACTTCCTCAATGCGCTGGATGGAAGCATCGATTGATTCTTTGATATTATCTAATGAACTTAAATTATCTTCTTGCGCCAGCAAATCGCGATGATCACTTGCCAAATCATCGACGTATTGTTTCAATTGGCTTCCTTTTTTATCCTTAACCAATGTATCCTGTATTTCACTAGCAACATTAAAAGCATCCGTGATTTTTGTATTTTTTACTTTTATTTGATTTTTTAATTTTTCACTAGTATTAAACATTTTTGTTCCACCATTAAATAGCTATTCACACATACAGTTTAACTATAGTTAGATTTTTTTAACGTGAGTATTATCTAGTTTTTGTAACAGTATTGTTAAAAATCTTATGAATAAATGCTCATGAGGTTATTTAATGTAGAGATCATCATTTTGTATGAATTTCTAATGAACTGTCCGTTTGGTTAGAGTTTCGAGAAACAATAAGATAATTGAGAGGTCAATACTTTATTTTCATTTATTTCGTGCTCAGAATACTAGAATGACCGGCAATTGTGCTTATAATGATTTGGAAAATTTAGTTAATACATCAATTGCTTAATTGTTCTTTATATCTAACAATGGTTCTTTAATTCGCCTAGAGATTGTTTAAGTGATTTCTTGTGCATGTACAGGAAGACATAAAACCCCTGTTCCGCGTGCTATTTTTGCTAAAGCTTTAATTGAACTGGCAGTTGTATCTAAACCGTTTTAGAGTCAAAGCAGACTGTGTAATCTCATCAAAGGACCTAGGAATCTTTCTACTTACATCATTCAGTTCCTGGAACTTAACTGTAGCTTCATCAATGGAGCCGGTGATAGCCTGAAGCGAACCAATCGCACGTTCTGTTTGCTGGATAGTGTCAATGATATTTCTCATTGCTGATCCTATAACCCTGGCACCATTAAACATCATCATGTTTGAAAATGCAGCTTGCATATTGTGTCTAAAATTATTTACAACTTGAGTTATCTAAATGTTTGAGTTGTATGATTGTTAATTCTAGTTATGTTATTTTCAAATCTATTAAATGTATTATTAACATTATGGATAGACTCTGGGAATCTCGATTAAATTCAACATTAATGCCATGTGCAAGATTCTGCATTTGATGTACGTCTTGTCCTGTACCGTTCATCTGAATGTTTGCACCAACAATTATATTCGCCATTGCTATCAACTTAAAAAAAGGCACCTTGCCATTAACAAAGTGCCTATAAAACAACTAAATGCTAATTTAGTATTTCAGTAATCCACATATTTTCATAACAAAATAACATAGTACCATAGGAGGACAAAAGAAAAGGAGAACTATTAGCCAAAGTCTAACAGCTTTCTTTTCTTCATTATTATTAACATTTGGCATAGTATTGATATTTATAACACTCGACTGCCCGTTACCTATACCTTGATCTTCGTAAACAGTTACGCCATCCACAACAACGCGGTTTGTTGTATAAGACTGTTCAAAGAAGTTATAGCCATTATTTCTTCGATTATCAGCATCCCTATATTCAGTATTACTGCGTACTGAATTGTCGTCAAACTTTACGTTTTCACCGTTTTTCTTTTTAATATTCCAATTAGCCATAATAAATCTCCTAGGTACATTAATAATTATAGTTATAAAAATTAAAATCCCAATAGATTTAGATGTTACTTTGACTATTTTTTGATTTATCTTTGACTTTATTTTTTTGGGGGTACCATAAGGGTTTCAATATTCCTTTTAAACATTACAATTCGTTTTATTTTGTTATGTAACTGACTGTTTGCAGAGCGCATAGTTAAAGAAAATTGTAAGTGTTGTTAAATTATGCTGTGTATCATTGGTGATATTTTTGAAATATGAATACATAGCAAAAAGAAATACAAATTGAGCAGTTAAAAAGCTATTCTATATCCTGATTAAATCTTGAATTGAAGGATTGATATTGAATGGTGCCTCGGGTGGGACTCGAACCCACACGGTGATTAGCCGGCGGATTTTGAATCCGCTGCGTCTACCAATTCCGCCACCGAGGCAATGAACGTATATAATTATACAAATCTAACCGATAATATCAACTTGTTTTTTTGTTTATAACTGTCAATTGATTAAGTTATCTCCTGGTCAGCACCCATATTGCGCAGCAAAAGAAAATTGTGCTTGGCAGAATCACGCATAAAAGCGGAGGAAAACCATACACCAGACTAATCGGCGAGAACAATTGATTGGAAACATAGAAAGCAAAACCTCCGACAACACCTAAAACTATTCTTGCACTCATGGAAATAGATCTCATTGAACCGAAAGCAACTGCTGCCGCAAGACAAATCATTGTAATAATGGCAAATGGTGAAAATATTTTTCTGTATAGCTCAAATTCAGGTTTTTTTGATTCGAGTTTATTTTCCTTTAAATATTTTACGTATGACCACAGAGCTGAGATTGATAGTTCATCAGGGCTGATACTCAATGCATTGAATTTATCAGGAGTAATAAATACATTCCATTGTTCTTTGTCCACATGTCTGATTTCAAGTTTGTCGTCTCTGAAATGCTTGTGAGTAATGTTTTCAAAATTCCATTTACCCTGTGAAAATGTACCTTTTTTTGCTTCTGCGGAATCAAGCAGTTCATGGGTATTTTGATCAAAAACGAACAAATGGATATCATCAACCTTGCCGTTGTTTCCTGCGTAGTTAATATGGAAGAATTTGTTGTCTTCCTTAATCCAGATATCTCCGGACGATCCTACATCCAAATCAATGCCTTTGAGTGTTTTGGCTCTGACTTCATCATATTTTGCTTCAGTTCTAGGAATAACATATTCCGCCAGTAGCATTACCGCAATCATTAGAGGAAGGGAAAATTTTAATGTGGCGATTACTATTCTTAATTTTGAAATACCGGCACCCTGCATAACCACAAGTTCCTGCCTTGAACCCAGCATGCAGAGTGAGACCACAGTCCCCATCAGTGCCGATAGCGGGAAGAATACATATATATTATGCGGAATTCTCAGGGAGACAGCATACATTGCTACCGTTACTGTGTATGTTCCTGTTCCGATATTGCTAAGCTGTTCCATAAACTTGATGAGCCATGACAGAACACAGAAGAAAATGGTAAAGTATATAATCCAGGTTACAACATATTTACCAACATATCGTTCAATTATAGAAGGTATAATTCTCATTGTTTTTTCTCATTTACAAGTTTTTTTGCTTTATTTAATTGTATTTTCTTATACCACCTGGTTTCTGTTAAATTCAAAGGTATTGCGAACATGACGAAGTATACAAACAGCAACAGGTATAAACCAGGGAACACAGGAAATATTCCTTTACTGATCAAGTGTTTAAGTGAAACCAGAAACAAGAAGAATGAACCGTATATAAGCAGTGCAGGAAGGAATTTGGCAAATTTTCCCTGTCTTGGTCTTACATTGGCAAGCGGAACAACTATCAGTGTTAAAATAGGTATGGCCAGTGCCACGCAGATACGCCACTGTAGTTCCGCTGCGGCAACAGGACCTTCCATTGATAACAGTCTGGCTGTAGGAACGGTGTTGATCTTGAGTTCTTCATTAACTTCTGAATTATCGGCCAGCCAGGTACGAAACTCTTCGTAGTCCATTTTAGTATATTTTTTATCCTCGTTCGGTCCGATATAATAGGTTCCGTCTTCCAGAACAAGCCACATTATGTTGTCGTTATCCTGTGTTACATATCCCCTTTTTGCATAACCAACAGATGTCGGTTTCGGCTGTCTCCAGCTGTGCAGCATAAACAAATATACATTCTGCATTTTACGGAGATCTTTGTGCGATTCATTCCCGTCTTTTTCGTCATTAACGTCGTCGATGTAGGCAACCAGCTGGTTGTTTCCGAATTTTATGAATTTGCCGCTGTCAATGGCAAAATAACTGGAATTTTCCTTGGCATCTTTCATTAAACTCTCTTGTTTTGCCTGTGCTGTCGGAACAAGATAAAATGAATTGAACAATGCAATAACGGCAGTAAACAATCCAAGTATAAAAGCTCCCTTCAAAATGCTGAACGGAGATACTCCCAACGATTTCATTACAATGAATTCCGAGTCGGCGCCAAGTCTCGCATGGGCAACCAGAATACCAAGATATACAGTCAGCGGAATCATCAGAATAGACATATTCGGGATTGATAAAATCAACATTTCTGTGATTAGCTGTGTTGGAATATCACCATGAGAAGCACTGCGGATTATCTGAATAAAGCTTTGGCAGAAAAAGATTGCATTCAATATTATAAAAAATATTATCTGCATCTTTATGGTTTCTTTTAGAATATATTTATTTAAAATCACAGCTGTTTATCTTTTAAATTTAATATTTATTATATTATTCAATTTATACCGGTCGGTAAAATCAAAATTTACATAACTGCCACTGTCTACAATGAGCAGAAAATACCGTATAATCACCGATTATAACTTTCGAATTATAGCATATTTGCCAATGTTTTATACAGTATTGGCACAAGTTGGGGTGTTTTACTGTTTTTTTATGAATAATTTGTAGTAAACGATTCATAATAACCTTTAAGGTAATTATGGCTTTTGCTTAGTCTAAGTGATTTCACTGAAAAGTGAATGAACTACGTTATGAGAGAATGAATTAATGTAAATAA
>Ga0326514_10001474_pt1 | contig 15394 bp, 17 predicted proteins | sample 3_2548_0518_D_FD_203653 | JGI IMG/M metagenome (GOLD analysis project Ga0326514, IMG submission 203653) | Bovine rumen microbial communities from UC Davis, California, United States - 3_2548_0518 | ecosystem: Host-associated > Mammals > Digestive system > Stomach > Rumen | place: USA...
CCCCGGCGGGTAATGATTAAATTAGCACTCTTCCTTCCAGTCCGGATCATAGTAGCTGGTGGCCTCGATCCATTTTTCTCCGGCGGTGGTGCGGCAGGCCATGGCGGCGCGGCGGAGCACCTCCTGCTTAAAATAATCGTTAAAATACTCAAGCACAATGCTGACCGCGCCTTCCCCGGCATCGGTGTAGTGGTATTCCCGGCCGTCATCCTCCTGCATATCGAGGGTGATTTCGGCGGCGGGAAATTCCCCAATACCGGCGATGATGGAGGCGGCGGCGTTTACGTCATCCCAGCCCTTGGCGGTGGTGAAATTGATTTCGGTGTCCGGCATGATGCCGTCCGGGAAGGTTACCTTTAAAATCTGATCTTTCATTTTGCTATCCTCTGTTTTTTGCCCGGGGCCGTTCCCCGTGCTTGTTGAGTATATTATGATACATTTTACATCATAAAAAAGTGAAGTATGTCTCATTTTTGAAAATAGGGCATAAAAAACGCACCTTTTTGTCCAGGTGCGTTCCTATGTTATCCGGCGGCGGCGTATTGTCCCCCGTGTTGATGACACTAGCATTGTATTACACCCTCAGGGCGGCTTCTGCGGTGCGGGTCAGGAATCCGGGAGTGAGATAGTCCGCCCACCGGGTAGCCTCGATAGCATATCGCGGGAAATAGTGACTACATCTATTCGTCACCCTCCCGGGCCTTGCTGACCAAGGTTTCACGCGGCCGATATAATGAATAATTCGCGGGGCGGTGGTCAGGTAGGCTTTGTCGGGGTACATGAGGTTATACGCCGGCGGCAGCCGGAAAATCATGCCGGCATACTTCCAGTTTAGAAAATCCTGCTCCGGGCAGAAGATGCGGTCATGGTATGCCCGAAGGAAGGCGGCGTATTCCCGTAAAAGGTCATCTGTCAGCAGCCCTGCCGGGTATGCTGCGAATCCGGTATTAAAATAGTCCGGCATTTCCGCGAAATCTGTTAAATGGAGCCCCCGGAGCCAGTTATCCCGGTTCGCCCGCTCTGACACCGCTGCGACCAGATTGTTTTCCGCCGCCGCCTCAATCGCCGGTGTTATGTGGTTAAGCGTCAGGGTATCCATGTCAATATTGACGATGATTTCCGCTTCCGTCCGCATTTCCGCCAGCGCTTTTATCCTCATGGCGAAGGCCGGCATCTGCTCCCGGGAGAAAAACAGATTCGTGTATTGGTTATGAACGTCGTCGAATACGGGCAATTCCGGAAAGGTACCCTCCCGGAATTCTACGCGGTTACTGTACCCGTCTAGAGCTTTCCGGAGGGCGCGGTAATTCCCCCCGGTTTCCAGGTATATCACTAACGTTATCCGCGGGTTGAATTTCAGAAAAGACCCGGCGGCTATAATGGCCGCGTCGGTGTAGTTAGGGTCGACGACAGCGAAGGCTTTCGCGACGCTCATAGCAAAGCCTCTAATTCATTGATACGATCTCTGTACCCTTGTCTCTCTGCTTTAACACTAGCATACTCATTCTCACTTATCTGACCCTCAGCATACTTTATTGCTTTATAGTCAGTGTCAGATAATGCTTTCTTTAATTGCTGAATTTCAAGTCTGTATTGATCCTTGAGAAGATCTTCCTCCGTTTTCATGGGGCAGAGTTCTTTTCTGTAGATTCCTCCATCTAAGTCAGATTGCTGAACATCATCAACGGAGATGTAGTTGTGTTCTATATCAAAACCCAGCTTATAAGCCATCTCAGCACTCTGAGTGTTTGTTCCTAAACGACCATTTTCGTAGATCTTGTCGTAGAAGATTACTCCGGTAGGAGCGTTGTCCCACGGGTTTGTCTGCGGAGTTTCCTGAATATCATTTAAAGTATCTGTCATTTTAAAATCCCTTAAAAAATTTAATGTATTTATACATTTCCTAAGCACGGTAAAATGTAGGCGTGGTAAACAATTCCAGCTGTAGTATTCGAGAACGAGGTCTCAAACCAGTACTTAACACCCTCAACTACAGGGAATGAGGAGAACAGATAATAATCAGGTACACTAGTAGCAAACGAAGTACCAAATATATTGTATCTGCCATCACCGTCGTGGCTTGACATCGTTGAATAGACGGCAACTCTATGAGGAGGAGTTATGTTTTTTGTGTACCATACAATAGTCATCCACCCTGTTATCTGAGCAGTCCAAGAGAACTTTGAAGCTGTTTCTGAAACCTTTGTAATATTATTCAAGTCTGTTGAGAAGTCTACAATCTTAGAAGAATCAGGGTTAGGAAATGACAACGCCCCCGGATTAATGCCGTTCAAGGATTTCCATTTGTTTGTAGAAGTGCCGAGATCTGTATTCCCTTCCGGATAAAACGCTCTTTCATTAGTCTGTGGAGCAGAGTATCTTAAAGCACCATCGTAGGTATTTGTACCGTCTGAGTTTTTTAAGCCCAAAATATAGTAATTATTACCATTTTTGTGGCACTGAACACATAGGCGCCCCATATCTGTATCTGCTGAGTCATAGAATATAAAGCCTAGATACCTATTACTACCAGAAGGAGCAGTTCCTAAAGTGTATGCTGTATTCTTCATATCCCAAACAGCGGGATTACTTGTAATTCGTTGAGATTTTGTCCATTCGTTTTGTTTATCCAACCCCCAAGCAACGCCATTGTAGTAATAAGACTGAGCATAGACGGATTTCCATTGATTTGTTGATGTGCCTAGCTCTAATGCTTTATCTGAAGTTGGATAAACACCTGCCGGAGTAAAGTTTACAGTCCAGTTTTCAGTACCATCATAAGACTTAATCTGCACATTACCATCATTACGTATAACTACAGAAGCACCAGCATACCAAGCTGATGCAGACGAATATTGAAGTCCTAAAGTCAGGTCAGTAACTCTACTCCTTAAAGTAGCATAATGTGAGTCATTATTATCTTTCCATCTTATATCACTGTATGAGTCTGAAGAACCCAATTTAAAATAAACAATGCTATTTGAGAAAGTGTTATTCGCAGTCCAAACATTCTCTTTATCCAACCCCCAAGCAACGCCATTATAGTAATAGTTCTTTGCATAGAGGTTGTTCCATTGATAACTAGAGGAGCCTAGATCATAGCTATTATTTGCACCGGGAATGAAATTAGAATTTAAAAGATCTGTTACATCTGATTTTGTATGCGTATGAGCAACCGGGGTTCTTGCGTCAGATAACCTGCTGTCGTTGCCTTCGCAGAACGTGTTTGCAGCATTTCCGAAACTGCCTGCCTGAATAACCCCACCTGTGCCGGTAATCAGAGGTTTATTTGCGGTTGTTCCAACTTTGCCATCGTTTGTGATATTGCCGTGGGTATGCACCAGCGGAGCCTTTTCCGCGATGGCCCCGACTGCGGTATTGAGTATCTGCCAATTTGACGCCAGTCCGGCATAGCAATTGCGCTCGCCCTCGTTGGGGAGATATACCCCGTGGCTTAATGTCTGTCCCATTATGTCCTCCTAAATGCCGTAAGGTGTTATTCCGTAAGGGCTGATGCCGTACCCCTCGGAGGCGGTCAGGTCATCTGTGAAAATATCCTCTGAATAATTGATCAGCGTCAATTCGCAGGTTTTATCCGCCGGTGTTACCCCGGTTACCCAGCACCTCACCAGCTCCCCGATGGCGAAAAACGGGTACTCGAGGTCAGCGCCGTAGCGTTCATTCCAGGTGAACATTGCGTCGCTGAGCTGGAGATGGTGGCTGTCTACCCGGGTGAATGTCCGGGTTATCGGAGTCCCGTCCAGCTTCCGGATATACACAATACCCGCGGAATAGGTGAGAGGTATCTGCTGGTCAGTCGTTATCGTGAATGCCTCGCTGTCATACGCGAGCACCCGGCCGGTAATGTTGCTCAGATTCTCATCGAGCACCAGCCCCACCAGGTCGTTATACTGACAGTTCAGGCCATCCAGCTCGGTCTTTATCTTGTAAGTCACCCGGGTGTTCCGGAGATAACGGAGCCGCCTCATCCCCATGGCCTCCGCCTGTTCCCGGCTGGTTACGCCGAAGGCCCGGAGCTTTTCCTGATGGGCACTTTCCGGGTAGAGGGTGATAGACTTGTCCCCGTTTTCGTCTACATGGCAGAAAATTGTTTCCGTTTTGTAGGTCTCCGGGCTGGTATATTCGACCACCACCTCGTCTACGTCATCCTCCTTCGGGAGGTTGAAAGTGATCTCGGGGCTCCCGGTGAGGTTCTGCGCGGTGAAAATCTGCGCCAGCGGCTCGTTGTCCCCCTGCGGATGAAGCCGGGAAAATGCCAGCTTGTTGTCCCGGATAATGGGGGAGGAGAATCCCACGGTCAGCACGTCCTGCAATACCTGCAGCAGCGTCCCGTCGCTGTCGATGGTGCCGTTAAGCTCAATACTCCGGGCTGTCCAGTAGCTATCGAAGTCGGCGAGGCTGGTGGCGTCCAGAATGCCGGTGTACTTGCTCTGATTCACAATGTACTGCACCGCCGGTGCGAGGTCTCTAGTAGCTACCGCGGCCCCTCCGCCCACCGGAGGAAGCTTCCGCGTCCAGTACGTTGCTATCTGATTCTCTGAGAGCTCGGAAAGGGTCTCGCTCCCGCGGAACCGGCATATTAAAACCGTTACGTCGTCGTATTTGTTTTTTGTGCTGATTACCGATTTCAGCCCGACCCACCGTACCTCCTCCAGCGCCCGGGTGCTGTTGCTGGACTCTGTGAGGTTTTTAATGCGGAACTCGTAATTGTCCGGTGTGGCCACCTCTATCTGGTAGGTGTAGGCCAGCTCGTCGTTGGTGTGGTCGGTAAATTCCCGCTGGACGGTCGTCCATGCCTCGTTGCTCCCGGCTCTCCGGTAGCCGATTTCCAGCGTTACGGTCAGGTCGCGGAACGTGCCATTATCCTGCAAATAGCCAAGCCCCTGGGGGAACCGGATATCATATTCAAAAATGGTCGCCGTGGCCCCCACCGGACAGGCCCGGTACGGCCCGACGAACTGCCCGGCGGTGGAGCTGCTTTCATCCAGACGGAATGTCAGACCGGTCTGAGTGTATCCCTGCGCCCAGAACTCGCTCCACCCCGTTACCGGGGCATAACTTGAGGTAACCTTCTGGAGCGTGTAGACGTTGCCATCATGGCTGACGTACTCATAGAGCCCGTTATCGCTGCCGGGCGTATAATCCGACGGCATCGGCTGCGCCAGCGTTATCCGCCGCTCATACGAGATACTTGTATTGTAGGCCCCCGCCGGAGCTGCCGGGGCTGGCGGGTAGCTCCCGGAAGGCATTTCTAGGCTGTCGAAAGTCATGGTAGCCGTTCCGGAGAGATTGTCATACGCTATTGCGAGGAGCTCTGCCTGCGCGGTAATGCTGTCCACGTTTTCCGCGGTTCTGATTTCCACCCCGCCGGTACCGCCGCGGATAGTGTAGGTGAGGCGGGTAACATTCTCTGTCGTTACGTTGATGAGGTCGCCCGCGGAAATAATGACCGCCGGGTCTTCTGGGTCTGTCTCCCGGGGACGGAGCCATGCCCGGTGCTGAGCTGAGCCGGTTCCGAGGAAATATACCGGGAGTTCTGCGATAATGGAGGTGGTTCCGGTTACCGCGTTGGGCGTCATCGCGTCAGAGGTTCCGAGGTCGCGGATGTCTACACTCCCCTCTATTGTGAGATATGAGCCTTCATCCCACGGTAGAGAAAACGTCTTGTATATTGTCGCGCTTCCCGGCCCCTGCGTGCCGCCGTTGATAATCTGGCTGGTGTAGTATCCTCCGGAGAGTGTCGCGCCGGTGTATGTTATCTGGCTCCCCATCTGGGAGCTCTGGTCGATTTCCGTAACCGCCGGCTCGAGGGTATGCCCGGAGCCGGTTACCTCAGTACACTGGTAATAGCAGTACCAGCTTTTATCCTCCGGTGTGTTTTGGCCTGTCATTACCTCCCCGGGCTCCAGAACACTGACCTGACATCCGGGAAGCTCTGAGATCGGGGTTTCACCCACGAAAACGTCAGAGCCATCCCCGGCCCGCTCGTATTGTCCCCGGCCCTGACAGAGTATCATGTCCACGAACATGATGTGGTTCCGGTAGAAAATATGCTTATCGGCGAGGTAGTCCGGGAATCTCTTAAAATGGCCGAAGGTCTCCGGGATGACGTTAGTCAGGTTGACCTGGTTCCCCTGAGCATTGACGTCGTATATGCTGGAGCCCTGTTTGGTTTCAGCCTGTCCGGCCTTCCCCAGCTTGTTCATGCTGATAATGGAATATATCGCGCTGGCGACCGCCATTACGACCGACACGATGGCCATGATGGTCATCGCCGTGAGGCCGCCGGCTTCGATGATGACGGTAATGTGGCGGGCGTTCCCGACGCGGCATTTGCTCCAGAGTGCGGCGGGGATCTTAACCCCATCCTTAACCAGAGTGAGGTACGCCTTCTCCGCGGCTCCCTGTGTGTATGCCGGGCATTCCCTGAGCATGATATCCGCGATGGTGGCGTCAGGCGGGAGGTCTAGCGTTACCCGCTCGATAACTCGAGAGAGGTCTTCCCGGCTCACTACCTGCATCTCTAGCATTCTTTTGCCTCCCGTTTTAATGTTCCCCGTGGAACATTATAAAGATTTTCCGCCGGGCTCGTATCTATAATAGCGCCGATTTGAGATGTTGGCCGCCGGAAGCCTCTCATATCTCGCTCCCCGGCTCTCGGTCGTATGCAGTACCCGGCCGTTTATCCAGATACCCACATGATAGAGCCGCCCCCGGCAGAATAGTGCCATGACGGCGTTATTCTCCGGGGTGGGTATCTCCCGGAAGCGTCCCCGCTCCATCTCCCGCCGGAATCCCGCGCTCATGGTGTTACCGGAGAAATCCGCATATTCCGGGAGGTCGATGCCGAGGATCTCCCGGTAATAGTCCCGGACAAGCCCCCAGCAGTCAAGATTCGGAAATTCCCGGCCGCCGGGGGTATGCCGGACTAGTAAATAATCATTAACCGTTCTCATACTATGCGACGTACTTCAGCCCCGGCGCGTTATATGCCGTATAGCGCAATTTGGGGAACTCGGTGTTTAACATATCACAAAAACTCGCGGTAAAATCGGCTCGCTCTCGGGTGATTTGTCCGCCGATAACCGTGAGGGTCAGCTGGTAAACGGCGGCCATACTGACCGGATGGTATTGCGTCAGCGTCAGGTATGTCGGGGCATTGCTCTGGAGCACTTCCCGGATGTAGCGGTAGCACTCTCCGTTAACGCCGCAGATTGAGAAGCTCAGGTCAGAAAACCCGTTATCTGACCGTTCCGGTAGCTGGATGGTGAACGCGGACGCCCGGTAGGTCTGACCGTCTATCTCCATATCCTCATATGCCAGCACGAACCGGAGCGTACCGATGGCGGCGTTGGTTATTTCGAGACAGATAACCGGCGTCTGGCCGCCGGAGGCGTATATCTCGTTGAGCGTTAAGAGGGCCATATCTCACTCCGTCATCTCGTCAAAAATGGGCTAATCCTCGTCCAGAAGCCCGGCAAAAGCAGATTCATCAAGTTTTCGCTGTAATCTGCGTCTGAGAATTGCATAGACAATGAAGCACACCGCTGCTGGAAGAAAAAACAGAGCCCACATCATGATACCCTCGCTGCCCAGCAGACCGCGCCCTCCGTGATTATGGCGTATGACTTGGAGCCTACTTCCACGATGTCGCCGCTCTGATAGGCGGTTAATACCGGGCTCCAGAGAAGGTATATCTCCCCCTTGCAGTCCGGATTCCATCCGGGGATCCGCATCTTCCGGATGTATGCCTGTCCGGGCTGTAAATAGGGGAGGTTGTACGGCATTATTAATGCCGACAAAAAAGATCTACTTTTGTCGTCGTCAGGAATAGGCCGCTTTTTGCTGTCCGGAGATATAGCAACATTGACTTTGTTTATGAGGTTAAGCATATTTGCTTTAACTCCGTAGTCGCTCCCGGTTTCGCCATCCGACCCGCCGTAAAAATGCAATGCCTGAAATTCTTTGTAATAATCTACCCCGGAGGCTGAATTATTAGCGGCATGGCTCCAGCATCTCCAGTCTGCATTGCTATTTAGTAATGCGGGGGAATTAGGCTGTATATGCCCCGATAGCGAGGAGGATGTGCTCAGGTTATCGGGCTTGTTGTCGCTCAGATTTTCCGCAAAACTAAATGCCGTTATGCCGTGGCGGGCCTGGTAGTGATAGTCGGCTATGGTTCCCCAGTCCCATATAGCGGCCCCGAGTCCGGTCTGCCCGCTGCCTTCATCTGTCGAAAAAATAACAAGATCAGTCCCGTCCGATTCTCCGGCGCCGTTTATGAAGGAATATCCCCGGCTGTATTCTGTATTCCAGTATAGGACGCTCATGCTGATCGTATTATCTGCTATACGATACGGCAGAAAATACTTTCCGGCATTACAATTCCGGCTCCACCACCGGCTCTGCTTTCCTGTCGCATATAGCGGCAAGTATGTATTTGCGTTAATCCCGTATACGGTAGTCCAGTCTGCAACATATTCTGCCTCTACCTTCGGGGTCATGTTCATGGCCACGACCAGACACCCGTCAAAAAATCCGATGCTGAGGCAAACATTATCTTCGTTTGTTCCTATAAAAATAACGTCTGATTCATAATGCCGATTCTGATATTGTGCTGCGTAAAGCTTGCTGTTATATGTGTCATACAAAGGCGCCCCCGTCCACCGGGTGCTCCCCACAGTGATTGTGTCTAATACCGTGAGCCCGGTATTTTGGCTTAAAATCAGGGTAACGATATCCTGCAATAATGAATTGAGTTTCGCGGTCAGGGTATCCGTCCCGGCCGTGTATGATACGCTGTATGTAACTTTTTTCTTGATTGCCATAATTAAACCTCGTCGTAAGTTCCCGCTGATTCTGTTGTTGTCGCTGTGCCGATACCGGCGCCGGTGTCCACGTCTTCCTCGATTACTGAGTCAATATCTGCGATTCTTGCGCCTTCGGTCGTTTCTGCCAGACCGAACTCGTCATCCGTGGAGCCCGCCGGGAGATAGTGGTCTTCCCAGCTGCCATCATCGACGATTGTATTGCTGGCGTCCAAGGTCATGGTCAGGCGGTATATCGTCCCGAGGGCGGCGTTGGTGGAAACAACCGCGGCGGAGAATTCCCCGCGCTGGATTCTCACATAGCGGTATTGGATAGAGCTGTCCCCGTCGGTAGCCAGGAGCGGCATAACGTACCATTCCGCGCCGCTCTGGATGTCCCCCTTATACCATTGCAGGAACTCCCGGTATAGTCCCTCCGGAAGCAGTATCTGGATCTGCAGTTCGTCCGGGGCGCCGGCATTGACCAGCCGCTGCCGGGCGTATCCGTCAGCCATCTCCGTCCGGAGGATGTTGCTTTTATGTTTTGCTGTATAGCCGCTCTGGAGCGGTTTAGGCAAATTGCTAGGATAGAATTTCATTATGCCCCGTACCTCCGGATCTGATAAGTGTTTTCGAGGGTTTTGGCCATCTGGCCGCCACGGCGAATGTTGCTGACAAAAATATTGATAATTCTTTCACCATCCCCGGCGGTTTCGCTTTCTGTCTGTCCCGCTCTGGAGGCATCTTCATACAGGTTAACTGTAACCGCTCCCGTTCCGGCGTTGAATGCCGTCTCGGCCATGGCCGCTGTTTTCCGGCGGCTGGTTACATTGGCCGGCCCCTCTACTATTTCCGGGCCGTATTCTCCGACAATTCCAAGGCCGCCGGCGGGTATTCTGCCGCCTTTATCGTGCATAGTAACCGATTTGAGCTGCCCGAGGATTCCGGTGGTTAAGGCCACGGCGTTGGCGTATGCGGCAAGGCCCGCCGGAATGAACGGCTTTGTGTTAAGCGCCTCCATCCATGCGGCGAAGGCGTTCATGGTTGCGCTGGCCACCGCAAATGATTTTTGCAAGGCGAATAACGCCTTATATGCGGTAGAGCTCTCGCTCATGCCCTGTGTGAGATTCGCGAAGGCTTCTGAGAGGGTATTGATACCGCCGGCCATATCGTGAATGCCGTCAATTTCCTTCTGCTGGTCTTTGCTGAGCCCCTTTTTCTCGCGCTTGCTGTCGTAGTCCTTCCGGATATCGGCGAGGCCGTCCTGATATTCCTGTTCGGCGATGAGCCCCTGTTCGTGAAATTCCCGGAGCTTTTCGAGTTTCGTCCGGTACTCATTATCGAGGTCGAGCATTTCATCGTTTTTCAGCTCCCGGAGATAATCCCGGGCCTCTTGCTGTTGTTCCCGGAACTGTCGCATATAGTCATCATCAATCGCCTGCTTTGCCGCAAGGTATTCCGCCTCGGTTGCGGAATTGCTTTCTGCGAATTGCCGGTTAAGTTCCTGTATCCGCCCCCCGTGTTCCGCGCGGAGCTTTTCCACCGCCGTGTATCCGTTTTGGGCGAGAGCTTTTACCCCGGCAAAATATTCCGGCCAGCCGTCCTTTTCCGGTTTCGGTGCCCGGGTTCCGCCCCCGCGGCCCTTTCCGCCTCCGGTTTTTACCCCGGGGAATTCAAAGGACGGGAGCTCCGGTTTATTGGCACCCTGAACCCCTGCCGCGATGGTGCGGGCAATCCTCCCGGTTGCGATATCTTGCAGATTTTTGTCAATATCGGAAAAAACCAGATTGATCGCGGTGTCGTATGTCTTGCCGAGTTCCTCTACGTTTTTCCGGGCGCCATCCATAGCGTCCGAGAAGGCTTTCTGCCCCGCGCTGAATGATAGCTCGGTGACGGTTGTTTTCCAGCCCTCCCAATGAGCCGAGGCCGTGCCCTTTATTCTTTCCCACGTTGTTTCCGCTGCTTTCGCGACCATGAGGAACCCGGCCCGGGCAAAATTAAAGAACTGCGCGAGTGCATCCGCAATGGATTTGATCCCGGTTGCGCTCGCCATTCCGGAATCTTCCCATAACTGCGAAACTGTATCGGTAATAGCTTTCGCGGCCTTTTTTGTCGCGGAGGATATCGCCCGCCAGCCCTCTATTACTGAACTAAAGAAGGCTTTTATCGGTTCCTGATTCTCATTGATCCATGACGTAATATCGTCCAGCGCGGTGGCCGCCTCGCTGACCATCTCACGGATCAAATCTCCGAAACCGGATTCCCCGATCGCCCGGATAAAGTCCCCCCAGGCGTTTTCCATTTTGTTAACCGCACCGGTCAGGCCGCCCTGCAAATAGTCCAGAACGCCCTCATTCTGCCGCCCGATTTCCGCGAAATACGCGGCCAGCGCTCCGGTGTTTTTCTCGATTTCGGTGGTAGTTCCTTTATAGGTCAGGCGCAGTTTATCTCCGGTATCCTGTGCCGTGATTCCGAGCTGCTTAAGCCCGCGGACGTTACCCTGAATTGCCCCGGTAAAAGCCCCGGCGACGGTCTCAAGGCTCTGGCCGCTGCCGTATGCTATCTGAGAAAAAGTCTTGAGCTGTTCCGCTGTCGGGGTGATGCCGTTCCGGCGGAGGTCTAGCGCTGCCGCTTTTAACGCGTCAAACGGCTGTATTGTGTCGCGGGCGGCTTGCTGGAGCATCTCAAACTGTGCCCGGGCATCCGCAAGGCTGCCGGTGCTTTCGATAAAAGCCGCGACGCTCTTTTCCGTTGCGATCAATTCTTTGGATACAGCCCCGGTCATGGCTCCGGTGGCAATGGCCGCGATGGCGCTTTTCCATGCCGCGCCCATTGCGGCAAAATCCTGACCGATCCCCTTGCTTTGTTTCTTGGTATCCCGCCCCATTTTCCGGAGCTTTTCGCTGTATTTGGCCGTGTTGAGGTCGACCTTATTGAGTATCGTGTTAACTATGCTCATTTGTGCCCCCGGAAATTGATATCCCCGCCCATGAGCCGGAAGGCTTCCGCCCCGGTCATGTCATCCTGTGATTCTTCCGCCGTGTCTTCACGCTCCCCGCCCTCGCGGGCTTCTTCCGCAAATACTGCCGCCCAGATATTCATTTCCCGGGCGGGGAGCTGGAGCACCGCCGTGACCGGCAGGTGGATCTCCCGTGCGATGCGTACGGCGAGCCGCACCGGCGGGAGCTTTATGAGTTTTTTTCCGCCTCTCCGGTGTTTAACTTGAAAATGGCGGAGGTGATACGGTCGGCGCACCGGGCCGGAATTGCCTGGAGGAACTTTCCGGCGGTGTCCACGTCCGGGAACTGTCTCTCCCCAGCTTCAGTGATAACAGCGGTATATAGCATATACGCGGATAAGGCCTCCGTATCCTCTTTTTTATCGAGGCGGGCGCGGAATTCGGCTATTTCCCCGCCGCTCATTTCCCGGATAAGAATTTCGCCATCCGGCTGAATTTCGGGCACCGGTACGGTGTTGCGCTTAAATTCCGGAGTTATTCCGGTTAAATTTTGTAGTATCATGCATTAATTCTCTCATAAAAAACGGGGCGGGGTTTCCCCTGCCCCGAAGGCTGACTAATGGCTATGCTGGTATTCTTTTTAAGCGAAAGTCCAGGTGGGCTTTCCGTTGATCTTCCCCACGATGTCCCATTTCAGGGTTTCGGACAGGCTGGCGTCCTGCGGAGCGGCGCTTTTAAGGGCAACCTCGATATCGCAGGTGGTGCCGTCCTGGTATTCTATCTGCAGGTCGATAATGTCCCCATTGTTCGCTGACGCGATGAGCGCCTGTTGAGTAGCGTCGCCGGTGTAATGGTGGACAGTTACAGTAATTTCGTTTCCATCCCATGCGCCGGCGAGGTAACGCTTTGCGTCCTCCGCTATGCAGGTCTGGTCAACATCCTCAGTAGACCCGCCGATGCCGGTGAATACGGATACGCCCGGGATGGTCACGAAGGCGGCCTCCGGAGTCTGGTCGGCCAGCCGGTAACCAACAAGGGTATTCTTCCCGGTTATGGCGTTCTTTTTTGCTGTCGGTGTTAATGCCATGATGTGGCCTCCCTATGTACTGAGCTTGCTTTCCCTCATAATGCGAATTATAGCACGGGAAACGGTTTCACGAATTGCATTTTCCTGATTCTGCCACTCAGATCTGAAAATTCCTTTGCCGGTCTGTTTTACCGTTCCGAGGTCCCCCCAGATCCCGATATATGTAGCGGGTTTCGGGCGTTGTCTCCAGCGGCCTTTTCGTGTGATATAGACCTCCGGTTTGATGCCCTTATTGCTCCAGCCGTAAGTTGCATAAGCGACGCCGGGGCGCGAGCGGCTGTTTTTTGTTGTTGTTTTTACGGACCGCCATGCCCGCCCGGTGCGCTTTGGCCAGGCCGCCCGGGTAGCTCCCCGGAGGCTCCGGACGGCGGGGGCCACCGCATTCCGGAGGATGATTTTCTGTGTCTGAAGGCTTAATCGCTTATCAAACTGGCTCATGTGGCCCAGAAACTCATCAAAAAGCCGTTCCATGGCCGCGATATCGCCCCCAATTACCACGTCATCGGTCATTCGTCATAGTCCCATATTTCGCCCCAGAGCGTAATTCGTGCGCTGTGGATATCTCCGGTATCGCTGCCGATTGACACCGTTTCAATTAGCGGATACTTGACCGCCGGGCCGGTGTATTCGGGCGCTGTTGTGATATTGTCGATCATTGCGTTAACTGTGGATAAGTCCTTTCCAATAATCTGCGCGGTAACCGTAACCGTGCGATGCACGGTCAGGTCAAGATCCTGCATCCGCTCATACTCGAGCCGGGTATCGGTTATCAGAATCGCATTTTCCGCAGCGTCCCACGTCGTGAAATCGTGGGTAATTACCACGTCATCCCCCGCGGCAGAAAGGTATTCCCTGATATCCGCGTTAATCTCGTCTATTGTTTTCATGTCGTTGGCTCCTGCGTTACGCTGTTGTCTAGCTCTATGCCGAGGGTTATCATCCCTCCGGCCTTATCGGCGTTAATCGTGAGAATCCTGTATCTTAACCCCCGCATTCTGACCGCCCAGTCCGGCGTGATGCCGGCGATATACCGCATCACAAGGGTGTATGTTTCGTTCTGGAGCTGAACCTGTGATGCCATGGATTCCCGGAAAGTTATCTGCCTGGCATTCGCCCAGACCGCCTTGTAATCCGTGTATGTTGTCCGGTTCTGGCCGGAAATTACCGCCCGGGCGGGCTGCAGCAGGGTGATGCGGGTATCTAGCTTTCCCGCCGCGATGTTAAAAGCCGCCATACTTCACCCACGCGTCTAGTAAGTGCGAAAAATAGACGGAAAACTGTTTTTCCCCCCGGTTTTCCCGGTTCCGGTAATAGTCCCCCGCCGTTATCAGGATAAATTGTTTGACCGCCGCCGGCAGCTTGGTCGGGTCATCCGTTATCGCGTCCGGATCCGTTTCTGAATAAAGCGGGCGGTGCGTGATGGTTTCCGCATCATCCTGCGCCGCCAGAATATACTGCGCGATTAGCGTATCTTCGGAATTATCATCTATGCGGAGGTGCTGTTTTACTTCCGCTGTCGTTACAAGTTGCATATTGTCCCCCTCCGGAAAGCAAAAAAGGGGGCGAAATCCGCCCCCTCCCTCTTGTTTACGCGTGTTTATGCTTAGGAATAATCTGCGAAATTGCCGTAAGCCAGAGCCTTAGGCTGAACTACGGCGAAATCCAGGCGGCGCTCAACGCGCAGGGTCATCAGGTTCTTGGTGAAATCGTCCTGCTCCCTGTCCATCTCGACGGCGATGCCGGATCTCTCGATGATCTTACCGCCGGCGAAAAAGTCGCCCATATGGAATTTTCCTGCCTCAACGCTGCCGGAAAGGATTACCGGAATACCCCAGATACGCTGTGTCGGAATGTCAACAATACCCGGAATCAGGTAATCCTTGTTGACGTTCTTAGCGGTCAAAACCTTGACCCAGTCTACCGGGTTAAGCAGCAGGGTAATGTTATTGATATTGGCCGCCCTCATCTGCGCGGAAACCTTCAAAACAAGGTCAATGACGGTATCGCCGGTGGTAAATCCGGAGCCGGTGATGTAATCGTGATAATTGCCGCTCTGATTCAAGCCCTTAAGCTGGCCGCTGCCGGTGCCTCTGACTAACTGGTAATCAATAACCTTGTTAAGCTGATACTGCATATCCGCATTGATAAAGCTCACGATGTTAGCATCATCTGCTATCATCTGCTCTGTCAGCTTAGTCCATGCGGCAATTGTCTTAACTGTGCCGGTCTGAATAGTGCCCGCGTAATTGGCCTCCGGCTTTGCCGCGCCCTCTGCCACAACGGCGGGGCCGGTGGCGGTCTCGGTGGTGGTGTAGCCATACTTGACATACTGATAAGCGCTGCCGCCGACGGTTAATTTGCCGAAAAGCGATTCAATATTGAGAATCTGCCGGGGGTCTGTTACGAGCCCGAGCTCGGTAGGCGCGGCGAGGCTGGTGCGGCTTGCGGAATTGCTGGCCTGCGTGGTTTCCGGGGCGGCTGCAAGCTCTTTCCGGAATCCTGCGTGACGGTTGCCTGCGA
>Ga0326514_10001476_pt1 | contig 15386 bp, 12 predicted proteins | sample 3_2548_0518_D_FD_203653 | JGI IMG/M metagenome (GOLD analysis project Ga0326514, IMG submission 203653) | Bovine rumen microbial communities from UC Davis, California, United States - 3_2548_0518 | ecosystem: Host-associated > Mammals > Digestive system > Stomach > Rumen | place: USA...
GTCGTTCAATACTTCGAGTGTACAATAACCACACCATATCATTAAGGCATAGAACATGATATTGGCGGTACGCTCGAATTTGGCTTCCTTCACATCAATAATGGCTAAAGCGATGAGAATAATCTCGAACATCTCGTTATACATGGAAACAGGAATGCCTTGTGGTAATGGCATACTTTTCCATTGTACAACATAATTAACGAACATCAGAGCCCAAAAGGTAATCATTCGATAGTGAAAAGCTGCAATGACAACAAGTGCTAGTATAGGTAGGGCACAGATGATTGCGAAGGCATTGAATCCTGCAGTAATGAATTCATAGATGGCTAACAAAAACAGGAGGACGAGTAAGGATACTCTTCCTCCGTTATCTTTTGCGTATGACTTGAACATTGCTCTTGCCATAGCATTAAACGTTTATTTTGTATGTTCGTTTTCGACAGCAGTCAAACCTAACTGAGACATGCGATAGACGAAGTTGTTGAACTTCGTATAGGGTGGCAACTGACCGACGAACTCTTCGACAGCATAGCGACTGGCCTCGGTGAGGTACATAAAGAGCGAGTCTTTATGTTCTTCATCTAACATGGCCTGTACTTCCTTAAGGGCCTTCTGGTCGACATCTTTCCAAGTGCGGTTGGCGCGGGTAACCATCAAGTTGACCGTACCCATATTCAACAGGGCAGGAGAGATGGAATTGTCATCCAGATTGGGATATTCGATGATGGCTATCTCATCGGGCAGGATATCGGGACAGAGATCCTTGATATTTTGGGCCAAAATGAACTTGCTGTCTTCGGCCAGGAAGTCTTCGTCGTAGGTGAGGCGACGAACCTGCAGGCCAATGGAAATCCAGAAATTCTCCAATTCCTGAGCCAGATAACTCTTTCCGTTTCCAGAATCCGTAGAGAGAAGGTTGAGAACGTTCTGCTGGCCTTCCTTGAAATGGGGCAGTAACGCTTTGCTCAACTGCTTCATGGCCATGTCGGCAATGGTCTTATTGAAGCGACGATAGCGCAGGTTGCTCTCTTTGGGGAAACATCCCATGACGGGTACCTTGGTGATGCGTTCTGAACGCATACGGTCGCGCAGGGTCCGGTCGAGTAATTCGATAATGAGGAACCACAAAGCCGTCAGCATGAAGGTCAGCATAAAGGCTCCTAACAGAATCATCATACGGTTAGTGGGCTGGGCGTTCAATGGGAACATGGGGGGATTGAGTACGCGCAGCGTTGCCGTAGACATCTGGAGGTTCTTCTGGCGCAGGCGAGCGGCGTTCAAAGCCTTCAGCATCTCAATATAGTTGGCTTCAATAAAGCTGATATGGCGCTCTTTCCGATCTAGTGTTGCTCCGATAGGCGCATAGAAGAAATACTGGTCGTCCAAGTTCTTCTTCATGATGTCTGTAGCGGTCATCTCAGCCTTGGTCTTCTCTAATAATAAAAGCTGTTCTAACCAGCGACTAAGCATATCGCTGGCTTTAACGCCGGTCTCCGTGCTATAGGTATTGGCCTCGATGTCGCGGGTGAGTTGAGTGACGCGACCAGTGGCTTGCTGCAAGTCGCGCTGGGCGCGAGCCAGTTCCTCCTGCGACTCATTATTCTGGGCACCGCCTTCACTGCTCATCAAACGGAGATTGGAGATGCGGCTCTGGATGCGGGAGATGTCTCGCACCTGACTGGTGAACTCTTTGTTGGCACGAATAACCTGTGCACGGTTACCTAACTGACGCTCCAAATAGTCGAGAAGCGCCTTAGAGGTGGTATAGTTCATCAACTGGTCGTTGCGGAAATTCTGTTGTTGCATCTCCAATACCGTTAACTGTTTGGTCTGCTCGCCATAATTTACAATCCTTTTCGAAATGTTATAGCGAATCAAATCATCCTCGGCATTGGTCAGGATTTTATATAATCGGGCAACCTCTCGTTCGAAAAACTTGATGACATTACCTGTTTCACCAAAACGAATCTGTTGGTATTGACGGGCAAAGACTTCATTAAGAATATCCAGTGTGTTATAGGCAATGCCGGCATCATTGGCAGAATAGCCAATGTCAATGATATCACTGTTGTTGAGTTGAAGCACCTTGAGGCGTGAGGTGATTTGGTTGATGCCAAACCAAGAGTGATAGTTGAGAATGCCAAACAGGTAATTGTCCTGAGAAGGTTTTTCGTATGCCTTCAAATTGGCGTAGGTCTGAGCCTCGCTGTTATGATTGATGAGCGCCTTGACATCAGGCGGCACCTGGGCATAAAGCTGGCGGTAATGCTCGGCAGAGATATAGTTGTTGTCTTTGTTGGGATTGCCATACATCATGCAGCGGGCAAACAGGCGGAGCGCCACTTCATGAATAGTGTTATCGGTGGTGATAATCAGCATGAGGTTGGTGATGTTGGTTTGCGAGTTGCCGCCAGCACCATAACCGCCTTCCAAATTGTAGCCGGTAATCATACCGGTGTAAATGGTGGTATTGGTGTCGTAGATGCGCTCCATGTGACGGGTGAGGAACCAGGCCACAATGAGCGCTATCAGCGGAAGGATGACTAAATACCAACGTATCTTATATAAAAAACGGACAAGATATCTAAATAAATCCATAGTCTCTATTTCGTTATTGGTGTTTTATTTGCTTTTTTCACGGGCGGCCTTGCGCTGGGCCGATTGTTCTGCTTGTTCCATCTTGCGGTACTTTTTCTCCTCTGCAGCGGCCGCCTTCCGGATGCGTTTCTCTACAGCCTTGTTCTCCCGGCGAATGTCTTTATCGGATTTTTGCTCGGTGCTATCCAAGGTGACATCGGTTGTCGTATTGGTGAGAATAGGGGTGTGAGTTAACAATTCCAACGTCAGAATGTCGGTGGTGATTTGGGTTTGCAGAGTCTGATAGGTACTTACGACATCCAATTCATGGAGTTTAGTCCATGCGAAATCCTCAATCGACATGTTGCCTTGATGGAAGTCTTCCTGATTTAGCGCACCGGCACCCTGATAGATAGCGGCACCTTCGCTGGCGGTTTTCAACAGCGTCAGGTTATTGGTAATGCTAATGTATAAGGTGGCAATCTCCTTTTTCAGCTGGTCAAACTTTATTTCTTTAGCCAACCTGGCCTTGTCAACCTCTAACTTCTTCCTTTTCACCGAAGCGCGTAAATCCAGAATATCTTCCAAGGGAACACTGACATTGACACCGACATTCCAATAACTCTGCTCACTGCCCTGAAACTGGTAGACGGTGCTATACTGCTGGTTGGAACTATTGTTGCCCCACATGTCGGTCTTGCCATAGCTGTAGCTGGCATGGCCATAAACGTAGGAGAAGATATGGCGCTTCTGCTTGGCTACCTCGGCCTGAGCTATCTCCTGTGCCTTGGCCAAGGAGAGAATCTCGGGGTTCTGCTTGGCATTCTCATAGAGTACCGCCAAGGGGGGGAGGTGGAAGGTGGAGAAATTGATGGTGGAATTCTCGCTGGAGTCAAAGAAACCAGCGCTGATTCCGCTGTTGTTGTACTGGGCATAGCCCATCAACGGGAAAAGAGTAAAAAGGTAAAAGGGTAAAAGAACCCTTCTCCACTTAGTGATTTGATGATATCGTTGACTCCTCATGATTTGCTATTTTACTTTTTGGTCTTTTACCTTTTTACTTTTTCTACACGTTTTCTTTTTGCACAAAGGATGTCAATGTGCGGAAAATAATCTTCATGTCGAGTGCAAAACTATAGGTCTGACCATAGGTGATATCCAACTGCTTGCGCTCTTCGGCACTCATGTTGCCACCCTTGCCACGCTCTTCCACCTGCCAGAGACCAGTGAGACCTGCCGGAGCCATGAAGCGGTCGATGCTGCTGTCGGCAGTGAGTTTCTCAGCCTCATAGAGCGGAAGCGGACGGTTGCCCACGATAGACATGTCACCTCGCAAGATGTTGAACAACTGCGGCAACTCGTCGATACTGTATTTGCGGATGAAACGGCCTACCTTGGTGACACGCGGGTCGTTTTCAATCTTGACAAAGGCATTGTTGATCTCTTCTTCTTTCTGCTTGGAGAAGTCGCTTTCTGCTACCACGAAATCATCGCCGACCAGCATCACCTCGTCGTCGCTGATCATCATGTCTGACTCCATGCCCATATCCATCATCATGGCTTCGGCCTCACTGCCCAAGGGTGCCGTAATGGTGGTCTTGGGCTCTTCGCTCTCTTCGTGATCCTCGGCATACTGGTTGTGCCCCTTGCTCAGCTCTTTCAGCTTGTCTTCTGCATTGACAAACATAGAGCGGAACTTCAAGAAATCAAAGACGGTATAGTTGGTGCCTACGCGCTTGGACTTGAACAGGATGGGACCGGGGCTCTCCAAACGGATGGCCAAGGCTGTCAGAAGAAAGACGGGAGAGAAAATGATAATGGCCAAGCTGGAGAAGACGATGTCGAACATACGCTTCCATACGGGAATCTTGAATTTTAAGATGCCGTATTTGGGCGCCTCGTCGTCATAGAGGACATTCTCACGGTCGGAGATAAACTGTATTTTCTTGTTGAGCTCGGTCACAGAGGCTTCTTGACGGATGGTGTCGTTGATGCCGCACTTCATATAGGTGTCGCGCTCCTCAGAGGTCATGGGAGCGGTCATGAGCACGATATAGATGTTGCGGCATTTCTTGCGCAGATAGGTGATGGCGGTGATGTCCTCGCTCCGTACATTCCGCTCGAAAAATACTAAAAAGTGCTCATTGGAAACATGAGGAGTACATATCTGAGCTGCCTCCCTGTAAGCATCGGTCATACGAACCAACTGCCCAGGGATGTATTTCAGTCGTTCCTGAGTCTTGGGGTTACTGCCTAAGTAAACAACACCTATCATGGCAATTTACAACTTTACAATTTGAAATAGGGATTCTTGCCTCCCTGAAGATTAGTTGGGCAGAATCTTCTTGACGCGAATTTTCAGCTCCATGGGGTTGAAGGGCTTTACGATGTAATCCACGGCACCAATCTCCAGAAGACGGATGCGCTCGCTGGTGGAGTCTTCGCTGCTCAGCATGATGACGGGGATATGGCGGAACAACTCGTTCTGCTTGATCCATTCCAGGAAGTCGTCACCACGCATGCCTGGCATACGGATGTCGGAAATAATCAGGTCGGGCGTGTTGCCTGCCTGCAACCACTTCACTCCCTGCAAACCATCCGGCAGCCACTGCACGTCATATTCACTCATCAAATAGATAGAGAGCACCTTGGCGATGGTCTCTTTGTCATCAAGTATTAGTATCTTCTTTTTCATATATGAAATATATCTTAGTCAGTAGAAACAAGAATCTTTCGTGCAAAGGTAAAAAAATATTTTTAATTGTAGTCAATAAATGATAAAAAAAACATGAAAAAGTGCAAAAAAATTGTTTTTTAAAAATATTTTATAGAATTTTGTGGGGTAAAACGTACTAAACTTATTGAAATTCTTCACAAGAATATGGCAAACAGATACCTATTAGGTTTTGATGTCGGCAGTTCGTCTGTCAAGGCATCATTGGTCAATGCCGACAGCGGCAAGTGTGTGGCAACAGCTTTCTTCCCAGAGAAAGAAGCACCCATCATGGCGGTGAAAGCCGGATGGGCAGAGCAAGACCCGCAGATGTGGTGGGACAACGCAAAGCGGAGTTTGAAAAAAATCATGGCAGATGCCGGAGCTACGGGTGAGGAGATCAAGGCTATCGGTATATCCTATCAGATGCACGGTCTGGTGTGTGTGGATAAGAGCCTGAAGGCGCTTCGCCCTGCCATCATCTGGTGTGACTCGCGTGCTGTCTCATACGGTGAGAAGGCTTTCAAAGACCTGGGTGCAGACCAGTGCCTTAGCCATCTGCTGAACTCCCCGGGTAACTTCACGGCAGCAAAACTGGCGTGGGTCAAGGAGAATGAGCCTGACCTCTACCATAATATATATAAGGTGATGCTGCCTGGCGATTATATCGCTATGCGCCTCTCCGGAGTGGCTAATACAACGGTCAGTGGCCTCTCTGAGGGGATGTTTTGGGACTTCAAGAATAACCAGGTGGCCGACTTCCTGATGAAGTACTATGGCTTCGACCAGAACTTGATAGCCGACATTGTGCCGACCTTTGCCGAGCAGAGTGTGGTGAGTGCCGAGGCTGCTGCTGAACTGGGGCTGAAGGCAGGAACTCCCATTACCTATCGTGGTGGTGACCAGCCCAACAATGCGCTGTCGCTCAATGTACTGAATCCGGGTGAGATTGCCGCTACGGCAGGAACGTCGGGCGTGGTGTATGGCGTGCTGGGAGAGGTGAACTACGACAAACAGTCACGGGTGAATACCTTCGCCCATGTGAACCATCAGGCAGACCAGACCCGCCTGGGTGTACTGTTGTGTATTAACGGTACAGGTATCCTCAATGCCTGGACACATCGGAATATTACGCCGGAGATTGGATATGCTGAGATGAACGATTTGGCGGCCAGCGTACCCATTGGTAGTGAGGGCGTGACCGTGATACCTTTCGGCAATGGTGCTGAGCGTGTGCTGGAAAACAAGGAGATAGGATGCTCTATCAACGGCTTGAACTTCAATAAGCATAACAAGGCTCATCTGGTGCGTGCTGCACAAGAGGGTATCGTCTTCTCGTTCTGCTATGGTATGGAGATTATGCAGCAGATGGGTATGGACATCAAGAAGATTCATGCTGGCAAGGCCAATATGTTCTTGAGTCCGCTGTTCCGCGACACACTGGCTGGTGTGAGTGGAGCCACCATCGAGCTCTATGACACCGACGGCTCTGTGGGTGCTGCCAAGGGTGCTGGTATCGGTGCTGGCATCTATGCCAATGCCGATGAAGCCTTTGCCTCGTTGGAGAAACTGCAAGTCATCGAACCCAAGGAGCAAGACCGTGCTGCCTATGCAGAGGCATACGCTCGTTGGAAGGAAGTGCTAAACGCAAAAATCTAATACAGAAAGTGAGGACATCGCCCTCACTTTTTTGATATCTATCCCTTTTACTGGTAAATCTTCGCTTCTCGCTTGCCCTGCAATACAGCCAATGCATTGAGGGCAAGCGCTTCCATTTCGTCCTCGCCCGGGAAGGTGTAGACTGGGGCCAGGAATCCGATGCGCTTGCGCAGTCGGCTGATGATATAGTCGCTGTGGGCCATGCCGCCAGTGATGAGGATGGCATCAACGTTACCGCAGAGCACAGCAGCTTCGGCGGCAATATTCTTGGCGATATGGTAGATCATGGCATCAACAATCAGTCGGGCATGTTCGTCACCTTGCTGAATGCGGCGCAGAATCTCCCGCATGTCGTTGGTACCCAGGTGGGCGTTCAGTCCTGCCTTGCCGGCAATGCGCTTCAGCAGTTGCTGTTCGTTGTATTTGCCGCTGAAACAGAGGCGAATCAGGTCTACTGCCGGCAGACTTCCTGCTCTCTCGGGCGAGAAAGGCCCCTCACCGTCGAGTGCATTGTTGGCATCAATGGCACGGCCATGCTCATGGGCTGCCACACTGATGCCGCCTCCCAGATGACAGATGATGAGGTTGAGGTCTTCATATTCCTTTCCGATGCCTCGGGCATAACGGCGGGCAATGGCGCGCTGGTTGAGGGCGTGCCAGATGCAGATGCGTGGCATGAGCGGACTGCCGCTGATGCGTGCCAATGGCGACAGCTCGTCAACCACTCCTGGGTCGGCGATGAATGAACGGCATTTAGCCGTCGAGCTATTGGCATTGGGCCTTTGGCTATTGATTTCCTCAGCTATCTCGTGTGCTATCAGACAGCCCAGATTACAAGCATGACTGTGCATCACACAACCATGCAGCGTGTCATCCAGCATGCGCTGGTTGATTTCGTAAACACCGCCACTGATGGGCTTTACCAGTCCACCACGACCGATGACGGCATCAAATTCCAGCGGGATATCGGCAGCTCGCAACTCATCGAGCACCAGCTGGCGACGGAAGTCCTGCTGCTCGGTGATGTTGCCAAACGGTGCCAACTCTTCGGCAGAGTGGGTGATGTTGCGCAGCAGAATAGGCTTCTCATCTTCATAGACAGCTATCTTGGTGCTGGTGGAGCCTGGGTTAATGACAAGTATCTTCATAGTGGAATGTGGAATGAGGAATGAGGAATGTGGCTAGATGGCTGCGAGGGCCAATGAGTAATACTTTGAGTCGGGACTGTCGGCACGTGATGGTACCACACAGCAGCACTGGGTGCCTTGCAGCACGCCTGCCGTCTTGGCATAGCCAAAGAGCGTCAGCGTCTTATAGAACACGTTGCCTGCCACAATGTCTGGGAAGATGAGGGCGTCGGCCTGTCCGTCGATAACGCTCTTAATGCCTTTCTCATGCAGGCTGACAGAGTCGAGCGATGTCTTTAGGTCGAGTGGCCCGTCGATGATGCAGCGCCCGAACTTACCTGTCTGCGCCTCGGCGATGATGTCAAGATAGTCGGCAGTATAGGGGAAAGCCTTGGCGCTCACCTTCTCGGCACAGTGTATGAGCGAGATGCGGGGCTCCTCAATGCCCAGGGCATGACACACATAGTTCATATAGTGTATCTGCTGGCGGCGCTGGGCTGGGGTGGGCACGGGGATGACGGCAGCATCGGTGAAGAAGAGCAACTTCTCGTACTTAGGTATCTCGGCCATCGCTACATGGGTCAGTACATGGCCCGGACGGATAATACCCTTCTCCTTGTCCAGAATGGCGCGCAGCAGGATGTCGGTATTGATCAGTCCCTTCATCAGGATGTCTGCCTCGCCGCTCTTGCAGAGGGCTACAGCCCGCTGGGCGCACTCCTCCTTGTCATCGCCGTCGATATAGATGGGTTCGATGAATCCCATCTCCTTGCCTTTCTCTATGGCATAGCGGGTACTGGCATCGTGGGCACATACCACGGCTACGCGTTTCTTGTCTCCCCGCTCTTGCAGGAAGACAATCATGTCGTTGAGGTTTTTGATAGGTTGCATAGGTTTTTTTTGGTTATTGGGTTTTCTTACTGGTGTTGTCGTCTTGTCGTCCTGTTCTATCGTTCTGCCCGCATCGGATTGTTCAGGAAATCTTCGTAAGCCAGACGGATGCCGTCTTCCAGCTCTGTCTTGTAGGTCCAGCCGAGTCGGGTGGCCTTGCTCACGTCAAGCAGTTTGCGGGGCGTGCCGTTAGGACGCGAGGTGTCCCATTTGATGCGGCCTTCAAAGCCTATCACTTTGGCCACCAGCTCCGTCAGCGCCTTGATAGTCAGCTCCTTGCCAGTCCCCGCATTCACGGTCTCATTTCCAGAATAGTTGTTCATCAGGAATACACAGAGGTTGGCCAAGTCGTCTACATAGAGGAATTCCCTCAAAGGACTGCCGTCGCCCCAGCATGTCACCTCAGAAAGTCCGGCCACCTTGGCTTCGTGGAAACGGCGGATGAGCGCCGGCAGCACATGGCTATGCTCAGGATGATAGTTGTCGTTGGGGCCATATAGGTTGGTGGGCATCACGCTGATATAGTCCGTGCCGTACTGGCGGTTGAGATACTCACAGTATTTCAGGCCGCTGATCTTTGCCAGCGCGTAGGCTTCGTTGGTTTTCTCCAGTTCGCTGGTCAGCAGGCAACTCTCAGGCATGGGCTGTGGTGCCATGCGTGGATAGATACAGCTGCTGCCCAGAAACTCCAGCTTCTTACAGCCGTTCTTCCATGCGGCATGGATGACGTTCATCTCCAGAATCATGTTGTCGTACATGAAGTCGGCCAAGGCACTCTGGTTGGCGATGATGCCGCCCACCTTGGCGGCAGCCAGGAACACATATTCCGGCCGTTCCTCTGCAAAGAACTTTTCTACAGCCTCCTGCCGCGTCAGGTCCAGCTCCTTGTGCGTCCGAGTGATAATATTGGTGTAGCCCTGGCGTTGCAACTCTCGCACGATGGCACTTCCCACCATGCCGCGATGGCCTGCTACGTATATCTTGCTATCCTTCTGCATCTTCTTTATCCATTTGTGACTTGAGGAACAGTTTTTTCACGAACTTCATGTCGTGACGCACCATTATCTTCACGAGGTCTTCGAAGGATGTCTTCTGGGGATTCCAGCCCAGCTTGGCCTTGGCCTTGGCAGGATTGCCCAGCAACTGGTCTACCTCAGCCGGACGGAAATACTTCGGGTCCACCTCGACCAGCGACTTGCCCGTGGCCTTGTCGTAACCCTTCTCGTCGACACCGTCGCCACGCCATTCCAGTTCGATGCCTGCCTCCTTGAAGGCCAGCGTACAGAACTCTCTTACGGTGTGGTATTCACCGGTGGCAATCACGAAGTCGTCGGGCTCGGGCTGCTGCAGGATGAGCCACATGCACTCGATGTAGTCTTTGGCATAGCCCCAGTCGCGCAGCGAGTTGAGGTTGCCCAGATAGAGCTTGTCCTGATAGCCCTGGGCGATACGGGCGGCAGCCAGCGTAATCTTGCGTGTGACGAAGGTCTCGCCGCGGCGCTCGCTCTCGTGGTTGAACAGGATGCCGTTGCAGCAGAACATGTTGTACGACTCACGGTAGTTCTTCATGATCCAGAAGCCGTAGAGCTTGGCCACAGCATAGGGACTGCGGGGATAGAAGGGAGTCGTCTCACTCTGTGGAACCTCCTGCACCTTACCATACAGTTCGGATGTCGATGCCTGATAGATGCGGCAGGTGTCCGTCAGCCCGCAGATGCGCACGGCTTCCAGCAGGCGCAGCACACCGTTGGCATCGGTGTCGGCGGTATATTCCGGCACATCAAACGACACCTTCACATGGCTTTGGGCAGCCAGGTTGTAAATCTCGTTGGGGCGTACCTTGGAGATGACCCGTATCAGACTGCTGGAGTCGGTCATGTCGGCCCAGTGCAGGTTCACCAGTCGCTTCTTCTTCATGTCGCGCACCCACTCGTCCAGATAGAGGTGTTCGATGCGTGCAGTGTTGAAGGAGGAAGAACGGCGCATCAGTCCGTGTACTTCATATCCTTTCTCTATGAGGAATTCGGCCAGATAGCTTCCGTCCTGACCTGTGATACCTGTTATCAGTGCTACTTTGTTCATTTGTCTTGTCCACTAAACTGTTTGATTCTTTGCTCTTCAGAGAGCTTGCATATTAATAAGGTGTCGTTGTTCTCGGCCACGATGTAGCCATCGAGTCCCTGTATCACCACCTTCTTCTCCTGAGTGGTGTGCACAATGCAGTTGTGGCTCTCAAAGAGGCTGATGTCCTGTCCGATGCAGGCATTGCCGTAGAGGTCTTTCTTGGTCTGCTGGTGCAGCGAGCCCCATGTGCCCAGGTCGCTCCAGCCGAAGTCGGCAGGACACACGAATATCTCGTCGGCCTTCTCCATGATGGCATAGTCTACGCTGATGTTGTCGCACTCGGGGAAGTTCTCGTCGATGGCAGCCTGCTCTTGTGCTGTGCCGTAGACAGGCATCATCTGCTCGAAAATCTTGGCCAGCGAGGGCTGATACATGCGGAAGGCATTGACAATGGTGTTGACATTCCAGATGAAGATGCCCGCATTCCAGAAGTAGTTGTTCTTGGTGATATACTGGGTGGCTGTGGCCAGGTCGGGCTTTTCGCGGAAGGAATCCACACGGAATATTTCCTTGTTCCTGAGCGACTGGGCCGAGAGATTGGCCTCGATGTATCCGTAGCCCGTCTCGGGGCGGTTGGGCTTCATGCCCAGCGTGACGATGGCATCGCTCTCAGCGGTGAATTTCAGACACTCGCTGATGACGCGGCGAAACTCCTGCACGTCCATCACCACATGGTCGCTGGGACTCACCACAATGTTGGCCTTGGGGTCGTTCTTCTTGATGCGCCACGACACGTAGGCAATGCAGGGGGCGGTGTTTCTGCGGCAGGGCTCGCACAAGATGTGGTCGGCAGGCATGTCGGGCAACTGCTCCGCCACTGCTGCTGCATAGTTCTTGTTGGTGACTACCCACACATTCTCTGCGTCCACAAGTCCGGCAAAACGATCCACGGTGAGTTGTAGCAGCGACTTGCCAATGCCCATGACATCGATAAATTGCTTGGGCTTCTCGGTCGTACTCATAGGCCAAAAACGGCTTCCCACGCCGCCAGCCATAATGACCAGATGATTGTTGATACGTGCCATAATCTGCGATAAGTTAATGAATAGAATGATGCAAAGGTACGAAATAATCTACAAAGCACCAAGGGTTCTGTGGATTTTGTTGCAAAAAAAACCGTCGGATTCACATCCGGCGGTCGATTCTCTCAATTAGAGTTCGTTAATTACTTAACGCTGTCAGCAGCAACAGTGTCAGCAGCGGCAGTGTCAACAGCAGCAGTGTCAACAGTTGCGATAGAGTCTGAATCAACAGGCTCAGCCTGAGCGGTCTTGTTACCACAAGAAGCGAAAGAAATAGCTGCAACAGCTACGAACATCAAAACTAACTTTTTCATTTTTTCTAAGCTTTTAAATCTGTAAAACAATCATTTGTTTATTAAAACGCTGCAAAGGTAGGCATTTTTTTAATACGACGTATCATTTTTTTTGTTTTTTTTTAGGCCATTTTTGTAACTTTTTTGCAAAGTGCTATCAATCAGCGATTTACGAAATGTTAAATTTCGTGTAAAAATCACCCTTAACAGAAAAAACGCTAAAAATGCGTGTTTTTCCAATAAAAATGATTACCTTTGCTGACGCAATAGAGACACTCCCTATTTACACCTTATTATATATAGAGAAAAGGATGATAGACAGTTCGGCCTTTCAAGGTAAAAAAGCGAAATACTTCACACTGGGTTGCAAGTTGAATTTCTCAGAGACATCAACGTTTGGAAAGATGCTTGCAGAGATGGGCGTAGTGACGGCTGCAAAAGACGAGCAGGCCGATCTGTGCCTCATCAACACCTGTTCGGTGACAGATGTGGCCGATCACAAGTGCCGTCAGGCCATCCATCGCCTGGTGAGAGAGAATCCAGGGGCTTTTGTGGTGGTCACTGGCTGCTATGCGCAGTTGGAGCCTGCGCGCATTGCCGCCATCGAGGGTGTCAGTCTGGTGCTGGGCTCCAACGAGAAGGCTCATCTGGTGCAGTATCTGAGCGATGCCTGGATGAATAGAGGTGAGAGGCTTGAGGCGAGAGCTGAGATGGCAGAGGCAAGAGGTGAGAAAAATGTTTTTTGTCAGGAGAAGACCAAGGACATCACCACCTTTGCCCCCTCCTGTTCTCGTGGCAACCGCACACGCTATTTTCTGAAAGTGCAGGATGGCTGCGACTACTTCTGTACCTATTGCACCATTCCCTACGCCCGTGGTTTCAGCCGCAACCCGTCCATTGCCTCGTTGGTGAGTCAGGCCGAGCAGGCCGCCAGCGAAGGTGGTAAGGAAATTGTGCTCACGGGCGTCAACATAGGCGATTTTGGCAAGACCACCGGTGAATCATTCCTCGACTTGGTCAGGGCGCTGGATGCCGTTGAGGCCATCAGCCGCTATCGCATCAGCAGTCTGGAGCCCGATTTGCTGAGCGACGAACTGATTGACTATTGTGCCCACAGCCGTGCCTTCATGCCCCATTTCCATATTCCGCTGCAGAGTGGCAGCGACACGGTGCTCCGGCTGATGCATCGCCACTACGACCGTCAGCTGTTTGCCGACAAGATTGAGCGCATCAAAACGCTCATGCCACAGGCCTTCATTGGTGTCGACGTGATGGTGGGGTGCAGGGGCGAGACCCCCGAGTGTTTTGAGGAGACCTACGAATTCCTCAGCCGTCTTGATGTCACCCAGCTGCATGTGTTCCCCTATTCTGAGCGTCCTGGCACGTCGGCCCTCAAGATACCTTATGTGGTGAGCGATGCCGACAAGCGCGAGCGCAGCCATCGGTTGCTGGAGCTCTCCGACCAGAAAACCCACGCTTTCTACCAGCAGCACATTGGCAGCGAGGCAGAGGTGCTGTTCGAAAAGGCTCCCCGTGGCAAGGCCATGCATGGCTTCACCCGCAACTACATCCGCGTGGAGCTGCCTGCCGCTGAAGCCCGTGAGGAGTACGACAACCAGTTGATCACTGTGCGCCTGGGCGACTTCAACCACGATAAGAGCGCACTGCGCGCCCATTTTTAATTCTCCATTCTCCATTCTCAATTCTTCATGGATAAAGTAGCAATCGTTATTCTCAACTGGAACGGAGCCAAGATGCTCAGAGAGTATCTGCCCACCGTGCTGAACTATTCGCGTGACGAGGCCACGGTCTATGTGGCCGACAATGCCTCGACCGACGATTCCCTGCAACTGCTCAAGAATGAGTTCCCTGAGTGCAAAACCATCATCCTCGACAGGAACTGGGGCTTTGCCGAAGGCTACAACAAGGCGCTGGCGCAGGTGGAGGCCGAATACTACCTGCTGCTCAATTCCGACATCGAGGTGACCCACCACTGGCTCAGCCCCCTCGTCGAGTTCATGGATAGCCACCCGGACACAGCGGCCTGTCAGCCCAAGTTGCTCTCTATATATAATAAGGATATGTTCGAGTATGCTGGAGCCAGTGGGGGCTACCTCGACCGCTATGGCTACCCCTTCTGCCGTGGCCGCATCTTCGATACCGTAGAGGCCGATAATGGTCAGTACGACTATGCCACGGAGATTCTCTGGGCCACCGGCGCTGCACTCATGATTCGCGCCAAGGACTATTGGGACTGTGGCGGACTGGATGGTCGTTTCTTCGCCCACAATGAGGAGATAGACCTCTGCTGGCGTCTGCGCATCCGTGGCCGCAAAATCTACTGTCTGCCCGAGAGCTACGTCTATCATGTGGGGGGAGGCACCCTGCCCAAGAGCAATCCCATGAAGACCTTTCTCAACTTCCGTAACAACCTCACCATGCTCTACAAGTGTCTGCCCGACAGTGAGTTGCGCCATGTCATGCGTTGGCGCTGGCTGCTCGACTATCTGGCAGCGTGGGAGATGCTGTTGCTGAAGCGCAATCTGGGCGACTTCCGGGCCATCTATCGTGCCCGCCGTGCCTTCAAGCGATGGCGAAAAGACTTTGATGCCGACCGCCAAACGATACAAGCCTCACGGCGCGTTGAGGCGATACCAGAGCAGCGCCCCTTCTCCCTGCTCTGGCAGTACTATGCCAAGGGTCGCAAGTTCTTCTCCCTGCTGCCTGCGTGATTCAAGGCGTACCTACAGCCTTTGTAGAATCTAGATTTTTTTTTTGAACGCTTGTCGTCACGCTACTGCAAAACACTGATAATTAGCATGTTGTATGGTGACGATAAGTGTGATGAGTGACGACAACTGATACGCAGATGCGCTATGGTTAAAAATCCCCGATGTTGGGACTATCATCCCAAGGTCTGGGATTTTCATGTTAAACCCATTCAATGTTTTCTTGGCAAGCGTTTCCCTTTTGGCGTTTG
>Ga0326514_10001477_pt1 | contig 15385 bp, 15 predicted proteins | sample 3_2548_0518_D_FD_203653 | JGI IMG/M metagenome (GOLD analysis project Ga0326514, IMG submission 203653) | Bovine rumen microbial communities from UC Davis, California, United States - 3_2548_0518 | ecosystem: Host-associated > Mammals > Digestive system > Stomach > Rumen | place: USA...
GGCATTCAGGATGAATTCCTCGTCCTCGTTCAAAAGCTCTACCACATCCACCCCCAGGGCCCTGGCAAGCATGTCGTAGGTATCGCGCCTCTTGGGCAGCATGTCGGTCGTTTCATAATTCTGTATTGTTCGGACGGTGATTCCCGACAGGTCAGCAAGGGCCTTCTGTGAGAGATTCCTCTCCAACCGCAGCGTCTTCAACTTCTCTCCGAATTTCATGGTACTCCTCCTCACCTCGTTGCTTCGTTCGTCTGGTGCATGCACACCATCGACCAGGGCCAGTCACAACCGCGCATCTTTCGTCTTGACAGCGGAGGTGGTTGCGGCTATAATCAACAGCACATCTTTCGTCTAAAATGATAGTAAATCTTTCGTATGATGTCAAGGTCTTTGAGAACTTCACGAAAAATTTAAACTGATGTTCGATTATGAAATCCACACGAAACTTTCATAAGGAGGCCAACGCAGATGGAACGCTTCATATTACACAGCGACGCCAACAGCTTCTACGCCTCTGTAGAGATGCTGTTGAATCCTTCGCTTCGAGGCAAGGCCGTCGCGGTATGTGGCTCGGTGGAAAACCGGCACGGCATCGTCCTGGCCAAGAGCGAGCTGGCGAAAAAAGCCGGTGTGAAGACCGGACAAGCAAACTGGGAGGCCAAGGAGACGTGTCCCGGCCTGATCGTGGTCCCGCCGCAGTACGAGCAATACTGCAAGTTTTCCGCGCTGCTCCGCAACATCTACCTGCGGTATTCCAATGAGGTCGAATCCTTTGGGATGGACGAGTGCTGGATTGACATCACGCCGATCTGCAACAGCTTCCCTGAGGCTGAGCGTATCGCGGATGAGATCCGCGTGGCGGTCAAGACTGAGCTGGGCATCACCGTGTCGGTGGGCGTTTCCTTCAACAAGATTTTTGCGAAGCTGGGGAGCGACATGAAAAAGCCCGACGCCATCACCGTACTCGATGACCAGAACTGGCGTGAGCGGGTGTGGCCGCTGGCTGCCTCTGAGATCCTGTACGTGGGCCGTGCCACCACCAGGAAGCTGGCGAAGTATGGTGTCAACACCATCGGCGATCTGGCGCACACCGAGCCCGAAATCCTTCGCAGCTGGTTCGGCAAGAACGGCCTCGGCCTGTGGGTCTTTGCCAACGGCCTCGACCAGTCGCGGGTGATGCCCATCGACTTCCATCCGGACGTGAAGTCCGTGGGTCACGGGATCACGTGCAGTCGTGACCTCCACGGAGAGGAGGAAGTGTGGCGCGTCATGCTTGAGCTTTCGCAGGATGTCGGGCACCGGCTTCGCAAATACCATCTGTCCGCAAGGGGCGTGCAGTTGTTCGTGCGCGATCACGACCTGGGCGGTGAGCAGTACCAGATGCGGCTTCCATATCCCACGCAAAGCCCGTTGGAGGTCGCCCAGGCCGGGAGGCTGCTCTTCAGCACCCGCTACAGATGGAACAGCGATGTTCGCGCCATCACCATCCGGGCCATTAACCTGATCGACAGCGACCAGCCCATGCAGATGGACATGTTCGGAGACTGGGATGCCCGGCTGAAGCAGCAGCGACTGGACGATTGTATCGACCAGATTCGTGGCCGGTTCGGCAACCGTTCCATCGTGGCCGCTTCCCTCCTCGACACGCTGCCCATTCCGGATGACGACCGCGACATGGTGCGCATGCCGGGGCTGATGTACGCCTGAGAACATCGCCCGGGTCATGCAGGCGCACATGATGATGATATACACGCTCGACACTGCACTCGTCGTGAGGACGGCGATCTGAATAAAAGGAGTTGGATAATGACGGAACGCAGAAGGGAAACCCTTACCCCCGCTGAAGGGAAGGTGATGGTGTCCATGGAGGACGCCGCCATGATCAGGAAGGTACACAAGATACTGGCAGCGGGAAAGAACGTAGAGATTCGGAACGACAAGGACGGTAAACCCAAGGTTTTGAAGGTCTCGAAGGAGATCGCATAATTAAATAGAGTGTCAGATGAGCACTCGCCAGCGGTAAATTGGTATCGCTGAAGGGCCAAACGGGGCCAGAAGTGATGTTGTTTGAAGCATCATTTCTGGCCTCGTTTTTTCTATTCAGGCCGAAAGGCCGCGTCCATATTCACATCAATCTCAAAGCCTGAGATGCGCATAAGGCGGCGGGATACATACGGAGTCCAGGGCAGCGTGGCTGCTCCATGGCATCCGATGTACCCACCGAGCCTTGCTGCGCCTATTTTGAGCCATGCCGGTCGGTGACGGTGCGTCGCTGACCGGATTTCTATGTGTCCCCCCGCTGAGATGCCCAGGTGGAAAGGGGCACACCATGAAAATCAGGGTTCGTTATGACAACCAGATTACCTGCATCGACGTACCGGAAGAGGACTTCACCCTCATGATCCAGGCGGACTACGACGAGCGCCGGGCTGCAGCGGATGATCCTTCTTCTATAAGACCGCGTTCTCCGCAGGAAATCTTCGAGGAGCGTTTTAACCGGCCCGACTACAACAACTGGCACCGCCACTGGCGGCACACCGACGACAACGCCATTCCCCGGCGGCTCGACCACAAGGTCGGCTATATCGGCGATCATCCCGATGACGCGGGGAACCATGGCGAGCGCAGCCACTTTGACGTCGAGGCTTTCCCGGATACCGCCGGGCAGTTCGCGGCAGATCAGCGTGACAGCTACCAGGAACAGTGCGAAATGCTGCGCCGTGCGCTGAAGCCGGACTACGCAGACATGATCATCGCGGTCCACCTGGACGGCCTTTCGCTTATCGAGTACGCCGCCATGATCGGCGACAAGCCCAACAATGTATCCCACCGCCTGCAGCGCGCTGAAAAAAAGTTGAAGGAAATTCTGAAAAAACGTCCTTTTTGACCCATCCCCGTGGCTACAGGACGAGAGGCAAAAACAACACAGCCCTCTCGGGGAGGTGAGAGCATGCAGCACACCCTGCGAATCAGTGTATCCCGCGGGCCACAGTCTGGCGGCGTGGTCGCCATCAGAAATGTCTCCGTGCGGGAACGCCTTCTGAGGCTCCTGCTCGGCGAGAAGCACAAGCTGACCATCCTGGTCCCCGGAGACACGGTCAGCGACATCGAAATCAACCAGATCAAGAACGGAGGCAATGAGGAAAATGGCGGCAATGAACGAGATGAGCCTCGTGATCGAGGAGCTGCGCACGGCGGCGAAAGCGCTGATCAGTGCGGCGGACAGCCTGGCGCAGATGTACAGCGCGCCGAAGGAGACTGAGACTGGGCTGCTCCAGGAGCGCAAGCCCCTGACTCTGGAAGAGGTACGCGACATCCTGCGTCGGCGTTGCGAGGAAGGCTATGCCGCTGATGTGAAGCAGCTGATCGCCGGCCTTGGCGCGAGGAGCCTGAAAGAGGTCAACCCGGATGATTATGAACCGTTGGTAAAAGCGGTTCAGGCCCTTGGAACCGGGGGTGATGGCGATGCCTAATCAGCACGCGCTCCTGTCTCCCTCCAGCAGCGAACGGTGGCTCCACTGCCCGCGCTCGGCACGGTTGTGCGAGGGCATGGCGGACACCGCCAGCAGCTACGCCTCGGAGGGCACCGAGGCCCACGCCCTGTGCGAGCACCTGCTGCTCCAGGCGCTGGGCAGGAACACCACCGACCCGCGTCCCCAGTTCAAGCAGTACAGCAATGAGATGCAGGAAGCGGCGGAGGGCTACGTCCAGTACGTCATGGAGCAGGTCGCGGACTTCCGTTCCCAGGGCATCGAGCCCGCTGTGTACGTGGAACAGCGCCTTGACCTGCGGACCTTCATACCGGACAGCATGGGCACCTCGGACGCCATCGTGGTCGGCGGCGACACGGTCATCGTGATCGACTTCAAATTCGGCAATCTGCCGGTGCCCGCCACATCGCCCCAGCTGCGTATCTACGGCCTTGGTGTATGCGAGCTGCTCGGTTGTCTATATGACTTCACCCGCGTGAGAACGGTCATCTACCAGCCCAGGCTGGGCACGGTGGACGAGACGGAAATCATGAAAGACGAGTTGTATGCCTGGGCAAAGGCAGTATTATCACCCATTGCTAAGTTAGCTTATGAGGGCAAGGGCGAATTCGAGTGTGGAGACTGGTGCCGGTTCTGCCGGGCCAGGAACCAGTGCCGGACGCTGGCTGAACACCAGTTGTCGCTGGCACAGTACGATTTCAAGCTGCCCCCGCTGCTGACCGATGATGAGATCGCCTCCATACTGACACAGGTGGACGCGCTGGTCAGCTGGGCCAGCGGCATCAAGGACTACGCGCTGCAGGCGGCGCTGGCCGGGACGCGGTTCCCCGGCTGGAAGGTCGTCGAAGGCCGCGCCAACCGCCGTTATGTGAACGACCAGGCCGTGGCCGAGAAGGTCATCGCCGACGGCAAGAACCCCTATGAACAGAAGCTGCTGGGCATCACCGCGATGGAGAAGCTCCTCGGCAAGAAGCACTTTGCCGAGCTGCTGGCCGGGCTGGTGGAACGCCCGCAGGGTAAACCGGTGCTCGTCACCGAGGACGACAAGCGTCCTGAGATTAACACAGCTCAAAACGACTTCAACGAATAATGGAGGAAAACATCATGAAAAACAATTCTCAGAAGCCCGTCAACCCCATGAAGGTCATCACCGGCAAGGACACCCGCTGGAGCTACTGCAACGTCTGGGAGGCCAAGGCCATCAACGGCGGCACCCCCAAGTTCTCCGTCAGCCTGCTCATCCCCAAGAGCGACACCGTTACCGTGAAGAAGATCAAGGACGCCATCGAGGCCGCCTACCGCGAGGGCGAGGCCAAGCTGAAGGGCAACGGCAAGTCCGTGCCCGCGCTTAGCGTCATCAAGACCCCTCTGCGCGATGGCGATCAGGAACGCCCGGATGATCCCGCCTACGCCGGTCACTACTTCCTGAACGCCAATTCCACCACGGCCCCGGGCATCGTAGATGCGGACTGCCAGCCCATCCTGACCCGCAGCGAGGTGTACTCCGGCGTGTATGGCCGCGCCAGCATCAGCTTCTACGCCTTCAACTCCTCGGGCAACCGTGGAATCGCCTGTGGCCTGAACAACCTGCAGAAGATCCGCGACGGCGAGCCCCTCGGCGGTCGGGCCAGCGCCGAATCCGACTTCTCGGACTTCGACGACGAGGACGACGACGATTTCCTGTCCTGACGCACACTCGGGGCGGCGGCACAGTCCGCCGTCCCTCATCCCATATCAAGCGAGGTGGAAATTTTGAAGACCATCAGTATCGATCTGGAGACATTTTCCAGCATCGACCTTGCCAAGGCTGGCGTGTACAAATACGCATCATCGCCTGATTTTGAAATCCTGCTGTTTGGTTACAGCGTTGACGGCGGCGATGTGCGCGTTGTCGATCTGGCCGCCGGTGAGGCCATCCCCGCCGAGGTGCTGGATGCCCTTACCGACGACAGCGTCATTAAGACGGCCCACAACTCCAATTTTGAAAGGGTGTGCCTGAGCCGGTACCTTTCCGATCTCGGCATCTCCCTCGATCCTTTCAACGACAGCCATCCTCTCTCTACGGAGTGCGCCCGGTTCCTGAACCCGGCGGGCTGGCATTGCACGATGATCTGGGCGGCGTACATGGGCCTGCCCCTGTCCCTGGCAGACACCGGCGCTGTGCTGGGTCTCGAAAAACAGAAGCTGTCGGAGGGCAAGGACCTCATCCGTTATTTTTGCAAACCCTGTGAGCCCACCAAGACGAATGGCGGACGCACACGCAACCGCCCCGCCGACGCCCCGGACAAGTGGGCGCTGTTCAAGTCCTACAATCTGCGGGATGTGGAGACGGAGTTGGAGATTGAAAAGCGCCTGTCCAAGTTCCCCGTGCCGGAGGATGTCTGGGATCAGTATCACATCGACCAGGAGATCAACGACCGGGGCATCGCCATCGACGATGCGCTGGTGGAGAACGCCATTCGCATGGATGCCCGCTCCCGCGCCGAGCTCACGGAGATGATGCAAAAGCTGACCAACCTGGACAATCCCAACTCTGTGCAGCAGATGAAGCAGTGGCTGATCAACAACGGCATGGAGATCGACAGCCTGGGTAAGAAACAGGTGCAGGCGCTGCTTCAGGACGCGCCGCCCCAGCTGCGCGAGGTACTGTTGCTTCGGCAGCAGCTGGCCAAGAGCAGCGTCAAGAAGTACATCGCCATGAAGAACGCGGTGTGCGCCGACGGACGGGTGCGCGGCATGTTCCAGTTTTACGGCGCGGTGCGCTCCGGGCGCTGGGCCGGGCGGCTGGTACAGCTGCAAAACCTGTATCGCAACTCCATGCCCGATCTGGAAGCCGCCCGGAACCTCGTCCGGGAGGGCGACTACGACACCGTGAAAATGCTCTACGGCGCGGTGCCGGATGTGCTGGCGGAGCTCGTGCGCACCGCGTTCATTCCCCGCGCCGGGCAGAAGTTCATCGTCAGCGACTTCAGCGCGGTGGAGGCCCGCGTCATTGCCTGGCTTGCCGGTGAGCAATGGCGCATGGGCGTGTTCAGGGACGGCGGCGACATCTACTGCGCCTCGGCAAGCCAGATGTTCAAAGTTCCCGTGGAGAAGCATGGCGTCAACGGCCACCTGCGACAGAAGGGCAAGATCGCCGAGCTCGCCCTCGGGTACGGAGGCAGCGTCGGCGCTTTGAAGGCGATGGGCGCTTTAGACATGGGCCTGTCGGAAGACGAACTTGCCCCGCTGGTGAAGGCGTGGCGCGAGTCCAATCCCAACATCGTGAAGCTGTGGTGGGCGGTGGACGACGCGGTCATGAAGGCCATTCGGAATAAGACGACCACCCAGACCCACGGCATCACATTCACGGTGCGCTCGGGTATGCTGTTCATCACGCTTCCCTCCGGCAGGCAGCTTTCCTATGTCAAGCCGCGCATCGGCGAGAACAAATTCGGTTCCCAGGCCGCGACCTACATGGGTGCAGGAAGCACGCGCAAATGGGAACGCATTGAATCTTACGGTCCGAAGTTTGTGGAAAACATCGTTCAGGGCATCAGCCGGGACCTGCTGTGCTGCGCCATGCAGACGCTGCGCTGCTGCCGGATCGTCGCCCATGTCCACGACGAGCTCATCATCGAAGCCGATCCCGCCGTGTCCCTCGACGCGGTGTGTGAGCAGATGGGCAGGACGCCGCCCTGGGCGGAGGGCCTGCTGCTCCGCGCCGATGGCTACGAATGTGCCTTCTACCAGAAAGACTGAGGTGGAGCATGAGAATCAGCAAGTTAAATGTGGAGGGCTATCACGATCCCACCGTTTACGAGGCCTTGGTGAACATTGAAAAGGAGCGCAAGGAGGCCCAGAAGCTGGTGCCTGGCAGGTACAGGCCCCTGGTCTACATCTGCAGCCCCTACGCCGGGGATGTGCTGAACAACGAACGCAAGGCCCGCCGGTACTGCCAGTTCGCTGTGCGGAAGCGGGCAATCCCGCTGGCATCGCATCTGATGTACCCGCAGATCCTGAACGACGACGATCCCGGTGACCGTCAGCTCGGGCTGTTCTTCGGCACGGTGCTGCTGGGCAAGTGCGACGAGTGCTGGGTGTTCGGCGCGACGGTCAGCTCAGGAATGGCCACGGAGATCGCCAAGGCGAGGAAGCGCGGCATCCCTATTCGATACTTTACCGAGGACATGGAGGAGGTGCGGTCGGATGGCTAACGGTTGGAGATACAAAAAGGACAATCCCGAGTATGACCGCTATATTCACAGCGTCGCCTGGCGCGACACAGCCACCCGCCGTCTGGATCAGGACAGTCATGTGTGCCAAGTCTGCGGAGGTGACGCCACCGATGTTCACCATCTGACCTATGATCGATTTGGGCACGAGGACATGAACGATCTGGTGAGCCTCTGCCGCCGGTGCCATGAAAAGGCTGAGGCACTCTATGATCCTGCCATCATCCCCTGGGCAATGGATGAAGTGAAGCCGGAGGGTAACAACTACATGGCTGCAATGCGCATGGACGCGATGACCATCGCGCCGGTGGTGTTCGACTACCTGAAACAAGTGCGCGGCGACAGCTTTGATGCGCTCATGGTTCTCCGTCAGCCTGACGACGCCGAGGGCAAAAAATACTGGAGTGTGCTCAAGAGGGCCGTGGACGCCTTGTGCCGCAAGCGGTATTCCCGCAACTGTGTGGCTGACAGATTGGACATGATGGTTGGCGCGGTCACGAACCGTGTGACGGCGATCTGCCTCCAGCAGATCGAGCATTACATCCGAAACGGTATCCAGGCATCGCTTCATGATGTGGTTATGACCGAGTACGCGATTCAGGGAAAGTGGAAATCCGTCGCCAATCAACTGGGCATTTCAAATGGCACGCTCCAGACCCTGCGCCGCGATGACGGCAGCAGCTTTGGTCCTTCCCTCAGGGAGGCTGTGCTATATTACTGCGGCCTCGACGCCGCTGCGGGAATCCCACCTGTCCCTGGCTTCAACTGCCTGACGGAAGCTGACTACATCCAGTTGAACACACTGGCAAGCTACATGGTCTCGGTGTCCGGGACTGGAAAGTTTAGAGGTGAGCACACATGCGAGAGTTGAAAATCGCCTGCGGCAGAAGCCGGAACGCACTTAACTGGTCAAACCGAACAATTAGCTGGGAAGACCTGTGTGAGCGCCTGCGCACCACATTCCGAACCAGGGAGACGGTGGCCCAATACAAAGCCATGACCAGGGCCGAGCGCGATGACGCCAAGGACAAGGGAGGTTTCGTAGGCGGACACCTTCATAATGGCAGGCGGCGGGTCAAGGACGTGGAGTGCCGGTCGCTGCTCTCGCTGGATGCCGATCATGCGGAGCCCGGCTTCATAGAACGGTTCGAGCGGGAATGCGGCGTCGCTGCCGCCATCTACACCACACACGGCCACACGCCGGAAGCGCCCAGGGTACGCATCGTCATTCCCTTTGAGGAGGACATCACACCGGACTGCTATGCGGCGGTCGCCAGGTACTATGCCGCCCGCTGGGGCATCGACCAGTTTGACGAATGCTCCTACAAGGTCAACCAGCTGATGCACTGGCCGACCACGCCCGCCGACGGCGAGTACATCTGCCGGATCATCGACGGCCCCGCCTTCGATCCGATGTCGTTTCTCTCCGCTTATCCCGACTGGCAGGACTGTTCCAAATTGCCTGTGTCCAGCCGGGAGAGGCAGGTCAGGGTGTCCGAAGGAAAGAAACAGGAGGACCCGCTTTCCAAGCAGGGCATCGTGGGCATCTTCTGCCGCGCCTACACCGTCCAGGACGCCATTTACAAATTCCTCTCCGACGTGTACGCGCCATCCGTCAAGGAAGGCCGGTTCGATTACATCCCTGGCGAGGGCACTGCCGGTGTAGTGATCTATGATGACAAGTTTGCCTACAGCCACCATGCCACAGATCCCGCCGGTGGGAAGCTGCTGAATGCCTTTGACCTCGTCCGGCTCCACCGCTTCCCCGAGGAGGATGAAAAGACATCGTTCCTCAAGATGTGCGCCTTCGCCGAGACCGACGAGCTGGTGAAGGAAGCCGTGGAGCGCGAGAGGCTGGCGGAGGCACAGAAGGATTTTGAAGAAACCAACTCCAACTGGGAAGAGCCGCTACCGTTTGGCAGGCACACCATTGTGCCCTTCCCGCTGGACGCGCTGCCCCCAGACATCCGCAACTATGTCGCCGCGATCTCAGAGAGTGTCCAGACGCCTGTCGATATGGCGGGCTGCGCCGCGCTGAGCGTGATCGCCACCAGTGTGCAGGGCAAGTTTGCCATTCGCGGAAAGCCGGACTGGACGGAGCCGCTCAACATCTATCTCACGGAAATCGCGCCGCCCTCCGAAAGAAAGTCCGCGATACAGCACGCGATGGTCAGGCCGGTCAGCGATTACGAAAACCGGTACAACCAGATCAACGCAGCGGCGGTGGAGTCCAGCCGCATGCACAGGCGCATTCTGGAGCGCCGCCAGAAGGCCGTGGAGGATCAGGTTGCCAAGGGCAAAGCGGAACAGGCGGATGTGGATGATATTGCCCGCGAGCTGACGGCCTATGAGGAACAGCAGCCGCTTCGCCTTTTTGCCGACGACATCACGCCGGAGAAGCTGGCGTCTGTGCTGGCTGAGAACGATGGCAGGATGGCGCTGCTGTCCAGCGAGGCAGGCATCTTTGACACACTGGCCGGGGCCTACTCCAAGTCGGTCAACATCGATGTGATGCTGAAGAGCTACTCCGGCGACCAGATCCGCGTCGACCGCATCGGTCGGGAGAGCGAGAACATCCTGAACCCCACGCTTACGGTGCTGCTGATGGCGCAGCCCAATGTGATTTCCCGTGTGCTGAGCAACGAAACCTTCCGTGGGCGCGGGCTCACGGCGAGATTCCTGTATTGCATGCCTGCGTCGGCGGTGGGCGGTCGGCGGTATCGCAGTGAGCCTGTTCCGGATGCTGTCTACGCCGCCTATGAGCGATGCGTGTTCAACATGCTGGAGGACGACTACGGGTCCGCGCCGGAGATCATCACATTGTCGCCGGAGGCAGATGCCCTGATGGAGGCGTTCTCACAGGAACTGGAACCCAAGCTCGTGAAGGAGTACGCGGAGATCGCGGACTGGTGCGGCAAGCTGGCGGGCAATACACTTCGTATTGCCGGCCTGCTCTGCCGGGCTGCAACCCATCGCGGTCACGACTTCCTGGATGTGCCCGAGCCGCTTGTGGTGGACGGGCAGACCATGGCCAACGCCATCCGCCTCGGGAAGTATTTCCTGAACCACGCCCAGGCCATCTTCAATGTGCTGCCGGAGAACGCCATATTCCAGAACGCCCACCGCATTCTGAAGATGATCTACGAAAAGGGTCTCAAGGAGTTTAACCGCCGCACGGCGATGCGTAACTGCCAGACGTTCAAGCGGGTGGAGGAAATACAGCCCGTCCTCGACTTCCTGGAGGACTACGGCTACATCGCGCCAGTAGAAGCGCCACCGACCTTTGGAAAAGGCAGACCGGCGATGCCGAAGTACATCGTCAACCCGTGGGTGGAACAGTATTATTGTCATACTGTCATGGGTACTGTCATACCCTCCACAGACACAATTATAACGTAGAAAACTCCGCAAAATCAAGGGCTTTCGGGCTTCAAACATTAATGTCATTTTTGTCATGAGCGACAGACAGTCAAAAAAAGATAATTATTTATTTATACAAAAAATCAGTACACAAATCTGATTTTTGGCAGTTTTTCTCCCTTACCCCCATGACAAAAATGACACGCATGACATAAATCCGAAACCCCTTGTAGCGCAGGACTTTTCAACACGGAACAATCTGTCATGGCAGAAAAAGAGGCGCATGACAGCATGACAAAAATCAGGAGGACGCATATGCGTGAGAAACAGATAGAGCAGAAGCTGGTGAGAGCCGTCCGCGCTGCTGGCGGCATCGCCCCCAAGTTTGTAAGCCCTGGACTGGATGGTGTTCCCGACCGGCTGATCCTCCTGCCCGGCGGGCACCTGGCCTTCGCCGAACTGAAAGCCCCTGGCCAGAGGCCCCGTCCCTTACAGCAGCGCCGGATTGGACAGCTCCGGCAGCTGGGCTTCCGGGTTTACATCATTGACAACATGAACCAGATCGGAGGTGTGCTGGATGAAGTATCAGCCACATGATTACCAGAAATACGCCACGCAGTTTATCATCGACCACCCGGTCGCCGCGATACTGCTCCAGATGGGCCTCGGCAAGAGCGTCATCACGCTGACCGCGATTCAGCAGCTGCTGGCCAGCGGGAGCGTACACAAGGTATTGGTCATTGGGCCGCTGCGCGTGGCCCGCGACACCTGGCCTGCCGAGATCGAGAAGTGGGATCACCTGAGCAGGTTGGAATACAGCGTGGCCGTGGGCTCGGAGTCCGAGCGCCGCGCCGCCCTGATGCTGGATGTGCCGATTCACATCATCAACAGGGAAAACGTGCAGTGGCTGATCGAGAGCAGCCACATTCCCTTCGAGTATGACATGATCGTCATTGACGAGCTGTCGTCCTTCAAGAATCACCAAGCCAAGCGGTTCAAGAGCCTGATGAAGCAGAGGCACCGCGTCCGCCGGGTCGTCGGCCTGACCGGCACCCCCAGCAGCAACGGCCTCATGGACCTGTTCGCGGAATACAAGCTGCTGGACATGGGCAAGCGCCTGGGCCGCTTCATCACACAGTACCGGCAGGACTTCTTCGTGCCTGACAAGTGCGGCTATGACCGGGTGTATTCCTGGAAGCCCCGCCCCGGCGCGGAGCAGGAGATATACCGGCGCATCGGCGACATCACTGTCAGCATGAAGAGCGTGGACTTCCTGAAGATGCCGGAGTGCATCATCAACCGCGTGCCCGTCGCCATGGACAGCAACGAGCGCGATCTGTATGACGAGATGAAGACCGAGCTGGTGCTGTCCCTGGGTGACGACATCATCGACGCGAAGAACGCGGCGGCCCTGTCGGGAAAGCTGACCCAGATGTCCAACGGCGCGGTGTATTCAGAAGCCGGGGATGCTATCCGCCTGCACAACCGGAAGCTGGACGCGCTGGAGGACCTGATCGAAGCCGCCAACGGCAACCCTGTGCTGGTCGCGTACTGGTATCAGCACGACATCCAGCGTATTCAGGAGCGTTTCCCCAAAGTGCGCACCCTGCGCACCTCAAGGGACATCGCGGACTGGAACGCCGGGAAGATTCCCGTTGCGGCGATCCATCCTGCCTCCGCCGGACACGGTCTGAACCTCCAGGCGGGCGGCAGCACACTGGTCTGGTTTGGCCTGACGTGGAGCCTGGAACTGTACCAGCAGACCAACGCCCGCCTCTGGCGGCAGGGACAGCAGGCCGAGACCGTCGTCATCCATCACATCATCACGACCGACACGATTGACGAGCAGATCATGGATGCACTCGAACGCAAGGACAGGACGCAGGCCGCGCTGATCGATGCGGTCAGGGCACAGTTGGGGGTGTGAGTATGACAGGATACAACGCGCTGGCCATCGCCATCATAGAGCAAGCTGTCAAAGATTTCAGAGCCGCACAGCGGAAACTGAGAAAAGACCCATACAACATAATCGCCAGGAGAACCGCGAGAGAAACAGAAGCATTCTTCTGTTCCAACTGGTTCAAGGTGCTGACTTCGGTGAACGGCCCGGCGATTCTGAAGCAGCTGAAGGAGGAGTTCAACGTATGAACGCGAAGGATTATCTCGGTCAGGCGTACAGGCTCGACCAGCACATCACCAGCAAGCTCCAACAGGTGGAAAGCCTGCGCTCCCTCACAGAACGAGTGACCGTGGCATATGGCGGCGAAGTCGTCTCTCACTCTCGGAACCTCACATCGCTGCAGGATACCATCGTCCGGCTGATGGAAGCCGAGGAAGAGCTGAATCAGGAAATCGACAAGCTGGTCGATCTGAAGATTGAAATCTCCAACATCATCAGCGAGGTGCGCAACGAGAGCTACAGGCTGATACTGGAGAAGCGGTATCTGTGCTTCCTGCCCTGGGATAAGATTGCCGCAGACCTGAACATCAGTCGCAGATGGGTGCTCATCCAGCATGAACGCGCCGTCAATGTGGTTGACAGGCTGATTTCAAAGCGTAGTGTCTCCTGAAAAAAGTGTGCACACCAGTTCACAAAAGTGCACATCAGTTCACTTGAATGTCGCTCCATATTTTGGTAGACTATAATCGCGCCGAAATGGTAGACAGCCTTCGCGGGTACACGCTCGCGGGGGCATTTTTTATGGGCGAAAAGGAGCGATGCACATGCTGTTCACCTCTGAGCAGGTGTCCGCCGGGCACCCGGACAAGATATGCGACCAGATTTCAGACGCCGTCGTGACCGACTGCCTGAAGCGCGACCGGAACAGCCGCGTGGCAGTGGAAGCGCTGATCAAGGAGAATCATGTGGTCGTCGCCGGGGAAATCACGTCGAAGCACGAGCCGGACATCCAGCGGTTGGTTCGCAGTGTGCTGATGTTCACCGAGCCCGCCATCTATGACGATTTCGATTTGCAAACCTTCATCACCCGGCAGTCAGAGGACATCGCACTGGGTGTGGATAAGAAAGGCGCGGGCGACCAGGGCAGCGTGTTCGGGTACGCCACCAATGAGACACACGAGATGCTGCCGATGCCCTTTGTGCTTGCCACCGACGCCATCGAGCGCCTGGATCTGGCCCGGCACACCGCCCTGGGGAAGGACGCGAAGGCCCAGGTCACCTACGACTACCGGAAAAAGCACATCGACACCTTCCTCATCAGCACACAGCACCAGGAGGATGTCGACCCGGCGGATGTGTATGACATCTGCAGGAACATCATGCTGAAGGTGGCAGACGCGCGCAGCCTCAACCAGGACTTCCGTGTGCTGGTGAACCCCACCGGACGATTCGTCAACGGCGGCTCCTTTGCAGACACCGGCGTCACCGGCAGGAAGCTGATGTGTGACACCTACGGCGGCGCGGCGCGTCACGGTGGCGGCGCTTTCAGTGGGAAGGACCCCACCAAGCTCGATCGCTCCGGCGCGTACATGGCCCGGAAGATTGCAAAGGACATCCTCCGGCACAACTACGCCGCGAGGTGCGAGGTACAGTTGGCTTACGCCATTGGCGTAGAGGAGCCGGTGTCCGTCAGTGTGAAGACATTTGGAACCGGCAAGGTGCCAAGGCCGAATCTGGTGAAGTGGATTCGCAAGCATTATGACCTGACGCCCAACGGCATCATCAGCACGCTGGGGCTGCGGGATGTGGATTACACTCGCGTATCGACCCTGGGTCATTTCTGGAGTCAGTCGATGCCGTGGGAAGTGTGAAACGACTCAAAGAGTTATCATGCCGGAGGGCACATGACCCGTTGACTTATGGACTGGAAAGAGGGAATATGGCGCTATCCTGGAGCGCGGAGCCGCATGGCGGCGGCAAATTCCAGACCGCGCACACGAAGGAGGAAAGCACCATGACGATTCAGACGAACACCACTGACCGCAAGGCCCTGGCCAAGGCCATCGCCGAAGAGCTGCACACCGTGGCCCGCTACCTGCGGACGCCCACCTACGCCTACGAGGTCGGCGATTTCACAGTCGACCGCGACGGCAACATCGTCGGCGACGATTTCACTCCGCTGATGGTGTTCCTGCTGCGCAACGGCTACATCACCGAGGACGCGCTGGCAGCGCAGGCCGAGAGCGCAGACGCGCCCGCTGAGGAGCCCGTCGCCGAGCCCTTCGAGAAGGACACCATCGAGGAACTCGTTGCCGCCGAGGAAGCGCACAGCGACACCGATTCTGAAGCTCCCACTTCCATGCTGAGCGACATCGACGAGCAGACCATCACGATTCCCGCACCGGACATCACGGTGGAGC
>Ga0326514_10001479_pt1 | contig 15381 bp, 23 predicted proteins | sample 3_2548_0518_D_FD_203653 | JGI IMG/M metagenome (GOLD analysis project Ga0326514, IMG submission 203653) | Bovine rumen microbial communities from UC Davis, California, United States - 3_2548_0518 | ecosystem: Host-associated > Mammals > Digestive system > Stomach > Rumen | place: USA...
ATATAAATGTTCTAATAGCTTGAGTTTGCTAATCATTTCAATAGCTTGATCAATTTCTGTTAAATGACCTTTTTTATGCACCTTTTTAATTTCTATCATTCTTAATCGCATTAGTTTTAATAATTCTGTATTTTCATTTTTTAAATCTTCTAAAATTTCTTCTTTTTTCATTTCTTACTTCCTTTGTTCCACGTGGAACATTTAAAAAATTATTCTTCAAGTTTGTACTTTAGATGTTCGGCTTTATTGCCAAATAATCTAATAAAATCATCGTTAAGTGTTACAAGCTCTGCTATCTCTTTTCTTATAGAAAATAAAATCAAGTCTTGCACATCATAATTCTTGATGTCACAATCTTGAGGCAGGTCAAACTTTTCACGCCATTTTTCTATACAAGATTTTAAGTCACAGTTTACACTTTTAACGCCTAATGCCTGTACTTTTCGTGCTAATCTTTTGTTTATTGGCTCTTTGGTTCTTACTTGAAATAATGACAAGTTTCTACCGTTGTCAACCAGCTTAAAAGAATGGTCATCAATTCCCCACGCCTCAGATGTACCATCAGAGCAAAGCACATTTATAACAATGTGTGGATCACCTTCTATTTTCTCTAAGGCTTTGATATATTTACTCTTATTCATTATTTAAACTCCAGAAGAGCCAAAGCCATTGCGCCCTCTTTCAGTTTTCAATTTTGTTACATCGCCTTCAATAAAATTAAATTGAGGTAATGGCAAAATAACTAATTGTGCAATTTTATTGCCTTGATAAAAAACTGCTTCATTTTCAGAGCTTAACATAATTTTTATAGCTCCTAGATAATCGGCATCAATAACGCCTATATGAGTTAAAACACCTTTTTGCGACATTGAAGATCTTCCTAAGACTAGACCTACAAAGCCTTGAGGTATTGCAACATGCACCCCAGTATCAATAATTTTTGTAGTTTTTGCTTTTAAAACAAACTCTTGAGGTGTAAACAAGTCAAAGCCTGCATCATTTTTGTGTGCCTTTAATGGCTTATATGCACCTTTATCAAGCTGAAAAATTAAATCCATTTTTTATTCCTTTGAAAACTCATTGATGTGCTTATCCATATAAGCAGATATAGAATTATCTGCATCTTTTTCTTTTAAAAGTTTTAAAACCTTTTCTCTTTCAATCGCTAAAAAAATTATTTTTGAACTATAAAACGTAATATTAAAAGTATGATTATATTCTTCGTATGTATCAAACGTTGTGTAAATATGTATTAAATCACCGTGTTTGTACTCATCATACATTTCGCCATTTACTTCAATAATGTAATCTGATAATGATGTATCACTTGATAGAATTTCTTTGATTGTCATTTTTTAATCCTCAATTTTTGTGACAAACTTTTTTAAGTCCTCCAAAAATCTTTTTCTAATTTTCTTATATTCTGTTTCGGTTGCATAGCCACTCACATACAATCTATCAATATTAAGTAACATGTCTTCAAACCAAGATACATCTGCATCGTCTATAAATTTATAGCCTTGTTCTTTTAGTTGATGACGTAAAGTATCACTAAGATAAATATCAAACATTTTTTTATTCCTTTTGTTAGCAGTTTAATTAGAGATTTTTCTCTCTTTCTTTATTTAGAATTATAGACTGTTTTTAATATATATGATGTGACTTATATCACAAAATACTCTTTTTTAATTTCATCAAAAAGACGGTTTTTATAAAAATTTCTTGGAATGAATTTTAAAGCATCAGGCTTTTTTAACTCATTGAATTTATTTAAAAAGTCATCGTTATTCAATGGATATGCAACAAAATTCTTGCAATGCTTTAAATAAAATTCTTTTGATTTTTCATAAATATAACCAGCTCTTTTATCAAAATTGAAGTATTGATATAACGGCTTTTTGGTTTTGTCGCAAATAAAACAAATTCTAATGCACTCAATATCTTGCTTGCTTTTGTGCTTTTCTGCTCTCATTTCTAATACTACGGCTATTTTTTCATCATTCAAGCATACATCTTTGATTTTGCTCAAAATATCAGCGTTTTTTGATATTAAATCAAGGTTTGACAAATGAAATGCAGTTAAATTCTTACTTTCTTTTACTGGAAATTCAAAGTTACAGTAAGGACATTTTCTTAATAGATTTTTTACAAAAGCGTGGCAGTTCGGACATTCTTTAACTGATGCTACTGCTTCGCCTTCTGCCTTTTTTCTTTTCTTTCTAATTAAAGGATCGTCTATTGTGCCTAGTCTTTGCGTATTTCCAGCGAAATCAAGGATTAAACAATTCTTTTTATTTTCTGCAATTCTCATTCCACGCCCCAACATTTGAACCCACAAACCTGATGAGGTTGTAGGGCGTAAAATGGCGATTAAATCAACTTGAGGAACGTCAAAGCCAGTTGTCAATTGATCGGCAGATACAATACACTTTAATTCATTATTTCTAAACGATAAAATATTTTTGTCATTTTCTTCTTGAGTATGTGAGGAATTGACAGAAGCAGACTTTAAGCCTAAATCATTTAATTTGCTTGATATTTTTTCGCAGTTATCAATACCAGAAACAAAGACTAGACAACTTTTCCTATTTTGTGCAAACTTTGTAATATTTTCGCATAAACGCTTTTGTAAATTCTCATCGCTGATACGTGCCATTATCTCTGCATCTAAAAAGTCACCACCTCTAATGTGCAAGCCTTTTGTGTCTATCTGCTCATCGGTTTTATATGGGATAAGCTCAGATAAATAACCTTGTTCTATCAAGCTATTTATTTGCTTAGATAAATCAAAAGCTATTGCATTAAAAATAGGATTTTCCTGCTCTGTTAAATATCCACCATTAGTTCTAAATGGCGTTGCAGTAAGTCCACAGATGCAGACTTTTGGATTTAATTCCTTAAAAATGCTTAAAACTTTTCTGTAAACTGTAGTATCTTTTTCGCTTATCAAATGAGCCTCATCAATAATAATAAGCCTTTTGATACCAAAGTAATTTTTATCTTTTTTAAGTTTACTGTACACACTTTGAACAGTAGCAAATAAAATCTTTTTATTCTCTTTCAATCCGATTGATGCTGAATAAATGCCAGCTTCAATATTTGCCAGCTTTTGAAATTTATCAAAATTCTGTTTAACAAGCTCTGATACGTGTGTAAGCATCAGCACGCTTGCATTATTATCAAGCTCATAAAATCTGCGTATTATTTCTGCAATAATAACGCTTTTACCCGTGCCAGTAGGGAGCACTAACAAAGGATTTTGCCCTTTATTTGTTTTAACAAAGCTCCAAAAGGTGTTGCAACATTCTTTTTGATAAGGTCTTAATTTGAACATTTTTATTAATGTTTTAGTTTACCATGGTTCATACTAACCTTTTCTAGTATATAGATAACGATTCTTGCTTATTTTAGTGAACTCTTCTTTAATAAAGTCATCTACTCTATTTTTAACATCTGTTACCATAAAGACAACTTCAATCTTATGAACCAGAGAATCTAGATTTAGAATCTCATCAATTACATCATATTCATAATAATCTTCATCTGGTAATTCTTGTGAGCATGAATGACAGCTAAAAGAACAATCATGATCTTGAACGACTGTAAAATCAAAGTAGAAGTCACAACAATCATGCTCATCAACAACAGTTAATACACCAGTACCATAGTCGCTACCTGGTATATAATTAAACTCTATATCAGTTAATTCCATAATTAGATCTCCTTGTTTACAGTACTAAAAAGCAAAGCATAAATACTAAAATTGTTTTAATCATTTGTGCCATTTAACTTCATATCTTTTAGGTAACTTACTGCAATCGCTTGTAGTTCCATCCGCATGTTCTACAAACAAGCATTTTTGCTCACTGTACGATTTGTGGACGTATGGAATATTCAACCATGTGTGAAAACCATAAAAGAATACGCCTATTGCAAACACTGCTAAAATTACATTTCTAATCATTCTACAAATACCTCTTATGTTCTATCTTCAAGATATTTCTACGTTACAGAAAAAATTTCTTTAAAGCTCTTTTAAAATTCTAAACCCGTTGGCGTTGATAGATTTTTTAAAATTTTCATTATCAGGATAAAACCAATTACCCTTAATAAATCCTTTTGATTTTACTTCATTGGCTTTAGGGTGTTTTCTTGTACCGCTCCATTCTAAATAAACACATTCATATCTTTTAACTTGCTCAACTTCTTTTTTGATTTTTTCTAGCTGCCATGCTTTAACTGTTTTTAAATCTAAGCTATCAATTAAATCAAAATCAATTGAATAGAAGTCTGTGCAATTACAAAATTTTCCAGTGTGATGCCATGAGCTTTTGTGTAATAAATGAGCTTTTAACACATCAGCTCTTACTTTTGCTAGCTCATAGAAAACAGTATAAAATAATTGTACTGCTGGATCGTCGCTTTCTTGCTTGTATTCTTCAATAACATCTAAAATATCTTGTTTAGTCCACTTAGAAAAAGGCTTTTCATCATTGTTATAAGCCTCAACAGCACGATTGGACATGCTAAAACCATAATATCCTGAATTCATATTAAACATTTTTTATTCCTCTTTTTTTTTGGCTGAATGATTTTTTTTATAAAGTCTTAGCAGTAACTTGCTTTCCATCAATATTCGTAGTAATTGCTGCATTAATATTTAGTACTTGTACATACAGTCCAATCTTTAAATAAAGCCTCTAACTTTTCTTTTAGATTTAAAAGAATTGCTCGCTTTTTTAAATTAGCTGTTTTCTGAATGTTTTTGTTGGTATATTTTTCCCAACCTAAACTTGAACCGGTTGTTATCTCAATAGCATCACGATCTGATGGAATACCAATCAATAAGCCATTGTAGCCATCAGCCCAGAAAGAAACATTACCATTGTTCCACTTTCTAATAGTCAAGCAGTTATCATGGTATTTTGATTTAACAACGTGTAAGTAAACGTCAACGTAATATTTTTTATTAACATTTTCGATTTCAGTGACTTGTGCAATTCTCTCAACGAAATAATTATATAAATCGTTGCAAGTTGCTTGTAATTTTTTGATTGAAGTGATACGTGCTTTCATAACTAAATCCCTCTATACTAACTTTTTATTCCTTTTTGGTTCATTAGGTTTTGGATTTTTCTTAACCTTTTCTTACTTAGAATTATAGATTATTTTTTTAAAATGTAAACTGTTATTTAATAAAATTTGTGATGTATATCTCATTTTTTTTAAGAAATTGATTTTAAAAATTAATTCTTAAAAGCCTCTTTAATCTCTTCTGCTGATATAGTTTGTTCAGCTATAACTTCTGATTTATTATATTTACCTTGCCCCATTTTCTTTAATCTAAACTCAAATTCATCTGTGAAGCTCATTGAATAGTTCCAGCCTTTGCCTATTTTGCATTGTCTTACTAACTTTTTTGGATGCCAAAATTCAAAGCCATCAAAATCAGAGCTGTGAGGCATTGCAATTAAAACAGCTTTTTCAGTTTCTGCTTTGATGTTCTGTACATTTACTGTAACTTTAATCCAGTTTGCCATTTTTTTATTCCTCTTTTTGTTTTAAATTTGAGATTTCTCTCTGTTTCTTTATTTATAATTATAGACTTATTTTTATAAATGTAAAGTTTTATTTAATAAAATTTGTGATATATATCTCATTTTGACTAATAAAAAAAAGGGAGCTTTTAAACTCCCTTTGTGTTTTTTTTAGACTAAAAACTTAAAATGGCATTTCATCTGGATTTGTCACTTGTGCAGGCTGTTGCTGGTAAGCATTTGTAACCTGTGCCGACTGTTGCTGTGACTGTGATTGATAAGCGTTCATAGTCTGTTGACTATATGCATTCTGTGATTGAGCCTGTGGCTGTGACTGACCATAAACATTTTGTTGATTTGCTCCAAAATTGCCATAAGCATTATTTGCAATTTTGTTTTTTGGGGCTGGTTCAAAAAATGGGCTATCACTCTCTGAATTAAGTGACTTTGCGACATTCTGAATAAATGCAGGCTGTAAACCCTTCAACTGCTCTAATGCAGTCTGATTTGAGGCATTAAAGAATGAACGAATAGAGAAATAAGGAGTGCCATTATCAGCTTTTGATGTCCTTGCTACTGCTACACGTACCTTCTTTTGTTCTAACTGTGGGAAGTGGGTAATACTTGTTTCACCGTTTGTTAATGGCTTTTCTAATTGCTTAACTTCTTGATTTAAGATAATTTCGCCAGTCTGAGATACACAGCCACATAAAAAAGCTAAATCAATTAAATGATTAGCGTAATTTGATGGTGGTAGATCTAATGTAAGCCATAACTGTGCGTTTTTAACTGTATTTTCATAATGTACATCTACAACAAAGCTAACATTAACAACATTCTTCATCTGACCTTTAACGTTAATTGCTTTTAAATGTGCAGAGGCAATAACTGCATCGTAAATGCCAGATACATTAAGATAAGGCAGTCCTTTGGTGCTTGCAAAGGTCTTTTTGTTTTCATCGTTTAAGGCAGTAACGTTACCTAAATTTAACATATTCATATTATTTTTTCCTTTTTAAAAATTAAAGTGTACCTATTAAACGCCTATCTATTTAAAAGATAGGCATTTTTTTAATTAAAATGGGATTTCTGAATTTTCTGTATTTGCTGTAGTTGTATTCTCTCCCTTTTCCTCAATTATAGCATCAGTTTTATTTTTTTTCTCTCTCTTAATAGTACGTTTAGTTACATTCTTTTCTGTTTCTGGTTCTGTATTTTCTGCAATTTCTTCGGTGCTTTCTTTATCTGCAAATCCTCCGACAACGTCTGCAAATAACCTATCTAATAACCTTCCTAAAGCTCGTTTTTGTAACATAACAGGGTATGATCCAGTCCACGCACCCTTAACACCAACCCAACTATTTGAATTGGCATCAAATTTCATAAGTCCCTGCAACATTGCATCTTCTGAGGTGTACTGTACTGACATAGTACGACCTTTTCTTGTGCCTGTCGCAGTTGCAACCCATATGCCGTTAATATTCTCTAGCTTAGTATCAAAAGTGCCGTATTTAGCGCATAAGCCTGCTTTGGCACTAACATACATGGTTGGTCTGCCTCTTGTAACTGTAATGTTTGTTAAGCTCTGAGCTGGTGTCATTCCTAGACTTGCACCTAAAGCAATAACCATAAAAACGTCTGCTGAATGGTCTGCAATTTCGGTACTTCTAATCTCTGCACTTACAAGAGTTGACTTACTCAAGAATTTTGCTAGCTCTTGAGCCTCTTTGATGGTTTCTGGTAACTTTGTAAAGCCGTTTTCGCTCTTTGAATTTAGCAGTGTTTCAACAAAAACATCTGAATTTATATTATTTTCTTTAATTTCAGTTTCTTTAATTTCTGCACCTGCATTTAAAAGATCTTCATCGCTTATTGGTGGCACATCTTCAATAATTGGTGCTGGTGTTGGTATTGATGATGGTGCTACTGGTTCAGCAGTTGTCACGTCTGGTATTGGTGCTAGAGCTGTAACTGGTGCTACTGGAGCTGGTACTGCTAGAGCTGGCGATGCTGGTGCGATTGAGTTCGCATTTGGTAATTTATTTATGTCAAACATTTTTTATCCCTCTTTTTTGGTTTTAATTAGAGTGGTTTACTCTGTATTTACTTAGAATTATAGACTAATTTTTTAAAATGTAAAATGTTATTTAATAAAATTTGTGATACAACTCTAATTTTTAATCATTCTTATAAATATAATGCCTTGTTTTGGTTGTTAAAATCTTTTTTAAGTCCCATCCGTAACGCTTTCTTGCATTGTAAGTTTTATAAGAAATTTGATAAAACTCACACATCTTTTTTTCGGTTTCAAAAGCATTGCCTAAGTGGTCTTTAATTTTCTTTTCTTTCTTGATGTCAAAACCTCCATATTTTTTCAGACGATAACTTAAATTTGCGGGGCTTGTTTGCATTTCAACTGCAAGATCTGTTAAGCTCTTATAACTCTTGCCTTTATAAGATATTTCTTTCATATTTTTTCTTCTTCCTCAATCTAAAAAAATAAATAACAAACAACAAAGGTGTTAAAGTTGTTAAAAGCATAAATGATAAAAGGAAGCATAAAACATCTGCAATAGCATTATATAAACGCTTGAAACAACCCTTATTTTCTTTAAATAAATTAAAGTAATTTGCTTTTAATCCTTTGAAAATTCTAATCATTTCTTATATTCCTTTTTTTAATATTCAGATTAAGGACTATTCCTCAACCTTTCTTAATTAGAATTATAGATATTTTTATTTAAAAATAAAATGATATTTGATTTATTTTGTGATATTTATCACATTTCTTCAAGCTCCTGTACATCTTGAGCGCTCTCAATGCAAAGATAAAACACTAAGCCGATAGTCCAAACAAGGCAACTACCTATTGCACAGTAACTAATTAACTCAATCATTTTCTTTTCTCTTGCTTAGCAATATAACTATCTAATTCTTTATTTAAGATTTTTACAACTTTTTGATAAGTTTCAGATGTTTGAATCTCTGTTTTCAGTTCTTTACTTATATTAATTCCTGTATAAGCTAGCATAGTAGTTTTTGATGGAATAAATACTACTGTAAATAGCATTACTAAGCTAACTATAATAGAGCATACTAATCCTTTTTTAAATTTCATATAATGATTAGTACTTCCATATTCAGACGTCTCCAACATTCCAAATACTAAAAAGAAATCAACAACAAATAAACCAATCCCAATACACAAACAAAGTGTAGTTAAACCCTGGCAAACGTCTGCTAAATATAAAGCTAATATAATATCCATTATTAATCTTTACCTCATTTAATAAACGTTTTTTTTAAAACTTTTTATCAAACATAAATACTCGGTAAGGTGCTCCCTGAACCTTGTATTTATCAAGGTTAATTTGAGGGTTTTCCAACTCTAAGCGATGCAGATCTGTTGTTTCTCTGCCTTTACGCTGTTTATAAGTGCATATTTTAGAGCCATTGCACAAAACTGTATCATTTTCACCAATCAACTCTATAATTTCATTCTGCAAGGTCGTATGTTCTGCTTCCATTTCTTTGATTTTGGTTTTTAACTCTTTGAGCTTCTTAAACTTCTCAAGAGTATCTGTATCAATTTCTAAAGCCTGCTCCTTTGGCTTAATTTTCTTAATGTCTGCTACCTTGTAAGGAGGTGCGACCTCTGTTAATACACACTCCCAGAATTTACAAATCTTTTCTTTTAAGGCGTTTTGAGCTTCTTTATCAGCTTTAACCGTGAAAATTCTAAAGTCTGATGTTGATAATAATACAGCTATATCTGCTTCATCAATTCCAGTAACTAACATATAATGCTGGACTTGCCACCAATACGAAATCGGCACTTGATTATCAATAATAATGGCTTCTCCGTTGTTGTCATATACATTGCCTTTGCCCCATAACATAAGCTCATTACCATTTATGTCAGTTTCACCAGCAGATGAGTTCATTCTTGCAGTCTTGCACTCTAAGATTTTTATTTTATTGCCCTTTTCTGCAATTCTATCAACATTAGCAGATATAAAAGGCATATCAGAGCAGTTAATTGTCTGCATCTCTGATATTGTGCTTTTGGTAATTTTTGCGTATTCATCTGCTACAACGCCTTCTAAGATATGCCCCCATTTACAGGCTGAATTTTCTGCTGTTTCAAATGGTGCGTTGAATGTTTTTAGCTGCCATAATTCATAAGGAGTTTTATACTTGTTATCGCCCATAATAATGCCAGCATCTGAACCGCCAATGCCCTTCTGCCTTGTTAATAGCCATTTCGTATGTTCATCTTTGGCACCGTTGATTAAAGCATCAATCTTTTCATTTCTTAATGAATTTAATGCTAATAATTCCTTTAATTCCATTTTTAATTCCTCTTTTTAAATAAATTAAAAATTAGCAGTCTTATATATAAGCTCATCATAAACTTGTTTTATTTCTTCTGAAATATATCCTTTCTCAAGGAGCTTTGTATATACATCTCTATCCTCTAAAGCAAATATAAAATCTTGTATACTAAGACCATCTTCAAAGATATGTAAATCATTTGCCATTCTTTTAGCTAATTTTGATAATTTCATACTTTATTCCTTTTGTTAGTGTTTTTAATTTTGAGAGGTTTTTCTCTCTTTCTTTATTTATAATTATAGACTAAATTTTTAAAATGTAAAATGTTATTTAATAAAAAATGAGATATATATCACAAAAATAATTATAAAAAGGGGTATTGTTTTTATTTTTAATTTCTTTATAATAAAGTTACTGAAAAATATGATGTTTTTTTTATTTTTTGGTAATGTGTTAAAACTTTTTTATAAGGCTTGTACTATGTTTTGTTGTGCAAGCCTTTTTTATTTATTATTTAAAGCAAAGGTAAATTATTGTCTTTTAACACCTTGTTAACATAAGATAACTTATAATAACTGCCTTTTACTCCTTTAACTCTCTGAGTTGAATCAACAATGCAAGTAAACATTCTATGATCTACACCCAGTTTTTTTCTGAAACAATTGGCTGAAATAATCAATTCGTAATTCGATATTTCTTTCCAAAATTTCATAAAAAAATCACGATTTATATAAAATTGACCTTGTGGCGTTTCCTCATTCTTAAAAATATTCTTTTTAAATTCTTCTACATCTTTAAAAAAATTTCTTTGATTTATATAATTAATGATGCTACTCCTGCATCCAAAAAGCATACAGCTTGCGATGAATACTGGAATTGCATTGTAATTCTTGTATCTTGTAGATTTTTCTTTCATTTTTTATTCCTTTTATTATTGTTAAATTTTGCCATTATTTTTTAAATGGTTGTATTCTTCTGTAAGACATTCGTAAATATCTAAATATGTCCTCAGAGATAATTCTCCTGTTGTTCTTAGATCTAAACAATTATTAACAGATAATCCGTTATTATTTTCATCGTAGAATACAGGTGATCTATCTTGCATATCATTAGGCTTATAATATATCTTCTTATCTTTATCAATGATGTAATTATTAAAATCATCATCACAGAATTTGCCAAAATCAAAATTTAAAACTTCTTCAGGAATTTCTGGAACTTTGCCACCATACTTTCTTAATAAGCATCTGAAATCTTGCCTATCAGTATTTGCCCAGCCTTCAACTGGTAAATAATCGTCATCAGGGTTATAATCTTTGGTTGTGACTTCCTCAGCGTTTAAATTTTCGCTATCTTCTTCTTGCTCCTCTATATCTTCTGGGGTAATTTCATCTATGCCTTCATTATCATAGTCAATTATATTAGATTTAGCTTCTGAATAATTTGAGATTTTATTTTTAAAAAAATCAGTAAAATTTATTTCATATACCCTTTCTTCTTTATATACATTATGATCAATTATAATGATATTCTGTGCCTCAAGCTCTTGTAATGCTCTTTTAATTGAGAGGTCAGAAAACCAAAACAATTCTTCCTTTAATACCTTTTTTCGAATTCTAATATTTTGTCTTCTTTTATACCAAAGACAATATAAACGACCAAGCATAATAATTGTTGAGTTATTATTTTTGAATTTCAGATCGGAGATGCCTAAAGGTAAAGCAAAAAACGTAGGTCTAATATTTTTCTTCATTTTTATATTTCCTTTTTTTATTAAAGATAAAACAAAAAAGTTTGTTTAACATTTTGGTTTAATTTTAAATCATTTTTGATGTTTTTTAAAACTTTTTTGTTCTTAGTTTTTAACTATATCACATTTTTGGATAAAAAAATTACTTTTTAGTATTTTTCTTTTACTTTTTTGTTTGATAAAACAAAAATGTTATTTTTCTTTATTTTTTAGTAATTTATTTTTACAAAAATGTTTATGTGAATTAAAAAGTAAAATTTTTATACTTTTTAGTATTTTTCTTTTACTTTTTTGTATTTTAGCTAATTTAGGCACTTACAAAAATGTTTAAGACAATAACAAAAAAGTACAGAAATTGATCAAGTTTAATATTTAGCATGACAAAAAAGTAAAGAAAATCTAAATAACTCTTTGATTTATAAGAAAAAACTTGCCCTATAGTAATAGTAGTATTAATAGTAATAATAGAAGGCATTTTTTCTTTAATTTTTTTCTTTACTTTCTTTAAAAACTAATCTATAATCTGAATAAAGTTAAAACATAAAATTTAATCTACATTAAAACAAAAGGAAGGTACGCATAAATTAAATCAAACATCACAATTTTATTTTTTTTGATGTCTTGCTGAGTTTACAAAATAAATTTTTAAGACTAAAATTCAAAAAAAAACCAAAAGCAAAAAAAAGGAATTAAAAAATGAAAAACAAAATTATTAACGTTGTACTTAAAGATACAGACATCAATTTTTCAGAGGATATAAAAGCATTTGCATTAGCTGTTTTAATTTGTTTTGTGCTTGCATACATTGCTCAATGTTTAGCGTTTATCTAAAGTTTTATAAAATACAAAAATAAAAAAAATAAAAAAAATAAAACGGAATAAAAGGAATTACACAAATGTACGATTTGCAAACTAAACCAACTCCAGAAAAATTATCTAAAATACTGTCATACATTGATGCTAATAATTATGATCTTTGGACAAAAGTGTCACTTGTTTTAGGACGTGAATATCCAAATAATCAAGAAGTTTTAAATATCTTGCATCAATGGGGTGCTACAGCCTCTAACAGAACACGCAAAGATGACCAAAAAGAAGAGAAAAATTTTTTAGACGCTTCTTCAGGTCGTGCAAATTCTGGAAAACAAGCAACTTTAGCTACAATTATTAACATTGCAAAATCAAATGGTTATGTTAATCACAATGAAAAAACAGAAACAAAGCTAAATCTAAAACAAAAGGTTGTAATTGCTAATGTTGTTGATGAACATTCAGATACCTATTCAAAGCACAATGACAATGCACAAGCAATTATCAAGTGGCTTTTCACTTGCAAACACGATGATCGTGTTAAGTTTATTCTTAATAATTCACAGAATATTTATTTCTTGCCAGAAAGTGAGCAAAACATCTTATACGCTATGATGCGTTTTCTTTCTGAAAGACAGGTTTTTATCCTTGCAGATTTTCAAAAGTATTTTACTGATAACGGTTATTATTGCGAAAAGTCATTGCGTGATTATCTATTAAATTCATTAGAAATTTATTCACTTGAAGATGCTCAAAATGAGTGTAGGAAGCTAAAAGAAAGAGCTTTAATGCTTGATACTCTTGTACAATGTGAGCAGATTAAGAAAGCAGTTAATAACGATAATTACGAAGAATATTCAAACAAGTTTACAAAGTTATTCCAGTCTCACGGAAGTATTGAAGGCTTGGAAGTATGTACATCGGCAGATAGTGTAATAAGAATTACAAGACGTTTAAAAGAGTTATCAGACGTTGAAACGCTTAACAATTTATATTTACCTACTTCTTTTGCTACCGTTGATAATATAATTAAAGGCTTTAGGCGTGGTGAGTGCACTCTCATCGGTGCTCATTCAGGCGTTGGCAAGACTTGGTTATCTGTTTTCTTTTCTCATAATGCTTTGAAAAATAATAAAAATGTTTTGTTTTTCTCAACTGAAATGGACGCTCCCGCTATTGAGTTACGTTTATTTTGTATGTCAAATGGAATTGCAGAAGATCAAATAACACCAGAAAAGGCTGATATTTGGCGTTTTCGTATGCCAGACTTTTCAGAGAAAATTAAAAGCTGGAAATGGTCAATATGTGCAAGTCGTAATTTAGATATTGAAGATATTGAAAAGCAAATTAAATTTATTAAGCTGGCTTATGGACTTGATTTTGTTGTGATTGATTATTTACAACTAGTTACTAATTCAAAATTTAAAGGCGAGAAATTTGCACAAATCAAAAATGTTATGGAGCGTCTTTGTGCTATAGCTCAAAGTGAAAATATTGCTATTTGCGTTATGGCGCAGTTAAATAGACCTCAATACAAGGTTGAAAAAGACAAAAGCACAGGTGCAGAAAAGCAAATCATGATTGAACCTACAATGTACGACTTTGCGCAAAGCACGCAGATCGTGCACGATTGTGCTACTGTATTTTTGCTTTTTAGAAGGTACACTAAAAACGGATTTGATTTAGTTTTGAAAAATGTAAAATCCAGATATACAGCACTTTGCAAAGAAATTTATCTTGATAGAGACGTTGGCGGTAGCTTCTCTGAAAGCGCTTTAGATCAAGGAAATTTTTATATTAAATAAAATTAAAAATAATAAAATGCACAAAAAAATACTTTTTAATGCTTGAATTTGCGTATTTTATGCAAATTCGCTTAATAAAACTTGATAAATGGTACTTATAGCTAGTTAGCTATAATTATTAAAAAAAATAAAAAGGGCATAAAAAAATGATTAAAGCATCTGACGTTGGCATTTTCACATCTCAGAAAATGCAAGAAATTTTAAAATTTCAGTTTGAAAATCTTTATAAAAAAGGGTGGGACGTTATAGCAAGCGTTGGTAAGTCACCATATTTGCATCCTTACAAGGATATTGACCGTGCTCAACTGCTGGCATGGGGTTTAGAGAATATTCAGAATTATAAAGCTAATTCAATTACATTAAGGCTTGAAAATACTGATATTATTGCTCTTGATTTTGACATTTACGATACTGATTTATTTAACAAAATTTATAAAGTGTTTGAGGGTTATTTTGATAACTTGCAGACCTGCAGAGGTAAAAAGGGTTGTAAGATTTTTTTAAATTGTCCATTCAAAAAGAAATTATATAATACTTTTTCAATTCCTAGCACTTTCAATGAAGTCTTAAACTCTGATAACATAATTCATAAACAAAATATTGAGATTAAAAAGGGTTTAAGCACAGTATATGGCATATATCCTACTGATAATGATGTTTATTTATATGACTGTATGCCAAACTCTGAATATGTTGTTAATTCCAGCGTGTACGACATTAACGAGATTACAGAAAAGCAATTTTATGAGATTGAAGAAGCTGTAACAGAGATTATCAAGAAGCAATATCAGATTAAAGAAACTCAAAGTCGTGATATTGAATTGCTAAAATCTGCTTATTGCGTTTACAAGACTATGGAACGCAGTTTTACAGTTCAATTCTTTAGACTTTTATGCAAATATGGCAAAACTGATATTGCATTAGCTTTTGATGAACCTTCCAAAATAGCACCTGTTGATGTTTGGTATGCTCAAGCATCAGAAAGCGAAAAACTGAAATATATTAAACTTTTTAATCTATATTTTGATGACAAAAAATACGATTTAATCAATGACTTGATTTTACATGATGTTGATATGGAAATGCTTAGAGATCATAATTTTTTAGAAATTTTTGAAATTTTTAGCTCTGAAATATTGACAAA
>Ga0326514_10001480_pt1 | contig 15361 bp, 9 predicted proteins | sample 3_2548_0518_D_FD_203653 | JGI IMG/M metagenome (GOLD analysis project Ga0326514, IMG submission 203653) | Bovine rumen microbial communities from UC Davis, California, United States - 3_2548_0518 | ecosystem: Host-associated > Mammals > Digestive system > Stomach > Rumen | place: USA: California...
GATTCATGGTCCTGTTATGGTGGTTTCTTCCCATGTTGATTGCGAGTATCACATAACAAAATGCTTTGCCAAATTTCAACAAGATGATATGTTGCTTGGTACTTTTGACAATTCAATTACCAATGCGGCAATCGTGTATCTCATGCTTGCTGGCAGGCTTCCTGATTGTGTACTGATTGCCTTTACGGGAGATGAAGAACAATCCGGCCGCGGCACCAAAGACGTTATTCGCTTTATTCGGAATAACAAGCTGAAGGTTCTTAATGTTTTTGTATTAGATGTGACAGAAGAAGGATGGAGCAGCCGGGCGGATTTTACAATAGAAAATGACTTTTGGGATGATGATTTCGGAAAAAAGATTATTGATTTGGCAGAACGAACCGGATTTCCCTGGAAATATGTACCGGGAGAGCCAGACAGTATCCCCTATTATATTCCTAAAGAGCGAATCGTAAATGTTGAAGCGTATGAGGATGAATCGTGGGAATATGACGAAGCAGACATTCCGTGCTTTAGTTTTTGTCTTCCGACCAAGGGAGAGATGCACAGCGACGACGGTATTCTTGCACGGGTACAATCGTTAAATAGATATACAGAAGTGCTGGAAAGAATGCTGAACACCTTGAATGATATGCTGATGCAGCCTCTTGATGCGACATCAGTCTTTCATGGAGTATGCATCAATGAGGTTGAGACACCAGCTTTACCTTCAATGAAGCTTATAAAAACAAAGCAGGGTTACGGATGGATCATAGGAGGAGATTGCAGCAGGATTTGGACCGGGAAGACATTTGAGGAACTAGAAGAGCATAATTGGATTGGTATTCGAAAGTGCAAGGAGAAAGATATGGCTGAACTTAGCAAAGAAACACAATGGTTGCTTTTACTGACGAAATTGGACGGCTTAAACAGAAGGATAAAAGAGCCGGGATGGTCGTATCAGGACAAGCAGGAGGTGTATTCTTTAAAAGACCGTTTAATGGGATACATTTTGAAGAATCAACCGCAGGAGTTAACTGTAAAATGGTCATTAGTGCCTTATTACGCTTATTCACAGGAGAGCAAGGACAAAGCAGGACACCTTATGAGAAGCGATACAGACAGCAAGCCTTTTGAGTATTACCTCGGACAAATTCAGCCTGGTCCTAATGATATTGAGATACCAGAGAAAGCAACTGTCGAAGCTCTGATTACCTGTGCAGGCCAAGAGTATAGTTTTCATCAGCCGTTGAGCTGGTATATTGAACATGGAGGCATCACTTCCGGATTAGAAAAAAAAGTATGGATTGGAGCAAACTCTTTTCATCATATGTATTTAGTTAAGGTGCAGAAGGAAATCAATGATTTACAGAGGGAACTAAACATTATCTTTGATTAAATTTATTTCTCTCCTCAGGGAGTTTACGAAATAGTGCAACTTTCTGGGATACCAGAATTTCATTCCTGGCAAGGAATACTCCATCCGGAGAACCTTCGTAAATCCAGTAAGGCTATTCACAGACTACAATGTATAAAAAGGAGATATACAAATGCCAAAATATGATCAGCTGTTACTCGAATTTGGCGGAGGTGTTATCAACGCCAAATATCAATCTGAGGCTTACAAGAAAGCGGCATGTGTTGCTATCGGAATCGGCGGAACTGGTATTGCGGCGCTGAAAAGACTCAAAAAAAATGTCTATCAGCAGTTGATTCCGGATGATCCTGAGGCACCGGTCCCGACATATTCGCATATTAAATTTATCGCTGTTGACGCGGATGAAATAGACCCCGGTCAGGGAAAGGGAAAGCTCTCGAACAGTGAGATGTTCTCCATCAAGAACCCTAACCTTTTTAGGTTGGTGACAGAAAGAAGCAGGCAAACTATTGAAAATGATACCCGCATGTCATGGATGGATATAGAAAATATTATCGCTATGCTCAATATTCCGGGTAGCTCAAGAATTCGTCAGGTCGGACGTTATCTTCTGATTTCCAAAGCTGAGGAGCTGAAACTGAAGATTAAGTTGGCATGCTCTTCTGCCATGCAGGCCGCAAATACTAATACGGTGACGGTATATGTATTCTCAGGTATTTCCGGTGAAACAGGCGGTGGATGCTTTATCGACACATGTTATATTATTCGACAGCTGATGGACGAGAACGGATGGTCTGCATCAGGGAAAATCATTGGCCTTTTTTTCCTGCCGGATGTAGTAAATTCCAAAAGAGATGTCGCAGTTTCATCATCATCAATAAAACGTAATAATATAAACGGTTATGCGGCGATGAAGGAACTGGATTATCTGATGAATCTTCGCCAGGTTGAGGATCGTTTTTATCAAAATTACGGTGATTTCACCATTGATACGCAGGAGCCTCCGGTCGATATGTGCCATTTGATCTCCGCCACGAAGGAAGATGGGCATCTGCTGCCTGACGGATTTTACTACTGTATTAATGCTGCTGCAGATTATGTCATGTCCTATCTTATTGATGACACAGGGATGTTTGATGATGGGATGAACGATAGAGGTATTTCGCTACGTAGGCTTCTTGCGCATGTAAACTACCGAACCGTGGCACTTGCCCGGATACACGGAGCATCGAGAGCCTATCATATCATTGGAGTATCAAGTGCGGAAATCCCTTTGACACAGTTTTTTACCTATCTTGCAGCAGGATTCATGGGACGTTTTTCCCAGTTAGTTGGCAGGGAGAAGGCTGTTGCACAAATCACAAAGAAGCGGGTCAATGAGTGGGCGAACAAGCTGAATCTCACGCCGCACGGGATCCTTGAGAAGGTTAATCACGGGTCAGTTCCCCTTATGCTCCCAGATGTTGATAGGAGTCTTCTTAAGGCTCTTGGTCAGATGCCGAGGGGGAAGGTGCCGGAAATATGGGCGAAGCCCGGCAATGATTTCCTCTATGGGGCGGAAGGCAGGAGAAGAGCGAACTGCAACAGCCTGAAAGCAGATATTGAGGATTACTCGCTAGACACTATGCCCACTGGACAGACGTCATCCATAATTTGCATTATTTTTAATATGCTCTATTCTATCAGCACAGATTCTGAACTTGGTCCGTATTACGCGGCTCATCTGATTCATAATACGGGCTATGATCTTGAAAAGGCGATCAATGGTGTCATTGAGAAATATGAGGTTCAGAAACGGACTCAAGAGATTTGTCTTTATGGAAGTGGGAATGGCGGAGGCGGTATTGCAGATAACATCGTACAGGTGAGCTCTGATTTCATCAGAAGCCATTTCTTCAATGAAAGGTCTGCATACAACAAGTACAAGCAGACCGTAGAAGATTTCGTTACCACTGTTAACCGGATTATAGAGTTGGAAGATGCTATCTCTGTCATGAAGACCGTCAGGCATCAGCTTAACGAGCTGTATCATAATTACTACGTCCCTATGATTGAGATGCTCGATAATGTCAAGGAGAGCTTTGATGAGGACCTCGACTTCCTCAAGCTGCCGAGGGCACAGCAGGCGACTGCTTATACATGGCAGATATTGAAACTTTCTGAGGTACAGGACAGCCTTGATCAGTTAATCAAGGCACTGCAGCCAAAGGTGCTGGTCACTGATTTTCTTAACGCTGTCATGTCAGATTACCAGGAATGGATCAACAGGGATTCGGATCGGATTACGACCTTTATCAGCAAGTTCATGAGTGAGGTATTTTATCAGCAGATGTATACTTCATTTCAGGATTATCTGAAGATGAAATACTCGAATACAGCAACACCTCAAGATTTTGCTAAGATCATTGAAAGAGAAATCATCGAGCCTGTATTCTACCGGGCGTCTTCTATGTTCTGGTGCGATTCGAAGTTTAGTTTACAGAATGAAACTTACCGGACTACACTCCTCTCTGTGCCGATATCAGCTTCAGCTGTATGCACTGTTGCTGAGTTGTTCAGTGGAAACGTATCGCAATCTTGCATAATAAGGAAGACTGGACTGAATGACAGGATTACCGCAAAGCGGCTATACACTGGAATTCCCTTCTACGCGTACCATGGAGTCAATATCCTGAAAGAAGATTATGACGCGTGGAAGAACAGTTTATCTGGTGCGGGCCTCCATCTTTATGCGAAGACCGGAAGAGGTTCTGACGGTACAGGAGATAAGGACTGGGTCAATTTCCTGCCAGATCTGATCCCTTATTCTATGGACGGCACTATGACATCACAAACCGAGGCAAAAATCAATATTTATAAAGAGGCGTGTGAACTTGGGATTATCGGACCAGAAACCAGCTCAGATAATTATTGGACAGGTGAGCGCTGGCTCCTCAGAGTATCAAAGCCGGTCGATGAGAAGCAATACACTGCCGAAGAATTTATGACGGAGGATGCGGTAGGGAGAGTGATGCTTGATCAGGTCGCAATCCAATCTGTAAGATCACATATTGAAGACCGTCTTGAGCATGGTTGGGACGAGGAGAACCTGAAGCGCAAGATCGATATGAGGAATGATGGAGCACGGGAATATGGGGCTGAAGTAGTGGCGGCAGTACGCATGGATTATTTTATTTCGTCCCCGATCCAGCAAGAGATTGCGAAAGAAGAAATCAGGAAATATCATGTCCTGAGGGAGCAGTTGATGCAGTTGGACGTAATAGTGGAAGAGCATCTTGAGGCTAAACGGAATTTAGAGGAATTCTGCGGAATGCTCTTCTATAATCTCTTCGAAAGCGAAAATTTTGTGGGCAGGAAGAGTTTCACGAAGATTGCCCGTATGTTCTATCCTTACAAAGAGGCTGGAATATATACGGAACTTGAGCTGAGTAGTCTGGGAAAAGACTTCAGGCATGGAGAGCAGTATCCGCTGTATCAGGCGTTCTTAACATATATCAGCCTTGATCGTGATAAGATGCCTCGCAAGGAAATGCTGGCGAAGTATAATGCCAGAAAGGCAGGACCCCTTCAGAAGAGTGATAGCATTATTGCCAGAACATTGGAGCTTCAGTGGGATAATAAGGCTATAATTAAATTGCACATGCAAGCATCCGAGCTTTCCGAAGGAAAAGAAATCGTGGGTTTTTACACGGGACTCGTACTGCATATTCGGGAGTTCAGGGATAAATTCGATTATGAGGATTGGATTGAAACAGGAACGGACAGGAATAGTAGTGCCATAGAAAAAGGAGTGGTAATGCCTGCAATGCAGTCACAGATTGTTCCGGTATACGTAAGTGATGGAAATGAAATCATGCTCGTCTATCCGGAGATGTCCAGAGAAAGGGCATGGAATGCTGCCAGAGACCAATGGGTTCTGCTTACATCGAATATGTGGATCTATCTGAATAATAATTGGGAACCGATAGAACTGGATCAGCATGGTAAGATCATTATTTGAATTGGGACAGCAGGTGGACTTTCTTGATGAATCCATAATAGGATTGCCAGATCATCATCGACAACAGAGCAAAGCTTTCGAAATAGTTTCAAGTTTACTATATAAAAAAGAGGGTATATCAATGAATACTTGATTGATGATTCTTCGGAACAGGTACAGAAACGTTGAAATTGGACATATTAGAGCACGGTAGTTCTGAGGAAGAAGAGGAAGAACGAGAATAGAAGATATTTTAAGTAATCGCTTTTTTGTAAAATGATTGCTAGTTAGTTTGAGGTATATATGGGGCATACTTTGGTTACAAGAATAAATCAAGAAGATTTATCATATATCAATGACATTATTTTCGCTACAGGCATCCGGACAAATAAAATACCCTTTGGCAGAAATTGCGACCGTGAGGCAGCGGATCGGGTTCTGCCATATCACTTCACGGTCTTTCATTGGGCGAAATCGGATGATGAAAAGTATCTGAATAGGCTAAAGGGTTTAAAAAATCCTGGGTCGTGTTCACTGAAAATCACAGGCACATCAATCATGTGCCCGGTAGAAGAGGGGTCCGCTCTTTTGTATTTTGCGTTTGACCCGGACCAACGATATGAACAGTGTGCGAATGCCATACAGAGGGTAATGCAGGGACCGACATCGGGCTTTTATCATATTACTTTAGCCGTCAGTAAGGACTTCGACGAGATAGAAGCTCTTAAGCAGATGGTTGATCGTACTGTAACATTTCCTTTTTATGTGCGAGTGGAAGGGTTTGATCTGTATCATATCTGGAAGCCGGTCAGGAGGGTGGGGAGTATTTCCTGACGAAATGATTGTAACATTAGGCCTTCTGTCCAAATTAATTAATAAGTTTTCGTAATTACGGGAGGGAGAAGGTCGAGAACCAGATACAGGTATCCGATGATTTTGAAAAGACTATTAAGTGCAGCTTCCCGACTTTATTACGAAAGCAGCATCATGGGGAAACACATTCGCCGCAAAAGATCTGAATGCCTTCCAGGTAGGCGAATTGATTATTGAATACTGAGGCACAAATGGAGAAATATGTGAATACTCAAAAAAGAAAAGGGCGGATAAAAGTACAAAGAAGCAATATAGATAACATCATGAACTGATCTGAATATGGATTGTTGCTATTCGTTTATGGCAGCGGTGGATCGCAGGGTCAAGCAACCCGGATCCTTACCGCTGCCTGTGTTTTACTTTACGAATCCTCTGTTTACATATCCTACCTGGCCAGTTGATACGACCTGCACTTTCATCATTTTTTCATTGCATATTTCAAGGATGACCATCATTGTATCGTCTGGAAGCCTTGCCAGTTCACCTGCGCTTGTGCTCGGTGCATTGCGTAAGGTCAGATACTCTTTAACATCAGCATAGCAATAATTGCCAACAGAAAATCCATGGCTTGTCATATTGATGGTGGATGGGGATTTTCCTGCGCGCTTTGTTGAATTGGGGTCAGTCGTGATGTAGTCACCATTAACATACCCTGTTTGGTTTGTCTCAAGAACTGTGACGTAAGCCATACCGTTGTTCCAACTATGTACCCGCATGGCAGTAAACGGGAGCAGGCGATCAATTTCACCGGCACTGGTGCTGGGGGCGTTGCGAAGGGTAAGAAAATCGTAAACATCAGCATAATATACCGGGTCTGACGAAGATGTCGTTGGAGCGCTTTTGCCGGCGCGCTGGGTGACAGTCCCTTTTCGTGCCAGGTAGTTTTTGTTTACATAACCAGTATATCCTGTGCCTATGGTTATAATTTTAACCATCGTATCATTCGTAAACTCCGTGATGTAAAGTTCAGTAAAAGGCGGCAGAAGGCAGAGTGCTGCAGCACTCGTTGACGGAGCATTTCTCAAAGTAAGAGACTCATAGACATCGGCTATATAAACAATGTTATCAACAGAAGTGGCTGCCACGGATTCAGTTGCTGTATCCGGATGATCGGCCTTTGCTGTTTCGCTGCTTGTTGAAGAGTCCGTTGCAACGGAGTCTTCATTACTGGGCTGGACTGTCGGAATATATGTTGGTGTGGGGTCTTTCTGCGTTATTTCCTGAGAAGGTACAGACTCTGAGGGCTGAGCATTTTCTTCATGTTGTCTGCTAATGTTACTTGAAGTACTTTCCGTGATTTTTTCATCGTAAAAAATCTTAGGTGCAATCAGAAAACCAATGATGAACAATGAAATACAGCACACAACGACACTTGCTATAACAGCGGCCATTGGTGGTTTATTATCGCCGGGCTGTTCATAAGAATTCTGGATTATATGCAGCGCTGAACGCATCTCGTCGGCAGATTGATAACGCTGTGAGGGGTCGAACCGGCAGGCCTTTAAGATCGCAATTGACATATCTGTGGAAGCGTATGCCGGTGCGGGAAAATTATTTCCGTCAAGCCTATTCTCAATGGCTTGTTTTTTGTCACTTGCATTAACACGGTCTGCCTGTGCGTCGATAAAAGGTATGCGGTTATTATTCAGCAGCTTATACATTACTATTCCGAGAGCATATATATCAACTGTTGAATCATAGTTCTTCTGCTGGATCAGTTCAGGTGCCATGAACTCATAGGTATCAATAGAAAGCGTTGTACCGGAAGTGCGAGAAAGAGTTCCTGCAATGCCGAAGTTTCCCAGCTTATATCCTCCGTCTTTTGATATGAAAATGTTATCGGGCCTTATATCCCGGTGTATGATATTTCGTTTTTGACAGAGGCTGACGGCTCGGCAGATATCAATTCCAAGCTCACATATTGCTTTTTCGTCAAGCTGATTTTGAATGATAAAGTCAGAGAAACATGTCAGGTATTCAGTTCGGATGAAGATATCCCAACGGATCTCATCTGAATGCTCATAGACATAGTAATCTTCAATGGAAACAATGTTAGAAGCTCCTCGGAGATTCGCAATTGAAGATATCTGATCGATACAATCATACGCAACTTTTCGGAAATAGTCGTAGGCTGACTGCTCATCATTTCCCTCGGCACGGATTTCATCTAAGTCGGCGGGACTCTTGGGAATGGTAATTAATTTGATGGCAGAATAGACAGGTTTACCGTCAATAATTTGTGATGCGCGATAAACTGTGCTGTAAGAATCTGAGCCAATCTGCGCATCGATGGTCCATTCAGGCCAGAAATCATGTAGCTTTTCAATAGCTGTCATAAGGGTATCCCCGTAAACAAATAAGTGTTCGGTTTTTCGCTCCAGAGAAATAATCGATTGAAACAATCTCGTTCTCTTAGGATCGCAAAGCTGTTTTAAGAGCTTCGCAAATGCCTGATATTGTGTATTATAGCATTTGTCTGCTATGAGTGGTAATTATTTGTGTAATTGCTTTTGGGATATGTTATTATTTTAATATAGTTGAAAGGAAATATTGAGGAGAGGATGCAAGATGAATAAAATGATAAAACATCTAACATTAATTGTATTTTTGGCAGTGTTTTCACTGGTGTTGGGTGTTCTTTTTCGAAGATTACTGCGCCCGGGAAATGACCAAAAAACTACTGATGAATCTCATGCGGAATCAACTGTTTCAGTGGAGACTTCTGCATCGTCGGAGGACATGAATTCTATTGTCTTGGACGGGGAGAGCATTGAGAACGTTACTGAAACGGAGAGTGTACAGGATGAAGATGATCCGGCAGGCGTTGAACAATCTGAAACGGCTGTTCCGGAGAATAATACTTCCGGGAATACGAAAAACTCCTATTTGGCAGAACGGATCAGTGTGCAAAGTTCCTTATACACATACGAACAGATGATGGATGATCTTAAAAAGATGGAAGCAGCCTTTCCTGAACTGATGTCTGTTGAGATCTGCGGCCAGTCGCTGGATGCAAGAGATATACCGGAAGTGGTCATTGGAAACCGTTCATCTAAGAAGCATTTGTTTATCCAGGCCAGCATTCATGCCCGGGAATATATTAATACACTGCTCGCTATGAAACAAATTGAAAGATTGCTGGTCCATCATGAGGATGGCAGTTATAATGGCGTTTCATATGATGAGCTGCTTAAGGAAATCTGCTTCCATATTCTGCCGATGTCTAACCCGGATGGTGTCGTTATCAGCCAGTTTGGCATAGAAGGAATTCGCGATGAAGCACTAAAGGAAACGTTAAGAAGCTGCTATGCAAATGATCTTGATCATGGAAGGACAGAGCGGGATATGGACACCTATTGGAGGACCTGGAAAGCCAATGCAAGGGGTGTCGATCTTAACCGGAATTTTGATGCCGGCTGGGAGACCTATGAAGGAGTCTCATATCCATCTTCAGATCATTATAAAGGAACGTATCCGGTCTCGGAACCGGAAACGCAGGCAATCGTAAATGCGGTTCATGCCTGTAATGCAGTTTTAACGATTTCCTATCACTCTACCGGAAGTGTCATATACTGGGACTATGGAAGTTCGGGCGAAGTATATGAACAGGATGCAGAACTGGCTTCTCTTGTAAGTTCGATCACCGGATATGAACGCGAATCGTCTATTCAAAGTGCACAGGATGCAGCAGGCTGCAGTGACTACTTTGTACTGAAAGAGGGGATTCCGTCAGTGACGATTGAGAACGGATACAGTGCTTGCCCGATAGGCATAGAAGAGTTTCCGTCGATCTGGGCATCGAATATTGAGCTGCTGCCGGCACTGGCTTATCATGAAATGTATTAAGCGCTATAGGCGGTCACTTCTGAAATACAGCAATCGTGATCCCCATTTGTCCCGACCACGACATCGGTAATAGTGAACCGTATCGAATCGGTTTCAACAGGCTCTGAGAAAGTGATGTACTGGCGTTCCATCACATCGGCAAATTGCACTGTAAAGGAAGTTCCTCCAAGAGTGATCCGCATCTCCGTCGGCCGGTTGTTGCCTTCATAGCGAGAGATATCTCTCCAGTTCCCAAGACAGAGGGCGATGTACTTGATGGGACGGCTTTCCTCCAAGTGGAGTTCAAGCCATTCGTTCTGGCCGTCTGAGTTTTTGTTGCCTTCCTGCCAGGAGGTGACCGGGTCATTATCGCATGCGCGGCCGGGCTCATAATGATAAAGGTCATTTACTCTTTCGAGAACGGACGATGCATCCCCTGATGAAAAAGAGACTTTATGATAATTATCTATATCATTGGGCATTGTCAGCGAGGTCTTGGCCGTCAGCTCTGCGGCATTGTTTGCCGTTACCGTAGCTGCCATGGATGAAACTGTATCGTTTGCCGCCGGGGATGTCGCGCTGGCAGCATCCGTGACCGAATGGTACTGTCTGAGAACCCAGAAAAAGCATCCGAGGATAGCGACCAATGAGAGAAAGCATATACCTGCGATAAGAGGAGTGTATTTTGTGTCAAACGTGTTCTTCTTATCCCGTGTATCAGGGAATTTGTTGCTGCCTTTTTCTAAGGGAATTCCGCAATAGGGACAGAAAGAAGCCGAATCATCGAATTGTTCACCACACTCTTTACAAATGACCTTCATTTCAGATTCTGTAGTTCTGACGGAACAGATTTTCCTTTCATTTTATTGATGTCTGGGCGTTCGCAAAACGCCCGGGCATTCATGTAATTATTTGCAAATAATAATACAGCATTTCGACATTTTCGCTTTTGCAAATCCGTAGAGTTATATTATCACAAAACTGAATGCAGGAAAACAAAACTCGGCAGATTCACGAACCGGGATTTTGTCAATTAAGCAGAAACCCGAGTGGCAATCTGCTCTTTTCATGTCTTTTCTTAAGTTGTATAATAATCGCGTTAAGGCGGGAGAAGATACACTGATTATCTATGGGGGTGGAACTAGCATGGCAAAGAGAACACAAGGGTATTTCTGTCCATACTGCGGTAACTGGAATTCGATTACAAGTAGAAGATGTGAGGCCTGCGGCGAAGAAATGCCCAATGCCCCATTGGACAATCCGGGCGGCGGAACAACAGGCAGCCGTGGTCCTGATTCCGAACCCACCATTATTGAAAGCATTCTTGGCTTATTTACCGGTGGAAACAGATTCCGCGCGCTTGCTGTTCTGACAGTCTGTTGTGTGGCTGCCCTCGCAGCTGTAGTGGGAGTGTATATTTCTTCGAGCAGGAAAACGGAGCCTATAGTTCCGGAGCCGGTAAATGAAAGCTCAGCGTCGTCTGAGCCTGCAGCAGAGCCGGCGGCTTCGCAGATTTCAAATAACACTGAGGGCGACGAGCACGAATATACAGCCCCTGCGCTTCGGTTAACGTCTTTCGGAGGCGAGACGACGGGCAACCAGCTGATCGTTCACAATCATGTGCATGACAACTATTATAATGAGTATGAAGCAGGACTTGGCGGTGTGACGACCAATGTAGAGAATGTAACTGAATACCTTATTGGTGATCAGTTCAGATACCTCAGCTTCCGTGTAGTATTGAATTATGATAAGCGGACTGACTATCATCCGGATACGAACGTGCGGGTCTATGCGGATGGGGCTCAGATCTATGAATCGGAGGATGTACACAGTGGATTCAAACCGACAGATGTCACTTTGAACATCAGAGGCGTCGAAAGGCTGGCAGTAGGAATCTGCGGTTATGGGGATATCCGGGTCGTTGATGCGGTGCTCCACAATGATGAAGGATATGAACAGTACTCAACAATGGTGCCTTATACGAACAAGCAGGATTTTGATCAGGTCCCCCTGTCATATCTTAAATTTTGGAACGGATCCAGTGCCGAACTGGGGCTTGAATATATTCCCGGAACGATTCAGGACAGATATGGGCATATTTATGACGGGGCATTTGCAGGGACGCATGAGGATCAGGATAATTGGGTCGAGTACGATATTACAGACTGCGGCTTTACGAAACTTACCGGAACGATCATTATGAATACAGAACCGGGCGGCACTGACGAGGTGACGCCGATCGTCGCAATCTATAACGGGCCATGGCTCGAGCAGCTTTACCGATCCGATCCTGTGACGAATGAGACCGGAACGCAGCGCTTTGAAGTCAGTCTGAAGAATTCAAAGCAGTTCAGAGTACAGATCAGCGGAAGACATAATGTCAGGCTCGTTGATTGCTATCTGAGCAAGTAAGACATATCTTTTTGGTGCTTTCTGAGGAAGATGGCCGCGCAGGCTGCGCAAATACCGGTCAATGAAATGTGAATACGAAAAACGTTTTAGGAGGGAAAAACAAGTGAAGTATTGCGGTACAGGACTCAGAGCTGCTGTTCTGGCCAGTGTTTGTATCATGTTCTTTGTGTCAGGTTGCGGTACCAGTCAGAATCGGACCGACATGGCAGAAAGTTTAAATACCTCGCAGGAAATTGAGATGGAAGAATCTGCTAGTCCTGATGCTGAAAGAACGGAAGAATCATCAGCGGCATATGGTATGGATTCCGGAATGCTCCCGCCGGAGGAGACGGCCGGTCTGGCTCTTGCCGGCCAGGAGGGGGAGCTTGTAACAGATGCTGACACTCTCCAGGCGGTGCTCGATATAGCTGAGAGCAGTGCTGATCAGACTGTCGTAGAGTATGCGGAATTTACATCTGAAGAATTTCTTGCGGAGATCGAAGCAGTCTATCGGACAGCACATGATAATGGGTACGTGTACGGTGATTCCCAGACGATGCCGCCCTGTGAGGACGGCATCATCAGCTGCGATCGGCTGATAGCGCGCGCTCTCTGGAATCTGGGAATGACTGATCAGCCGGATAAGGGGATGAACGTCGGTAAGGAGGTCTGGTATCTCACGACACATGGATTTGAACTTGTGACAGACCAGAGCCTGCTCCAATCCGGTGATATTGTTATGCAGGATAACGGTGTCAGCGGGATACCCAACTGGCAATGGCATACATTTGTCCTTGTATCCTATGACCCTGAGACCACAATGTGTGAGAAATATGACTGCGGGCATTTTACACCTGAAGGTGAGGACAGGATTTCATCGGAACAGCCCTTTGTATGCCCGCTTGCGGATTATGGCAGCCAGCGAAGATTTGTCTGTGGCTTTCACCTGAAACAAAAGCCGGCTGATTGAACATCAGTGGATTCTGTGTTATAGTTTTTCAGGGACGGTGCTTTTCCCAAGATCCCCCTGCCGATGTGATGTCCGGTAATGTCAAAACGGATGTCATTAGTACCAGACACCGTGATCTTTCTGCCAGTCATTCAGGGCATTGAAATTTGCCCTCTCGTAAGTATTCATATAGTTATCTACGATGACCTGGTAATTCGTTGAGGGACATATTGCCCTTACCTGCTGATACCAGCTCTTATTGTTGAACTGGTCTCTTGCATCCTGTGCTGTCTGCCTTTCCTTGTTCGTAAAGGGAAAGCCGTAACGGGCAAGAAGCTCATTGATAGCTAACTGGGATCTGCGATTCATTGTCTCTTTATCAGGAGCTTCAAGCATCTCGTTCATTCGTTCGTAACTCAGATATTCGTCGCTGCTTTCGGGGAAGATAAAATCTGACGCCGGAGCCTGGTATCCTCCATATATAATGATGAAATCGTCGGCAGGAATCGGAGTTGCCGTAGGCAGGGGCGTTGCTGTCGGCTCTGGGGTCGCCGTAGGCAGAGGCGTTGCTGTCGGAATGGGAGTCGGCGTTTCAGCAGCCGTTGCTTCCGTGGCCTCAGCGGTGCCAACGGAGACATTTTCAGATCCATTCTGGCTTCCCTGACTATCCGGAGAGACGCTGTTCTGGGTGCTCGCCGGGGAGGGGGTGTCAATTGCTGCAGGAGTGGCTCTCGGATCTGTACTCTGATTTGATACGATGGTCTGCTTTATGACACCTGTTTTCAGGAAAAACAGAATACATGTGATGATAACGATCGTTGATACCGCAATAACAATCATGGGCATGATTGGCTTTCGTTCCTGCGTATGTACGAGTTTTTGCCTGCAGTACGGGCAGAAGTTCGAGTTATCGGGGATACTTTCCCCGCAATGTGGACATCTCATTTGTTTTACCCCTCCTGGAATGTTAAAACCAGTATATCACTAATGTGTGATAGAATGAAAGTATAGAAAAATTGTAAGGCATTTTTACCTGTCTGTATGAGGGAGGAAGAAGAGGTATGAGTGGTTTTGATTTTAACAAAAAAAAATCAAATAATGAAATAAAGAAGTGCCCTAGTTGTGGAGACTGGGTACCTAAGGAGGCCAGATACTGTCCGTTCTGCGGTAATGCTTTTGCGGCGCCAGAACCAGGACCTGGTGGTTCGATAGATTTAAAAAAATACTTGCCTATTGCTGCCGGTGCGTTGGCAATAATTGTGATTTTGCTTCTCATCGGGCGGCCAAAGAACGTTACTACTGACACGAGCGGAGGAACTGACAGCACTTCAAGCGTCAGCAGCGATACGGGTGCACAGAGCTCCGATTCAGGGGCTGCAGCAACAGCGACCCCGACACCGATTCCGACCGCGACCGCGACGCCGACTCCGACCGTGACGCCGATCCCAACAGCGACGCTAACGCCGACGCCTGTACCGAGCACAACAATCGAACCTGTACACGTGGTAGATCCGACAACGAACAGCTACATCTCAATACCGGATGATACGTCTACATCTTATTTCAGGGCTGACAGCAATTCAAGATACTATTCTGAATCAGATATCAGCAGGCTGACCCAAGGGCAGGTCCGTTATCTCATAAATGAGATATATGCAAGAAACGGATATATTTTTGAAAATCCCGATTGGTACAACTATTTTATGCAGAAGACGTGGTACAGGCCGACGATCCGAAAGGCATATTTTACAGATGCGAACCTTAATATGTATGAGGTCGCAAATGTAAAAATGATTACCAAGTATCAGACTGATCATCATTTTGTAAACTATGGATGATGAATGCCTTCCTTATGGACAGATAGAAAAATAGGCTCTCGGAATCTTGAGCCTGCCGACCAAGATTCATCGGTCGGATGAACCTTGAAAAGTATATATTATCCAGAATGGATCAGACTTGTAATCGGATTGAGAAAAATGGCGCA
>Ga0326514_10001481_pt1 | contig 15361 bp, 30 predicted proteins | sample 3_2548_0518_D_FD_203653 | JGI IMG/M metagenome (GOLD analysis project Ga0326514, IMG submission 203653) | Bovine rumen microbial communities from UC Davis, California, United States - 3_2548_0518 | ecosystem: Host-associated > Mammals > Digestive system > Stomach > Rumen | place: USA...
CGGATGGCGGACTTTAGCCGTCTTAACCGGCGACGGCGCCTTCGTATGTCCTGCCGATGCCCAGGGCTTTGGTATATCTCTCGCCGTGGAAACAGCGGGCGTTGCGGTGGATGAAATTGTGGAAGTGATCGTTACCGAGGCGCCCCTGAACGAGACGCTCCAGGAGGAGAACGACAGCCTGGCCACCGCGCTGAAGGAAAACGCAAGCTCTGCTCCTGTTAATCTGCTGACTGATGTGAATTGGGAAATCGGTTCAATATCGGCTGCGGGTATTGAAGAGAGCAACACTACAAGAATCAGGACTGCAGGCTATATAGACGTATCCGCGTATAGCTATGTCGATGTTGATATTGATTTCGGTTATAAGTTTGTCAGGCTGTGGTTTGATGAAAACAAATCCAACGCGCAGACAAGCGGCTGGCAGAACTACGGACACCGATACGAAATTCCCGACGGCGTTAAATACGTGCGCTTTGTAGTGGCAAATACAAGCGATACGGCGGCGAGCCTTGATTATTCCCAGCATATCAGGGCTAATGGCATCAACGGTTTTGTCGAACAATACGAAAACCTGTCAGATAAGGTCGATATCCTTACATTGCTAAACAATGCTGACCGAGCCGTTGTTTTAAACGATTGGATACAGGTCGGGCGCAATGCATCAGGCGCAAACAACGTTTATAACAGCCGTGTATCAACGCGGGAGACCGTTGACCTGATAGCAGGGGACAAAATCATCATTGACGGCGTACTGCCCGACGAGGGCCAAAAATGGATTATTCAGGGCACAAACGGAACGAGCTTTGTTTATAACAGCGCGCCATATGTACAGACTTCCGGGACAATCTACACGGTTGCCACACCCGGCAGGTATTGGGCAACGATTGCGAAAGGCAGCGAAGAAGCAATCGCTCCGGAAGAGGTTTCAGCGAAAGTCTATATTCTGCCGGCACATACCGTTACGGAGGAGTTGCTTGATTACGCCAAAACCGGAGAAATATGCGAATCGCTCTATATTGATGCGTTTAAGCAGGGCGGAATAAGCGCAGACGGAGATACCGCATCAAACTACCGCATATCATCGAAAGAAACGATTGGGCTCCCCATTGGATCAAATCGGGTAATCGAGGGCAGAATCAGCACAGACTACGTACTCGGTATGAGAACCGGCGCATCAGCGAGAGACCTTAATCACGTGCTATATTGGTACACTGGCATGTTCGCTGTCACTGTGCCGGATGGCGACAACTATTACAGGCTGTACGTGGCGCGAAACGTTGGCGGCGGTTCGTATGAAACGGAGGAGATTACGCCGAAAACGGCGCAGCAGCTTGGACTGACGCTTACGTGGAAGAAACAAAGCAACGTGCTGACAGCGAATCAGGAGGCGGAAAAAATACTATCGTCCGCTCGATTAAAGTTCAACCAATCTTTCTACAATCCAAACACATTGAATGAGTTCGCCGTAATCGCGCACACATCCGACCCGCATGGAGATTATGAGCGGGTGAAAAATTTCTTTGAGTTTTCTGATAAGATTGGTGCGGACATGGCGTGCGTTACCGGAGATATTGTTTCTTCACACTATTCGGACGGCGCTGAATGGTTTAAATCCCTTGTTAAATCGGCAAAAACAAAAGTGGGCGTCTGTATCGGCAATCACGAATGCGAAGGCACTCCGCCAACGGATTCCGATATATATACGCTGATTTATGATGGAATTGCCGAGAAGGTTGGCAACACGATCGGGAAAACATGGTATTACACGGATATTGACAGTAAGAAATTACGAATTATCAGCGTAAATCTCTATCAGGACGGCGGACAAAACGGCGGTTATAGGTTTCATTCCCATATGACGGACGAACAGCTTGCCTTTATCGCGTCCGCTTTGTCGTCAACGCCGTCTGGCTATGGGGTACTGATGCTTTCCCATGCGCCGCAATTACCGCCGATCAATCTCAATCACACGGGATATGATACGTTTTATCAGCTTAACAAACGCGAAGGTAATGGAACCCATAATGTGATAACCGGAGGGGTGCCGATTTATGATTTGGTCGATGCCTTCATTGGCCGCACCACAGTCAACAAAACGTATACGCAGCCAGGCACGCCGTCAAGCATATCTGTCAGCGCTGATTTTTCCAGCGTTGACAGCAGCGTAGAGTTTGTCGCCCATCTGACCGGCCATATTCATTGCGATTCCACCGGCTATGTGCAGGATACCACGCATAAGCAGCTCATGCTCAATGTGATCTGCACGAACGCAATATACGGCGGTGCAGCGAACCCGTATCTGACCGATCTTAACGACATGGGACGCAACAGAGATGACGCAACGCAGGACGCGTTTAACGTTTACGTTATCGACAGGGGGAACAAGGCGGTAAAGATCGTTCGTATCGGCGCGAACATGACCTATGATCTCAAAGAACGTAAATATATGGTCATCCCATACGCGGATTGAGCAAGGACTGAATTGACCGGTTTAACACTTTAAACGCGCTGGCCTAATTAAAAGGAGGGAATATTATGCCTGATATTTTCTACACCACAATCGAAAACCAGGTCCGGAGCGATGGCAGCTTCGGGCTTCTTTATGACCATTTTACCAGCGAGAACGCGGCCTATGCCAAATACTACACCGTCTGTGCGGCTGCTGCTGTCAGTGATATTCCCTATCACAGCGCGCACCTGCTGCGCAGCGACGGGCTGATCATCGAAGGACGCGTATGGGACCGGCGTGAAGCGGAAGGCGGCGAAGGCTGATGGCAACCACCACGATTGCACGGCCCTGGTCCGGCGGTGACTGCGCGGCCGGCCAGATTACCAGCGGAACCTGTGCCACTTTAGGCACTACGAATTTCCCCGTCAGTTTTGGGAAGGAGTTTGCCAATATACCGGTTGTCGTTGCGACGGTATATCAGAAGGGAACATTGGAGAATTTTCTGCATGTCAACCGCGTATTAAACGTTACCAAGACGGGATGTACGATCCAGGTTTATAACAACGCATCATCCAATCGGGACCTTGACAGCGACCGCTGCATCGCCTGGGTGGCTGTCGACTCTTAACGGAGGAATTTATGCGGAAGCTTACGATCCACCGATTATATTTTACGAAATCGGATTGCTACAAAAACAGCAAGCATGGTCCCCCGACAGGAATCCAGGTGCACAGCACCGGGGCCAACAACCCCTACCTGCACCGCTACGTCGGCCCGGATGACGGGCTGCTCGGGCCTAATAAGTACGACAACACCTGGAACCAACCTGGTTTTAGAAAATGCGGAAACGCTTTTATCGGAAAACTTCAAAATGGGACCGTGGCAGTATACCAGACATTGCCCTGGGAGCAGCATTGCTGGCTGAGCGGCTCGGGAAACAGCGGAAAACCGAGCGCCAATGCCCAGGGATTTATCGGATTCGAGGTGTGCGAGGACAACCGCAAGAACCGGGCATATTTCGAGGAAGCGGTAATGAACCAGAGCGTATGCCTGTGCGCTTACCTGTGCCTCAAGTATGATATTCCGGTGGACAAGGTGCTGGACCACAGCGAACTGCACAAGCTCGGCATGGCGACCAACCACGGGGACATCACCTGGTGGCTGAAGAATTTTGGCCTGAACATGGAAGCGTACCGGACGGCGGTCCGCAAGGCAATGGACGAGGGCGTGCTGGTGACCTATATCGAAGGCGACGACACATGGATTGAGGGCGTCGGGGAGCTGAAAGAAGATATTCCCGACACGGGAGATAATCACATGACAAAAGAAAAAATGACCGTTACGGCCAGCAGCGGAAAGACGGTAAACCTCCGCAGCGGCCCCAAGGGAACCTATCCGGTGGTGACGCGTGTTCCCATCGGAAGCACTGTAACCAGAATGACCGATGCTGACGGCTGGAGCTTTATCCAGTACAATGACGTGCAGGGATACATGATGAGCAAATACCTGGTGCCGGCTACGGAGGAAGACGTATCGAAGGCGGAGGAAGGGCTCAGCAAGGAGTGTGCGGAGGAAGTGCACAAAAAGCTGCTGGAGCTCAGAGAGTCCATCGAAGAACTGATCAAAATGACAGAGCCCCCTGTGGGTTGACAGGAGGTATCGGCATGAGTGAAGCAATACTGGTAGCGATCCTGTCACTATGCGGAACGCTGATCGGCAGCATTGCAGGTATCCTGACGGCCAACAAGCTGACCAACTACCGCATCGAACAGCTGGAGAAAAAAGTGGAGCGTCATAACAGCATGGTGGAGAGAACATACAAGCTGGAGGGGCGCATGGACGAAGTCGAGCATGATATTCGGGATTTGAAAAGCAGGTGAGGTCCGTGCGATTTGATCAATGGGAGGAAGCGCTATGCCACCACGGGATCAAGGGACAGAAACACGGTGTACGAAGGTTTCAGTATGAGGACGGAAGCCTTACCGAGCTTGGCCGTGAACGTTATTATGGGCTGACATCCAATAATCCGAGGCTGGTAAGCACCGCTCCGTCGGCGTCAGCACAAAAAGTCGCGCCGAAGTCAAACACGCTGAGCGCGGCCGGATCAAAGGATCTGTCGAGCAAGATTGAAAACACGAAGGATTCGGCAACGCCTGAAAAGTCAAAGGAAACGACGCCGGCCACCGCAACGAAACCGGCCGCAACGCAAACCAAAACGACGTCGTCTTCGTCATCTTCTTCCGGAAAAGGCAAAGGGCGCAAGAAAAAGAAGAAAACGACGGACAAGGAAAAGACCACGAAGAAGAAAGCCGCAGCGAAGGAAAAGAAGGCGCAGATTCTTCGTGATCATGGATCGTCCAATATAGGAAGCCATCATGTTCAGAGTATCTCGTCATCGGGGCACAACTGGGCGACATCCGCAAGCGTACGTGAGACAACCATGCGTAAACCGATCATTCAAGTATTTGACAGTCGATCAAAACTGTAAGGAGGACTTATATTTATGGAAAATTTTCTGACGTGGGATATGCTGCTGACCTGGAGCGGCTGCGTGGCCGGAACCATCATCCTGACCGAATTTGTTAAAAAGCTGGCGCCGAAGGCTATGCCGCAGATCGTATCGTTTATATTTGCGGTGATGATCCTGGCGCTGGGGCACTTTGCCGTTGGTGATTTCGCCTGGAAAGAGGCGCCGCTGTATCTGATCAACGCCATCGCGGTGAGCATCGCGGCCAACGGCGGCTTTGATCTGCTGAACAGGATATTTGGCAAGACCGCCGTGGTCAATAACGAGCTGTACGTAACGCCCGGCGAGGAGGGTACGGACGTTTACATGAGCGTGAACGACGATCCGGACACCTACGAAGACGGGGAACTGCTGACCTTCAAAGTGGTCAAGAAAAATTCGCAGAAATAACGTCCCTCTTAATGGAGTAAATTCGAGAAGGAGGAACGCGAATGAAACTGACTAAGCGGGAACCTACTATCCACGAACGGGAACTTGAGAGGCTTGAAAAAACGCTCGAGACTCTGACGCCTGGTACGGACGAATACCAGAAGATCCTTGACCAGATCATAAAATGGGAATACTTTAACGGCAAGAGAAAAGAGCACAATGCTCGGTTCTCCAAAGCCGATAAGGGAGCCATTCTTGGGAAGGTCGTGGGTTTCCTCGGTATCGGCGGACTGATATTCGGGCTGACGAAATTCGAGAAGATCGACGGCTCCATGTTCTCCGGAAGCAGTGGAGAGGCGAAAACTGGTCTGTTGAAGGCTGCATTTAAACTGTTCGGATAAGACCTACGATAAGGGCTCGCAGATGATGCGTGGCCCTTATTTTTTCGCAAAAAAAACGCTTTGCATAATGGAGGTGATTATTATGAGTAAATACGAGATTTATGACCCGGACGAATGTATCGGAATCACGATCAAGATCGAGAACGAAAAGCAAAGAAAAGCGTTGAAATCACTGAAGCTGAGCGAACTGGAATTCGAGGCGGTAAAGCTTTATGACGAATTCTCGCTGTTCAGCTCTGCTGAAAGATTACGCGCTATTATACCGAAAACGTTCTTGATGTTCGCGACCGATGACATCGGCGAGCTTACAGACCGAGGATTTACACTGACGATCGCATCACTGAAGAGAGCCTGAAAAAGGCTCTTCTTTTTTTTTAACACGAACGCCAATTCGCAATTTAAACAAGCCCTTTAATGGACTAAAGAATAAAAGGAGGAATTGTAATGGCTAAGTCCAAAAAAGCGAAGATGATAGAAGCAGATTGGGAAACGACATACGCCGACTACCCTGGAGTTGGTAAGATCTACGACAAAGATGTTGGACGATTCGCGTTCAAGCATCTTCGATTCAGAGATCGTTTCAACCCGGAGAAAGTCGGTTTTGCGGTAATCAACAGTCAGCTAATGCTATTCAAAGTATTTACGGAGGACGAAATACCAAAGAAGAAGAACTGGAAATTCTTTAGGGATTGGGGCTACTAAACGCGGCCCCTTTACTTTTTCCCCTCGCAAAAATTACGCATTCTATAATGGAAGATATGGAAGGTAAATACCTGCACCCTTAAGTTCCCTAAGATGGCGTACAACCAATAAATGGCATCCAAAGCCATGAGTTGGCCGGAGGGAGTCGGGGAAGATCCGACTACAGGTATCAAAGCATTAGCGTGGATCGCCTTCTTTATTTTTTTTTTTGCAGCATCGCATGTTCCGCATCCGTATAGTGGCCCACGCTCTCCTGGCGATCTTGGTTGGCCGTATAGCCTTCGCGGTCTCCTGATCGGAGACGCGTTCAGGCGGCTTGTTATATTTTTATACCTCGCAAAAATTACGCGTTCTATAATGGAACGAAGTGGCTGGAGCAAAAGGCTTCGGTTTTGAAAAGACAGAGCGAATCAAAAGATTCGGAGGATGGGCTGCATAAAAAGAGCTCTGCGGCAGCGATACAAACCGACGTTCTATAGAATGTTAAAAGGGAGTGCATAAACCCACATAGGAGGTAAAACGTAAGATCTATTAGCCTATTCAAATCGTCCAAAGGCAGGACACCGGGAAACCGGAGACACTGGTTCAAAACCAGTATTTTAGCATTTAAAGCAAAGATTATATTTTTTCGCGCCCGAAACCCGCCCTCTAATGGAATATGCCGTCTTTTGGCGGCGCACGGAAGGAGGACAGGAGGAGATAACCCTGAATTGGGAAAACGAGATCCGGCTTGGACAGCTGGTCGCAACCAACGGGATCGAAACCGAAATGGACGAGACCTACGGCTTTCGGGATTTCTGCATGCATTGCTTGCTGCGGCACCGGAGCCGGGATTGGGGCGATCTGGGCGAAGAGGATAAACACCAAAATGACTATGCGGCCGATCATAATGAAAGGCTGCTGAGCGCGTACAGGATACCGAGGTTTTACTGCCTTGGATACGCGGATTCGATCTGGATCGTAACTGAAGCGGATAGGAGCGTAACAACGATTCTGTTTCCGCATGAATATTAAATAATTTCGGAGCGCCGCAGGGACGGCGTATTCTTTATATTTTCGCAATAAAAGCGCCTCGTATGATGGAGGTGATTTTAATGGAACTGAAGGAATTTGTTGCTGAGATCAGACACGCGAAGGCGATGCACCGCAAGTACAATGAGAATTTGGTAAAAGGACTTGCTTGCGATAAAGGCGATACGCAGGATTTCTACATGAAACAGGCGGTCGAATACCAGACGGAGCGGAACAAAACCGAAGATAAATTGACAAGGGCACTGTTTGACGCGAATGGCGATGCGATCATTGGATTGAGAGATTTCATCGAAAACTACATCCGGAAGTAGGGCCGACACGGCCCTCTTCTTTTATATTTTTCACCAAGAACATACGTTCGCAATTAAAACAGGTTCCTTAATGGAAAGAGACTAAAAACCGCGAAATGCGGATTAAAGGAGGAACCACAAAATGATGAACAACTACACTGAGAGCAAGACTGCTATGATCTACTCTGCGAAGAGCATGAACGAAGCTTTGCAGGCTTATGATACCGGCTGCGGCCGGTGCCTGAGCCACTGCGAAGACTGCGGGCATTGCCCGAGCACCAGGGCGATCAAGAACGTCTCCCATCGGAGGGAGTTCAGAAACGAAATGGCCAACCCGGACATCCGCGAGCGTTTAAGGCTCGCACTGGACTTGGGGGATTAACAATCCCTCTCGTCTTTCGCCACCATGACACGGCCCATAGTGGAATACTTATATTTTGAAGGAGGAACTGCTATGGCTATCCTGCAATTCAACAAAGATGAGCTGAAGGACAAATTGGACAATTTCTGGTGGCGCACGAAGGTGAAAGCAAGCCGCGCGGCGGAATGGGTACGGGATAATCCGGAAACCGCGGGAATATTCCTGACAGCGGGTACGGCGCTGGTTGGCGGAGTCGTGAAAATCGGCAAAGGCCTTATCAGAAGCCATAACCTGCGGAAGGAACAATTCTCCAAGGAACGGTATATTTACGACCGCTCGCTGGGCATGTATTTGAAGACCAAGAGGCCGCTCAGGAACAAGGACTACATGACCATCAACCAGCGGAGGAGAAACGGCGAAAAACTGAGCAAAATTCTGGAAGATATGCATATTCTGGAATAAGGGGCTGAACAGCTCCTTTTTTCTTTCGCATCCAAAACACGGCCGGTAATGGAAAGGGAGGTATGAAAAATGACAGTTCAATTCTTTCTCATGACGATGCTGGCTGTATGGTGTGCTACACTCGTGATATTTGTACTGAAGGTACTTCTGCAAACCCTGGTAAGGCTTGCGGAGAACCGGCACGAACGGAAGATCGAGGAACGGCGGATGGAACAGAAGCGTAAGAATGAGACCGGACGGATTATCGGCTTTCGGCCAATCGAGACAGAGGGAAGGGCCTGACACGGCCTATCCCCTTTCGCAACCAAAACAGGGCCCATGATGGAATACTTATATTTTTGAAGGAGGAATGTCTATGAAGATCAACCTGGCGAAAGTAACGGAAGTTGCTGGCACAATCGGAACGAGCGCCGGAGCTATCGGTATGGTCGCGTGGGCGGGATGGTCTCTCTGGGCCCTTGGAACGGTGGTCAAGGAGGAGATCCAGAGACGCTGGCGCGAGCGTTACCAGAAAGGCTACGACGACGCGAAGGAGTTGTACAGCAGCGAAATTGAAGCGCTGAAAGAGCATAACAAGATTCTGACGAAAGAAGCGTATTCCGCAAGCGAGGGGAGCTAACCGCTCCTCTTTGCTTTTTCGCAACGATAGCATCCCTCTTAATGGAAGCAAACGAAAAGGAGTGATGTGGATGGCGCTGTTGCTGCTTATATTTGGAATACTGCTGATACGGTATGGTATAACGGCAATCGCGGTCGGAGCGATATTCTGCTTGATCGCAAGCTGGATTAAAGGGAGATCATAACGATCCCCTTTCATCTTTTATATTTTTTGAAGGAGGTACACCATGGCCAAGAAGAGCAAAAAGACCAACCTGAGCTTTGCCGAACTGGAGATGGAGAGCTACGCGACCGCCCAGCCTGATATTCATGAGGACCGATCGGAGCACATCCTGCGCATTATCGAAGCACACGCGGCCGAGACAGCCAAGGCCAAAAAGTATTTCCTGCTGAATGACGATGCGAACATGTACGCCCGGTACGGAGACATCGAGGCGGCCTTTGATATTCTGAAGGACGATCTGCGGAGGGAGGGATTTGTCATATGAGTTCCTATTTTCATAAGATGCGCTATGTGGACGCGGAGGGGCTGAAGATGCCCTGCACCAGGGATTGCCTTGGACGGACAGCAACCTGCCACGCGGAATGCGCGGAATACCTGGAATGGCGGGCTGCCAGGAACCGGGTAAGCGAAAAACAGGCGATCGCGTCCGACGCCAGACGGGCCAGCATGGAACAGGTCTACAAAAACAAGAACAGGAGGGCCATGAGTGGATACGGATATTGACGCCTTTGACGAAGGGTACGTACGGCTGAAAAAAGAGGAGCTTAACGACATTGGCCTGGAAAACCTGCGCATGGCCGTTGTGGAGCGCGCGGCAAAGGATTACGCGGCTGCAGTTCGGAAAGGACTGTATCACGAGCGGCACAGCCTGGAGCGATTCTTCAAAAGCGGATATTTTAACCTGTTCTGTACTCTGGACGGGGCGGCCCTGGCCCGGGACATCCGAATTGCCGTGCAGAACGGAGAGCCTCTGTTCGAAAAGGATATGAGCCATCGCAATGAAAACACGGACTGAGATGGAGGACTTATATTTTTGAAGGAGGTATTCGAGGATGAAGAAGATTCGGGAGTGGCATAAGTGGTTTGTGAACAAATGCTGGAGTTTCGAGATCAAATTGGTCGCGCTTCTGCGATTGGTACCGGCGTGCGTCAGCATGATTCGCGATCCGGTATTATACGTGGAATACCAGTCTGGTCGACGCAATCTGGCGGATGAACTTGTAAGCGACACGGCGAAGAAACTCGGCTATCCTGGGAAACTCTATTACGAAGGCGAAGTCATCTACGACGGAGGGGCTTAACAGCCTCTCTTTCGTTTTTATCTCTTATATTTCTAACAGGACCAAAACAGGAGGAGGAAGCCTTATGGAGCTTGTACGGACGTCTAAGGAACGCCAGCATCAGGGAATCGAACTGACCGAGAAAGAAATCGCCGAAATCAAACAGATGCGCGAGGAGGGAAAGACGCTGAAACAGATTCAGGCAGAAAAAGGGTATGCCAGGACTACAATCACCAGGTACACGAGCGCGGTACGTCCTGATAAAAAAAAGTGCGGACATCGGGCAACCGCCACGGATATTATGCGTTTCCGCGAGCTGGCACAGCAGGGACTGAGCCACATTCAGATTGCTAAGGAGACGGGCTTCTGCGTCGATACCATATACAAGCATCTTGGCAAACAGAAGGCCGGCAACAGGGCAGCGTACGGCAGCATCGTGACGCATCCTTCCGGGGAAAGCTTCCTGCCGCCCAAAAAAGAAGAACCCGCAAAACAGCCGGATATTTCTGAACTGCCGCCCTTTATGCCCTGCTCCAAGCGCGTCGAAATGGAGGAGAAAGTGCCTATGCGGGTGGACGCCACGTATCACGGACCGATCCTGCCGGAAAAGAAACCCGAGCCCAAGCCCGGCAAGCGCCTGACCCAGCGGATCGTATCATACACCGGCAAAACGGCCAATTATGCGCTGGACATGATGACGCGGAAAGTGACGATTCTTTACCGGGAAAACTGCTTTGAGGCCGACTTTGAGGAGTTCCAGAGCATGCTGGAGGAGATGCTGGAGCTGCTGGACGTGATTCCGGTTTCGCAGAAATAACACGCCTCTTAGTGGAACAAAAACAAAGGAGGCGATGCTATGCTGACGTTGATCGAATGGTGCATCTCTATTACCTGGAAGATATTGTGTCTGTCGTTTGTTCTGGGCGTGTTTGGCGCACTGCTCAGGAACGGACGAGGCACCATCAAACAGATGATCGAGACCTGCGCGATGGCGCTCAAAGTCGGCCTGGACCGGCTGCAGAGTTGGCTGTTCAGCAAGTATAAGGGGTCCTGAAAAGGGCCCTTTATATTTTTAGTGAAGGAGGAATGAAAAAATGCAGACTTACGACAGTTGGATGCTTCAGAACTGCTGTGAAACATTCCCTATTGATATTTCCGAACAGGATTGGGACGCTCTTCGTGACAAGTGCGTCGAATACTTTGACGAACTTTGCCGTTATCTTTCCGAACGATACGAGGTCGTCGGTTCCTGCAATCAGGATATTTCCAGGTATCTTGTTCCGCGCGGGACGGTATCCGAAATCACCTATCATTCCAAACCGGTTTACAGCTTCCGGATCTCCGATCACTGGAACTGGTATGCAAACGTGAATAAGTGCAAGAACGAGCATTATATTCAGTGCTATTCAGTAGATCTGCCGTGGGCTAAAAAGCGACCGGAAACCGGAAAGGCATCAAAGCCTGTGCGCGGTTTTCAGGTGGCGTATTTCGGTGAAGACAACAAATACCACGCCGTATTCGGGGAATACTTCAACCGCAAGACGAACCGGTGGTATTGGATGGTCTCTTCGCCGAGGATCATCGCTTATATTCTGAATAAGAATATTCTGAAGGAGGAATGAAAAATGAGGAAGATCGTTATCAATCGTGACTTTGGCGGTTTCTCTATCCCGGACAAATGGTGCGAGATACTAGGCACGACGGATAATTACCGGTATTATAATCGTGAAGACCCAAAGCTGGTTGAGCTTGTTGAACAGGAGTACGCTTCGCTTAAAACAGACGAAGAACGCGAGGATTATCCATATAGGATCATCGAGTTTCCGGATGAAGCCTCTGACTGGCTCATAACGGAATACGACGGGGCGGAAACAGCATATTTCGTTATGGACGGAAAAATCTGCACTCCTTGCTGGACAACCAGCATTATTCAGAGCGATATCGAGGAACACGCAGACGGGGAAGAGGAGGAATGAAATGCGTCTATGGCATAAGGATTATATTCCCGTATTGCCGGACAAGCTGCTGATGCAGCAGTGGCGGGATCTGTGCGTGATCGCCAGGCAGATCCATGAGACGGGAAGCCCGAAATCCCCGGCGGTGCAGCCGCTGATGAACTATCCCCTGTCCCATCTGCGCAGCTATGCGGTACTGGTGGAGATGGAATGCGTGAGACGGCGGCACCGGATACGGCCGCTGTGCTTCTGGCGATATTTTCCGGAATACAACCCGGTGGTGGCGATCCTGCCGGCGCACCCGGAACGGATATTTCCCGAATGGCACAACACGAAATACAAAACCCAATGCTTCTTTATGCTGATGGAAAGGCGTGACTGCGGACAGATCACCCAGATGGAGTGGGAGACTGTACGTAATTATATTGCAGGAGGAAAAACGAATGAGACTGGCGCGCGCAATCATGGTGTACTGGCTCGGGCATGATCTGGACCGCATCGGGGAGGTATGCGGCAGCTGGAGGATCGGTCATATTCTGGAGCGGATCAAGTGGGAAACGCTGGCGAAGATTCTATGGCTGATACGGACGGCCAACGGCTACACACAGGACGAAGAGAAGGAATTCATCAGGAGGGTAATGGAATGATTGGACTGATTCCATGGATCAAGAGCACGGCAAAACGAGGCGGAAGATTTCTGGTACGCAACGGCCCCACGATCCTGACGGGGCTGAGCGTCGGAGGAACGGTGACGGCAGTTACCTTCGCCGTAAAGGATACGCCCAAGGCCATGGCACTGATCGAAAAGCGCAAGAAGGAACTGGGCGTCGACAAGCTGGAGCCGGTGGAGATGATCAAAACCTGCTGGCCGGTTTATATTCCGACGGTCGGCATGACACTGGTAAGCGTCGGCTGCGGAATCGGCGGACACGCGATCCTGGCCGGAAGGCTTAAGGACATGACCGGACGGGCCGCATCGCTGGCCGGGCTCTATGCCACCAGCGAACGTACGCTTCAGGAATACCGGGAGCAGGTGGTCGACAAGATCGGCAAGGAAGAGGAGAATGATATTCACCGGAAGGCTGTGGAGGAGGCCGAAAAGCCTGCGGAGGAACGGAAGCTGATCCCTAAGGGGGACGAGCTGTTCTACGACGACTACGCCAAGCGCTGGTTCCGCTCTGACTGGCATACCATCATGAGCTGGGAGCTGGATATTCGGGAGCAGATGTCGACCGGCATGCAGTTCTACATGAGCGCGATTGACGCATACGCCATGATCGACCAGGTGCCGCCCGAGAGCGACGAGGACAAGGGATGGAACATTGACGACCATTTCCGGATCGGACATGAGGAATGCCGGGCGGACAATGGTGAACGCTACACAAAGATCTGGTTTACGACGCCGCCGCACAAGCGGTACGAAAAGATGTACTGATGAGAAGACAGCATTTATATTCCGAATGCCCCGTACAGGACCTGAAGCACGCGAGGATGCCGGGAAAAAGGGAGGAGATGGCGATTGACCGGATCCTCCGTTATATTTTCTTCTTTGTCCTCGGCTTCGGGGCGGCGGTATTCTACGGCAAATGGAAGGGGTTCATCTGATGAGCGGCCTTATTACCGGACTGGCGATCGGCGCGATATTCGGCTTCATTCTATGCGCGCTGCTGACGAGAAACGAATAGCTCGCAAAAATTACACGCCTCATAATGGAGTGATAGCTCCGAATCCAAACTACTTATATTCTGAGGAGGAAAGACACATGGAGAAGACCGTGGAGAACAACGTCGTGATGATGGAGAACCAGACCAACGAGACGACGATCGTAACCGAGAAGAAGGAAAACTGGCTGAAGCGCACGATCCGCAAGCCCAAGGTCCGCAAAGGACTGAAGGTAGCGGGACGTGTGGCGGAAGGCGCGTTGCTCTTCGGACTCGGATTGATCGCCGGACACAAGATCGGGGGAAGATCGAGCGAACCGATTGAAGCGGAAGGAACCGTAGACGATCCTGAATTGGAAGAACTGGAACAGATGGAGTCGGACTTATAACCCGAAATAAGGGAGACCAAAAACGGTCTCTCTTATTTTCTTTCTGTCTGATATTTTGAAGGAGGATAAGCCATGGCGATCGCTCTTGCTGTTATGTTCGGAATTCTAATGGTAATTCTGCTTGCCGTTCTGTTCTTCGCGATTGGATATTTTAAAGGCATGCTTGACATTAAAAAGATCGCTGACGAGGCCCTTAAAGACCATTATGAATCGCAAAGTAATTAACTGATGCTTTGAAGGAGGAATAAGTATGGGATTTGTCTGGTTTCTTCTTGGTCTGATCACGGTACCGGCTACAGCCACCGGGATTCTCCTCATTTATGGAGCATTGATCAAACTGGGCAAGGAGTCGGTGGATAACATCACAACGCGATGCACAGAACGGGTCACTCCTGAAAATCAAAGTTATAGGGACGCTTTTGACAAAGGGTGGTATCAAGGGTGGAATCAAGCCATGGAATGGAAAGAGGAGGAGTACGCCAATGTTCGAGAAAATCGGGAGGAAACTGATCAGGGGTGCGAAGGCGGAGATGACGGAGAAACCGCTGATTGACGAGGAGACGCTGGACCGGATCATCGAAGGAGGGCTGAAGCTGCTCGGGCTTGGCGTGCTGCTCCTGTGCGTGCTGACCGGGAACAAGGAATCGAAAACCGCGACCACTGTCGTCAACAATTATATTTACATTAAAAGGGAGGACTAATCCGTGTTTACCAAAAAGCGCAATGCTTTGTTTGGCAGATACCCCTCATGTGATCTTTTAAACAATGCCCTACGGTTTATCAGAAACGGAAAGATAGATACCGCTGTTATGGAGATAATCTTTGCCATTGAAAAAGCTGGCGGGTATTTTCATAAGGATA
>Ga0326514_10001482_pt1 | contig 15351 bp, 23 predicted proteins | sample 3_2548_0518_D_FD_203653 | JGI IMG/M metagenome (GOLD analysis project Ga0326514, IMG submission 203653) | Bovine rumen microbial communities from UC Davis, California, United States - 3_2548_0518 | ecosystem: Host-associated > Mammals > Digestive system > Stomach > Rumen | place: USA...
CTAACGCAAAAGTTAAACTTCCTGAGTCGAAGACTTTAACGTATCCATTGTTAAGCATATTCTCAGATTCTGTTAGCGAAGAATCAAAATTCTCTAAGAGAGTTTTGAGTTTATGTTTTTGACACTAATAACGAGTAAGAACATTCCAGTTCTTAACATAAAAATAGCTTGGTTTGTTAAGAGAAACTTGGGTAAATCCTAACTGTCTATAAAGGTTTCCATTAGAATATCTAAGATTACAATAAGATACTACAGAACCTTTATAGTTATCCTTAAAGAATTTAAACAGTTTAGAAGCACCTCCTACAACGTTATATCCTCTTAGAGTACAGAATCGTAGTAACTCAAAGTCGTACTTCTTATTAAATCTTGGTTTACCAAAAGTCATTACCTGGACTAGTTTATCGTTATAGAATAAACCTAATCTTATACTACTTCCACAAGAACCTTGTAAGTGATTCTCGTTAAGAAACTCCATAGTCTCTTTAGATTCTAAATGCTTTATAATACACTTTCTAGCAAAGATCTTTTCGTTTTTACCTAACGCATTAAGAATCATAGACTTCCATATTTCAAGATTATCAGTTTCAAAAATCTGAAAGAGTTTTATACCCTTTTCTATACACATTAGAGTCTTCTCTTGATGGTAGTTAGGCTCATATAAAGAATGCCAGTACACACCGTTATACTCTATTCCAAGGTTATAATCAGGTAAAAAAATATCTAGTTCCTTAGGATATATAATCTTTCTAGTATTATGGATCTTGTTCTCTACAGGGATCCACTTGAAGAGAGATTCTTCTGCCTCTGAGCGACCTGTTCTATACTTAAAGTCAACTCCAAGAAGTTTTACTCTAAAGTATGAAGTAACTCTATCAATTCCAAAATACTCTGAGCATTCCTGAACCATTAGAAATCCATTCTCGTCGATAAAATGAGTTTCTATATACTCTTTATTAAAATCTTCAGGATGTTTATATTTCTGAACTGCAGCGTTAGTTAATCGTTTCTTAAACTCGTCTGTTTTACAGTAACTTGATACTCCGTACTTTTCTAAACAAGTCTGTTTAGATTTTTCGGGATTAGTAAATACTGGATCTCCGTAGCGTTCTTGCTTAGTTCTTTTTGATTTTTCTAACTGGTCTTTCTTCTGTTCTTTAGTTCTTTCTAAGAGACTCTTAGAAATCTTTTGTCCTATAGCTTTGTAGTCCTTAGGGACACTACTATAATCAAAATCTTCTCCGTAGCACTTAGCACTACAATATACTCTCGGTTTAACTATAGTCTTTCCACACGCTTTACACTTAGTAAGTTTATCTTCTATATAGAGACTTATAAATCTCGTATCATTAGAACCTATCTTCTCTAAGAGTTCGTCGAACTGAGTCTTGTACTCAGAGTAGAACCTGTTTACATCAGCAGTAAACCTGTTTGCTCCTACTTTCTTGTGAAAGAGTCTTAGAGATGTTTCAAAGTCGTTTTTCTCTAAGAGTTCTTTAAAGAGTTTTAGGTTATAGTTATGTTTCTTAGAACATTCTTTAGAACAACAAGTCCCTCGACAGTATCTTCCACACTCAGGACACTTGTGATACTTCCCGTTAATGTATAAAGAGATATACTCAAGAGATGTTTGATTGAGTTCTTCTAAGATTCTATCGTAATCTTCTTTAAAGTCGTTATAGGACTCTTTTATAAATCTTAGAAACGCATTCTTAGAACGATTACTAAGGACTCTTAGAGAATCTTCGAATGAGAGAGTTTTTAACTGTTCTCTTAGAAACTCTGATGTATTGAACTTTTGAAACATAAAAACCTCCTATAACATAATTATAAGAGGTTTTATAATCCAATGTAAATGTTTAATTAGTCTGAACTAGAACTTATTATTGAACTAAAATCATTTACACCACAATTAATGAAGTTGAGATGAACCATCTCTGATACATACGTTGGTTTAATATAAATGTCTACTACTAATTCGTTTCTAGAAATAATATCTGGAGTATTATTAGTAGTATCACATATAACCATAAAGTCCTGAATACCCCTATCCGCTTGGACTGTTGCTAAGTAAGGCTTCATTATAGCAATAATCCGATTGCGAGTAAATGTATCGTTAAACTCCATTACCTGGTACTTAGACATCTTAGCTAATGCTCTCTCAATAGTGTTGCTTTTAGTGTTCTGCTAAGGTCGTTACTCTTAACACGGGATTAAACCCAGCTTATGCTTTCACATAAGGTCGGACTATATCTTCTAAGCATACCACTTCCAACCACTTGGTTGTACTCCATTTAGTACGTTTCACAACGTTCATTAGGATAGTCTCTGACCTTTTACCGTGTCTTTTCAGATTTAGGTACTTAGGTGCTGATTTGCCAATCCTTTAACTTTTTCGACTGTCATAGACTACTTTCGTATCTATTGTAGTATAAAGGCTCTAAGGCGGTTCCAGCAATTCAATATGATTTTAAAGTCTGTCCAACACACTTTGAAATCGCTTTAACCATATATATTTATAATTGTTCTGAAAAATCTTAACTTTGTTTAGCTGCTCTTAATTCCTTATCTATCGCCTCAAGACGCTTCTTTATCTTAAACTTAAAAGGTTTGTTTGTGTTACACTCATCTAGCAGAACATTTATCAGTTTACATAATGAGTGATCTTTGGTATAAAAATCCACTATATCCTGATATTCTGTATTGATAGAAACTTTAACAGAAAACACCTCATTTAAAGGTTTGCATTTAACTTGGGTCATTCAGTAGTTCTTCCTTTGTGATTGAGCACTTAGAGTTCTTAGAGCAATTCTTTCTACCTGGTATCATTTCGAGATTCTTTAAGGATCCGATAATCTCAGGTGGAATATTCTCTTCAAATCCTTCTCTTATACTAAACTTATGATCTATATGATAAGCATCAGGGTTAAGATCTATTCTACCTCGTTTATCAAAGTCTTTAAGTGATTCTAAGTCTTGTTTATTCGTAATTCTCCAAACATTTAAACAATATAACTCGTATTCAGTTCGGTCTTCATCAGAAATCCAGTGACTACTCTCTATCTCTCGTTGTTTTCTTAGCTCTGAACTTAGGTAGTATTCAGAGTTATACTTCTTAAGACTTGTTGTTTTTGATTTTATTTTATAATCATCGGAATTAAAATAGTACTCAACACCATATTTTTCAAGATTATGGTTTTTAAGTTTTTCCTTAAATTCATCTGTTTTAAGATAACAAGTTTCGCCGTATTTTTCAAGATTAGTTTTCTTTATGGTTTCCTTTGTCTTTTGTAGTTCCCAAGTACTGGTTACGCCATAATTCTTTAGGAGTGTTTGTTTTGATTTTTCTCTTCCTTCTTTTGAATTTGATTTTTCTCTACCATTGTTTATTTTAAAATTATCGGTTGTTCCATATCGTTCCAAAAGAGTTTGTTTTCTTTTCTCATTCGTTTCCTTTGATCTTGCTTTATGGACTCCGTTTTCATCATACATATTATGTCTGTTCTGCTCGGAGTTTAAAAAGTCGTAAACACCATATCTTTCAAAAAGAGTGTTCTTTATCTTTTCCTTTATTTCTGGTTTTTGCGATATAAATTTAACACCGTACTTCTCAAGATTAGTATTATTCAGGGTTTCAATTCTGTGCTTGTGTTTGCATTCTTTTGAATCGCAAATATCTTTATATCCTGAAGAAAAACTGTCAAATTCTGATTCATTTCCGCAATATTTACAGCGTTTTATTTCCTCAGGGTAAAGAATATCAAAGCATTGTTTAGATGTTAAATTATGATCGTTTCTGAATTTGGGTTTAACGTAACGTTTATCCTTTGAGAGATTATTTAAAATTTCCTGTTTAAGTTCTTCTTGATTCATTTTTAATCCCTTTTTGGTATTTTATTTTTAGGTGATTCCCTTTATGGTATTTACTCACCTCTTCGTGTGAATGTTAAGCTACTAATGAGAATACATCATCATTAGAATTTTTTAGAAACAGACATCTTACATTCACACGGTCGAAAGAACTAGCCTTATCTAACATAGTCTTCTGTCCCCACAACACAATACCCTGTCCAGGGAAATCAACTATAGGGTTAATACCATTAGTATATAACGTATTACGTTGTGTTTGGTTAGGATTATAAGCTAACTTAACAACGTTCTTTAGCTGACCTCTATTAAGACCAGCACTTGCCCACCAAGGAGCTAAGTCCTGATTAGCTCTTGCTCTTAATCCAGCAACATCTCCTGCAAAGTTCACCCAACGATACGTGTCGTTATATCTGTCGTACTGGTACTTGTAGTTTGCAACTAACGCCATTCGGTCAGTGTTGTAGTGTATGGCATTTCTGAACTTAACGATGTTAGCGGTAGCATCAGGAGATCTTCTTGCAACTGCAAGGATACCTAAACTCTCTTTTTCATCGTACTGATAAGGAATACCCATAAACGCAATACAGTCTAAACGTTTCTGAGCTAATGCAAGAGCACTTTCACCATTATCAAGTTCGTTTGAGATAACAATATCTACATCTATTAAATCTTTGTTCTCGAAGACTTCGTAAGCGTTTAGTAAGTCGTCTTTCTGAATAGTTGAATCAGACGCACAATTAAAGTCTAAGAGATAACCATAGTACTTCCTTCCAGTGTAGTCAGTTACTAGTGTATAGGAACCAACGTTAGGAACAATTTGAGTACCAGTCCTTGACCAAGTCTTGTTATCAGTTGTAGTATACTTATCTGCGTCATCGATAGTTGCCGGAGAAGAAGTATTACACTTAACGTAAACAAGGTTAGAAGCTCTGTTTATAACCTTTTCAATAAACATACTATTGTTATAGTTGTCCTTTTCGTCAGGATCTAACGAACAAAGGTACTTCTCTTTAACCTCTTGGTTGATAGTATCGTAGATAACAACAGCGATCTGAGCAGAATCCTTAGCAGGAGCAAACTCAAACAAACTATCTACTGGAATTCCCTCAGCAACATACTTAGTACAGTGATTACCAGTATGGTCTGTGTCGTTTGACTCAAAATCCATAGGAAGAGCTATAGAAATTGTGTAATACGTACTAGCTAGTCCTGGAGTCCTTGTAAAGAACTTTAGCTTAGAGTCAGAGCTAAAGTTAATAGAACCTTCACTGTACTTATAATCCCAGTCATTAGGATTTAGAATCTGCTTGTTCTGCTTGAACAGAATGGCATTATCAGGAGTCTTAGGGTTCTGAGAGTTAATGTAGTGGAAATCAAATCCGTTAAGATTGTTAAAGTTCTGTACTACTCTATCTGTTCCATCTAAGTAGTCAGGGACAAATACTGGAACAGTATAAGGGACCTTTAGAATCTCCTCAGTCTGCCCTGAACCTTGTACACTGGTATATCTAATAGAAGAAATCTTCCAGGTAACAAGCATAGGAGCATTGCCATTCTCAGAGTGATGTTTGTACTGTAAAGCTTCAGCACTTCCGTTATAGTGTGCTCTAATTTTAGCTAAGTTCTTGTGTACTAAGTAGTAGTCAGCTACTGTAGCGTAGTTAGATTTGTACCTAGTAGGGATTTCAAGTGCTCTGTCTAAGCGGATTCCAGTGAACGTCCCCATACTTGTAGTAACTTCATTAACTACTGAGATAACAAGATAGCGTTCTGTTTCAGATTTATCTAAGACCTTAGAAGGACTGTTACCATCAGTAAAACCGATAATATCGCCGGGTTTAATGTCAACTAAACCATCTACTAAAACTATCTGAAGTTCTGGACCTAAACCATACCCAAACACACCGTAGTCTGAGATACCATATCCTTCCTGGGAGCTAAGTGCTTTAAACTTCCCGTTAGTAAAGATAGGATACCCATTAAGGTTACAAGCGCGAGAAACTAACAATCGATTTCCATACTGCAAGAAATTATAACACTGATACCAGTCGTTATAGTTCAAGTCAGTTGGAAGTCCGTAAAATTCTATTAAGTCATCTACTGAGGTTATCTCAGTGTAAGCGTCCACTACTCCCTTTGTAAAGTCCCCACCGAAGACGGCAGTAGAACTTGACACGGTAGGGACAATCTCACTCATATCTACTTCAGTTACATAGACTCCTGGTGAAACCATCTCAACCATAAAAATCTCCTTTTTCTAGTATTTATATTTAGTTTGATAAATACCATAACAAGGAGATCTAAGATGGGATTTTTAACAGAAAAAGTAAGGTCATTCTTCAAACCGCATAAGTCTAAGAAAATGAGTTCTACGGTTAATCCTAAGAATGTTATAAACAATCTCTCCGATGAAAACGGATTTCTAAGACTCACGGACTTCTTCGATTACCAGGAAGAGAATCCGTTTGTAAACTATACAGACATAACTCAGGAAGAATTAGTTCTTAAACAAATGATGAAAATTAAGAACTATAGAGCGTGTGCTATGCAGCCTGAGGTTTCTAATGCTATTGACATTATAGCTAACGAGATAATCTTCGCTTACGAAGGATTTCCTTTAAAGCTAAACGTAAGCATAGACAATGATGCTCTTATAGAAGCTATGCAGAAAGCTTTTGATAAGATAATTACCCTAGGAAACTTCGACAAGAATCTTTTCGAGGTAGTAAAGAAAGCCTACATAGATGGTCAGTTAGTTATCCATTGTCAGTATGACAAAAGCTCTTCTAAGAAAGGCATTCAAAAACTAAGACAGATAGAACCCTGCGGGTTGTACTTTGACTACAAAGAACGTATATGGAAATACATAGAGAACAGTCCAAACGCTATCTACTTTAACCAGATGGAAAATGAAACGTACAGTCCCGAAGAAATCGTTAGAATGGACTTCGGTCTCTACGAAGATAACTGGCTATGTCTTTCATACTTAGAGTATAGTACTAAGTTAGCTAATATGCTTAAGTCACTAGAGGATATGCTTATTCCTCTAAGATTTTCTCGCTCTATCTCTCGAAGAGTCTTCAAAGTTGACGTAGGCAAACTTCCTCACAAGCAAGCTGAGGAGTATATGAAAAATATCCAGCAAAAGTTCAAGTATAAGAAATTCTACAACAACGAAACTGGAGAGATCTCTAACCAACAGCATATAACCAGTATGGTAGAAGATTACTGGTTTAGTAACCGAGGTGGTGATAGAGGTGTAGAGGTTGATACTATAGATGAATCAGCAAATCTCGGCGAACTCGATGATATTCTGTACCTTAACAGAAAGCTTTATAGATCTATGCACATTCCAATGTCACATCTGAATATAGACACTGACGCTGATCACGATTTCTCTATAGACGCTACTGAAACTACTCAGGAAGACCTACAGTTTATGTGCTTTATCTCAAGACTAAGAAAGGTTTATGCACAGTTGTTCAAAGACCTTCTTAAGAGAGAAGTTGTAAGTACTAAGATAATGACCGAAGAGGAATGGAACAGATACAACAACGATATAACAGTAGACTTTACCAACGAAAACCTCTTTATAGAGAAAATGAAAGTTCAGTTACTGAACGACAAGATAGAAGCGTGGGAGAGTATCAAAGAGATAGGCGGTACAGTAATGCCCTTTAAAGAACTGATGAAGCGAACCTTTGGTTTAACAGAGAATCAGATTCAGGAGAATCTCGACGCCATCGAGGAGGAAAAGAAGTCAGGCAAATTCAATATCTTCTACGAACTTGCTGATATTGAACTCGGAGTCGAGGCAGGAACTGCCGGTCTTACTGACGCTGAGGGTAATCCTATGAGTGTTCAGGACGTAGCTGCTAAGGTTTATACTGACCCTGAGGACTTCAAGGAGAACCCGTGGCCTGAGGACTCATACGAAGACGAAAAATCAGAAGATGAAGAGTCAGAGGAACCTGAGGAAACTCCTGAGAATCAAGAGACTAAACCAGTAGGTGGGTTTGACATTACTAAGGACTACAACCAAGAACAGTCCGAAGAGGACAAGAAGTTCCAAGATTACCTAAAGCAGTTCAACTAGTATGATAAACTTAAATTTTACACACAAAGCTGAGTACAACCTACACAACAATCTAATCGACGATATGATTAAGATGTATGGTGTAGGATGTAAACTCATAGTAACACTAAAGCAGAACATAGATTTTACGGTGTTTGGTGACTGGTCTAATATCAAAACTAACGGGACTAACATCTTCGATATTATGGTTTATCCCGTAGACCAAAGTGATATAGATCGTCCAGACTACCAGTTCTCAGAGTTCGGGTTAAACTACATCTACAACAACGAGGTCTTCGTTAGCTCTAAGTCCTTAGCTACCTTAGGGGTTAACTTAGAAGCTTTGTATAGTGCTTTACTTGTCTTTCCAAGTAACCAGGTAATGGAAGTAACTGACGTAGATTTCAAAGTTCCAGGAGTTAATAACCTTTGGGCATTTAGTGACTTGAAATCAGTTATTAAACTTACTCTTAACACTTATCAGTTTAAACTCCACGATAACATCGAAGATAAAGACTTAGTTAACACAATGGAAAACACCGGTTCTAATCCCGAAGAACTCTCAGAAGACATAGAAACTGATAATGAGAACTACAAGGTCTTAGATAACTACTTTGAGTCGTTACTAAAAACTAAAGAAGTTCAGGATTCTGATACTGAGGTCTTAGACTGTACAACTCAGGTTACCCAAGATTCTAAGATAGTAGATACAGATAAAGCAGAACAGAAACCTATAGTTGATACTAAGGAGAAAGACCCGTTTGGATGGTAACATAGTATTAAACGTTTCTATGCAATCTAGAGGTATTCTACAAACCTTAACTGGAGACTTAAATGGACACAACTCAAAAAGCAGATGCTATTGCAAGTAAACTAAACAGGATAACGAGTTCGTTCTCTACACAACTTGAGAATGCTAATAGTCTCATTGTTATGGGTGATGAACTCTCAGAACAAGCTACAGAAGTAGTTCAAGACCTAACTGAAATGAGTTCTGAGAAGAAGTACTCTTTTAATATGGATTTACTTCCTCAGATTCTTAACTTAGAAACAATGGTCTCCGATATAAAGTACATTAGAGGAACGCTAAAAGAGAATTGCGACTTAGGGAAACGTCTCTTAGTAACGATGGCACAAGAACTTGAGTTTGAACCTAACGCAGAACTCTTAGCTTCGTACTCAGAACTCTCTAAGACCATAACTGAGAATATGAAACTCTACTTAGCTTGCTATAAAGATGTTTCTACGATTTTGATTAACATCTCTAAGCTAGCTCAGACACAGAACTCTCAGACTAAGAATGTTGTTAATAACAACATCACTATAGAGTCTCAAGGTAAAGTACAGAATACTGCTGAGTTGATTAAACAACTAGCTGAGCTTTCTAAGTAGATTATATCTAAGATGTTTATATAGACAATGCTTAGAAAAAATCTTCGAAGAAGAAAAGTTCTAAGAGTCTTAGACTAAACTTAATCGCCGATAAAATTACAAAGACAAAAGGAAACTAAAATGGTATGTAAATGTTGTAGAAACTGTGACTGTTGTAAGTACATAGTACTTAGAGACTTTTGGCTTGAGCATATTAAACTAATGAAGGGTCAAGTCATTACTGAACCAGTTTCACCTAGATGGATTGAGTTAGGTCTTATCTCTCGATACAGACCAAACATAGAAGTAGCTAAGAGTGAGGCACAACGTATCGCCGAAGACCTCCACGTAGACAAACCCTACGAAACTCCAAACGAAGTCGATGAGTCAGAGGTTTTTGTTAATGCAAGGACTTCCTCCGAAGAGACCGAAGAAACCGAAGAGAAACCTAAGAAGAAACGTAGAGGTCGTTCTAAAAAGAATGTGATAGTAGAACTTCCTGAGAAGTCAGAAATGCTCCTTCAAAGGATGATAGAACTCGAAGCTGATTCTCTTTAAGACAAAAGACTTATAAAGAGTCTTAGACTAAACTTTCTAAGACTCTTAGACCCTAAGATTAGTTCAAAATAGGTTCAAATTTCTTTCCACAATCTCCGCAAATTATATTCAGTTTGTAATTGTGGAATCTTACTTTACGCCCACAACAAGGACAGACATAAGTAACTGGCTTTTCGTAGGTTGTTCCTTTAGCATTCTCAGAACAGATTCTAAATCCATCTAAGTCTAAGACCTGTCTCTTAGCGAACTCCTTTCCAGTTTCGTTCAGTTCAGTGTGGGCGAACCCTCTGTTTTTCATTCTACTTACAGTAAGTCCGTGAGTCTCAGCAATCTCCTTAAAGTGCTTGTTATGATACTGAGTAGGACCGCAATCACTAACTCCCTTCTGAGAGTTATAGAGATGTACGCATTCGTGTAGTAAAGTCCCTATAATCTGCTCTTTAGTACGACCAAGATTTTCTGCTACAATGTTGATTTCGTAAACTTGTTCTTTAGAAGTATTCCAACGTTCCTTAGCTGAACACCAACCGAGAACAGAACGCCGACCAGTCTGAACTGTAATTACCGGGCGTTTCATTTCGTTGTTATAAAGCTCTCTGTTAATAGAGTCAAAAATTGATTCGAGTTCTTTGATAATCTTAGACATTTCCATCTTTGTATTCTCCGTTGCTATGTGAATATTATACAAAAGTTTAAGTTAAACTTCAACTATTTTTAAACTTAAACTTTAGAAATTAGGATCCCAGTATGTGTAAGGTTCGTTAGAGAGTCTAGACCACATATCCTTATAACCAACCTTCTTCCAAGTACCATCTTTTCTAAGAGTAAAGGTCATCTTCTCGTTAGAGAGAAAATAGTACTTTTCGTCTCCGTTAAAATAGGTTTGAATACCAAAAGCTTCTATTCTCTTAGGAGTTCTCTTTACTATAAGAGCACAAAACACATCTGAGTAGAACCCGTAGTGAATGTATTCACCATTCTCGGGGAGTTCTTTGAGTCCAGTTGCAAGTGCGTGTCTAGTAGCTTCTTCTCTGTTCATACTCTGTTCCTCTTTGTTTATGTGTATATTATATAAAATTTTAAGTTTAAGTTCAACTATTTTTTGAGATTTACTTAAAAAGTTTGATTGAGTTCACACTCTCTAAGAGAATACAAAGAAGGAAAAGGAAACCCTGGCTTCTTAGGACCAGGGATTTTTCTTAGATTTCTACGCCTTTAATGGGTTTACCAAAGTAACCCCATTCAGCTAAGCTATCTAAGTCGCAAGAAATATCGTGAAGTTTAACGGTGTACTTAAAGACTTTACAGTTTTCTCCGGCGTAGGGACCATCATAACCATACTCCATAGCATAGGACTTAAATGGTGTAATCCACATTCCGTAGTCTAACTCAGCTTCAGGTTGTCCTCTGTAGACAGTTAGAGTAGCATTTGGATTGTCTTGGTTCTTATAAAGAAAGTCCATAAACTTCTTACAGTCAGATCTAGAAACTGAACTTGAGTTAAGATAGTACTCAAAAGCGTGCTTGTACAGATCGTTAGGAGCAACTCCTAAGGTAAAGATATTGTCTCCTCTAGAGACTTCATCAGGGTACTTATCAGGATTCATAGGTTGATGACCAAGTTTCCCTTTGTACTCTTTTTCTAAGATTAGCTTGAATTTCATTTAGTTACCTCTAAGACTATTTATATTAGTCTAAGAGTTTTAGATGTTCTTAAATGTTTGTATATAGACAATGCTTAGAAAACTTTCTAAGAGTCTTAGAGAGAACTAAATAGGTTCTTAGGGAATTGAAAGTCGTTTATGATGTTTGTATAGAAGATTGAAAAGAGTCTTAGACCTCTAAGACTCTTAGAAGAGAGTTAAGTCCACATTCCAGGCAGTAACCTTGTAAATTCCCTACAGACATCGTTGTACTTTTTGAGGTCTTTGGGTTTCATAAAGTCATACCCGTTAGTGATAAGGTCTTGAACCCTTTCAGTAAGTTTCTTGATTTCCTCAGGAAACGTACCTCGCTGCTTTGTACGTTCGTGGAATTCAGTAAGAGCTTTCAAGTGTGAGTACACAAAGCACATAAAGGTGTAGTCAAAATTCCAGATCTCGTACGGATAGAAACCGTACAGGTCATAAAATTCTTTGCACCCATCTGTGTTAAAGCGCTCCTGAACAATTTTCTTAGCCTCAGTAGTGTCCTGAAAGTACGAACACTTACTCTCCCTGAATATCTTTTCAAAAATTTTAGCTCTGAACATTTCTAGCCTCAGTAAGATATAAAAAAGACCTCAGTATTATCCTCAGACTCTGAGTCTGTTAAGTTCCCGTCAGAATCCTCGTAACCGGTGCCTAAACTGACTAAGTTCATCAGAACCCCGTAGCTAGAATTGTTTAGCTTGACAGGCAAGTCGCCCTCTGACTCTTTAACATCTTCTAGAATCTTGATTAAGTCTGAAATTTTGTACTCGTGTATCATTTGCTGACTTTAACTCCAAATGGATGTTCTATCCTATTTTCAATTATCGTAATCTTGAACAGCTCTTCAAAAGAATACATTTCAGAACCCAGTAAGACATAAACTTCACCTTCATCATCGACCCAGTACGACGTGATTAGCTCAGTCTTTATGTAATAATCGTCTTTGTATGTTACAGGGACTCCCAACGGGTAGTAAGAGGTAAATTCCTTAAGGCTTTCAAAGGGTCTGTATTCCTTTTTGAGTTTAGCGTACGGTAAACAGAACTTAGCAGTAGTTATCCGGTGGCTAACAGTCAGCTCATACTCAAAGGGAAAGTTTTCATTTTCTTTGACTTTCTTAAGTTCTCCGTAGAAAACATTGCAAGAATCACCGATATCTTTAAAGTCCTCAATACCATCAGAAAAAGCACAATACTCTCCGATAAGGTTAGTAGCTTCTTTAGTGTCAAAAGGCGTCAAGATATCGTGAACGCTGTTAATCTTAGGATCTAGTTCCATCTGTATTCTCTCACAGTTATAGTCAAAACAGGATTTCCATCAGTGTCTATGTGGTCAGTGTCGATGGAGTTCACGCAACATTTAAGATAATCTTTAATAGCAAAGTACTCGATTTCTCTATATTCTCCTGAGTACAGATTCTTAACAGTCTCACCGTCGCCGACGTCTATTCTGACACGGAACAGGTTGATTTCAAACGTGCTCAGAACCCAGTCTAAGTCAGGACAGAAATACGAATTTTCAAACTGGTAAGTCAGGTTATCAGGGACAACTATCTCGATACCGTTTTTGTCCCCTGTAGGGTAATCTCTTACCTTAATAACCTTTACGGAGAGATACGTTGCTAACGGCAGATAAGGGACAGTCATCGGCGTTCCTCGAACCTCGAAAGGTTCTGAGTTGTCCTTTATGGTAATTTCAGTTCTGTTCTTTTCAAAGTGCAAGACTCTCAGCAAGTCCTTTAGTGCGGGTATTTTCATTTACTTATCCTTTAAGTAATCAAGAACTTTTTTATATCTCTTTTTAAGCTTGTAGTATTCTTTCTAAGTAAATCGTCTAGTGTCACTCTGTACCTTCAATGTTTGTAAACAAAAAGATCTCGGCGAGATCCTCGTAGTCGTCCTCAGTCTCTATTTGCTGAACTGTAACGTTGCTGTACACCGAGTTCGTCTCGTACTCTGAGGGCTCAGTTTCTAAGACAAAACGACTGTACTCCTCGTCATTACAATCTAAGAGAACTACAGTCCACCCTAAGTGGTGCTTTCTGAGACTCCGTAAGTCTTCTCTCAGTGGCACACCGTCAAGATAGTCAAGTTCCATCACCTAGGCTCCACTCTGATAAACTGGTAGTTCTTGAATCCTATAGAACCTAAGAACTCGGCGAGTTGCAGTTTATTGAAAGTTCCGCCGTAACCGTTTCCAATGTTTACACTGTATGAGTTCTCAGGGAACATCGAAAATTTGTCTATAGTGATTTCGCCGCACATCTCAGTAAGAACAGTTGCTCTCTGATGGTTCTCAGAATCAAATTTTCTGATAAAAGCAACGACACTGTTTTTCGGTGAGAAGTCGATTTCCTGAAACCCGAAAAAGTCGTCCCAGATGTAGTTTTTGCCATCTACAATGTATATGACATTAGAATCGCCCTTAGGAGGAAGTTCACTCAAAACCTTGACGCTAAAACCATTGTAAGCGCTACAGTCAGCTTTGTCTATCGCTTTCTGTATTTCCTCAGTTGCTCTAGAATTACAAAGCATTTGTTCAGCGGTGTTGTTGATCATAGAGGCGTAGTGTAGGAGTGATTGTCTGAGATTTTCGTCTCGCTCAGATTCTATGGTATTAACAAGATCTCTGATACACTCGGCAAGGACTACAACTTTATGAAGTCTGTATTCGTAGGTACACTGTTCCATTACTGATTCCATCCATTCCCTTCTAAAGCAACAACGTTTCGTTTTTCATAGATCGTAGTTTCTAAGTTTATCTGCCCTATAGGCTCGTAACGATCCACATCATACTCTCCGTCAAAATACTTAATACTAACCTCTTTATCTTTTTGTCCTGATTCTATCAGGTCATTCAGATAGTCTCTAAGTTCCAATACAGTCATTCTTCACCCTCGATAGTCAAAATCTCTTTATCCGTTAAGTAGACAACATCTGAGACTGAGTCGTAGAAAAGAGTATCCTCATTCCAAAGACTATCTTTTCTCCATCGCTCCATCTTAACTTCTTTGTCCTTACAGCTAGGAATTTCTTCGATAAGTTCGTTAAGAAAGTCTCTAAGTTCTTCAATGGTCATTTAGAGTCTCCGATTCAACTTCACAACACTCAAAGTGAGTCCAGATAGTTGCTCCTACGCAAAACAACATTACCACTAAGATAGAAGTTATGATAACACCAACAAGTTTATCTTTCATTTTCTTTTCCTAAGACACGTACAATGTGTACTCATCCTTTTCGTACTTTCCTTCGTAGATTGAAACTACAAGATAAGAATCTTCGACTTCTTCGCCATCTATAGTGTACTCTACATTCCAACTCTTAGAGTTAGATTCTATATGGTGTGGATAGCCTGTAATGAGAAACTCCATTCCAAACTCTCTATAGAGTCTCTCAGAGAGATTAGCGAATTCTCTAGGAGTTCTCCACCCTGAGAATTCAGCTAAGACTTTATTAATTTTCTTTCTAAGACTAGGTTTGATTTTCATTAGAGCATTACCTTTAAGCAGTAGGTTAATAATCCGTAGGGAACGATGTCGTACCACAAAACTTCCTGAGGATACTTTTCTACAGCTTCCTGAGGAGTTAAGTTGTCTATTACGTTACTCTCTCTATCCCTGATAGATACTACTTCTATGTAGTCTGTGAGAAGATCTTTTATCGTTTCCATTCTGTTCTCCTTTGTATCTATATTATATAGGATTTTAAGTTAAAGTTCAACTTATTTTAGAGAGATTTTGTGATTTAGTTCACATTTCTGATAAGAGTAATAGGCCTGTACTTTCCC
>Ga0326514_10001483_pt1 | contig 15336 bp, 24 predicted proteins | sample 3_2548_0518_D_FD_203653 | JGI IMG/M metagenome (GOLD analysis project Ga0326514, IMG submission 203653) | Bovine rumen microbial communities from UC Davis, California, United States - 3_2548_0518 | ecosystem: Host-associated > Mammals > Digestive system > Stomach > Rumen | place: USA...
GAAACAGCAAAAATTCATTTTATAACAAGTTATGAATACATTCCAGAAAATGAAAATACAAGAGAATATGTAAGAACATTTGGATTTGATTTAGATATTTGTTAATAGGAGGTAAACAATGAAAAATTATGAAATAAAGAACAAAACAGATTTAAAAATGCATAACATATTATTTTGTACTACTTCAAAAGAAGCTTACGAAATGGAAAGATTGATGTTATTAGAAGACATGCCAGACAGTGAACATACTTATATATTAATTGAGGGCTATCATTGTAGTTGTTTCGATTTTGATGAATGTACATGGAATGCAATTGAATTAAATCAAGATGAATTAATAAAATTATTAAAAAATGTAGGAGAATATGAAACATTAAGAAAAGAATTAAAAGATTTTTTAATAAATTATAGATGGGATTTTAAAGAACAATTACAGGAGGTAAAAGAATGAATAAAATAATTGATATTTCACAACACAATGGTTATATAGATTTTGGAAAAGTAAAAAATGACGGTATAGAAGGAATTATTATAAGAGTAGGATGGATAGGAAATAAACAGAATCATACATTAGACACATATTTTGAAGATTATTATAAAAAAGCAATTGAATGGGGATTCAAAATAGGATTTTATGTATATTCATATTGTAAAAATCAAAATGCAATATTAAGTGGCACAAATTGGTTTAAAAGTAAAACAAGCAATAAAAAATGTGATTTAGGATGTTTTTTAGATTTAGAAGATGAAACAATTTCATATTTAGATAGAGAGGAACTAACAAGACACACAGAAATTTTTTGTAGTAATATTGAAAATTCTGGAGTTTATGCAAGTGAATTCTGGTTTAAAAATAAACTATATATAGACAGAATAAAACAATATAAAATATGGCTTGCAAAATGGACAAATAAAAGACCAGAGGAAAACTTTAAATATGATATTTGGCAATATTCATCAGAAGGTAATATTGAAGGAATATCAACAAAAGTAGATTTAAATGAATGTATAAATTGTGAAAATCAAGAACAAAATTCAAATATAAATAATGGAGGATTTGAAATGAAAAAGTATAAGAACGGTTCAACAAAAGAATTAGTATATCAAGATTTAAATTGTACAAAACAGATTGGTTATTTAAATGAATATGAAGAATGTGAATGTTATGGAATAATTGACAATGGAATATATGCAAGACCGCTAGTTGTTTATAATATAGACAATACAAACAACAAAAAATCTGGTTTTGTAAAATGGATGGGAGGGGTACAATGACAGATGAAGAAAAGAAAGCAATAGAATTTTTTGAAAAATTAGTAGAAGGGAAGGATTAAAGATGTTAAAGATAAAAGATAGTGTTGATTTGGAAAAGCTAAAAGAGTTCGGATTTGTAACATCCCTTACATATAACCCATTATCTTATGTTAAAAAAGTATATTTAAACAATGAAAACGATGATAAAAATTTTTATAGAATAAGTAAAAGTTCAAGGAAAATTGAATTAACAAGATTAGACGGAGAACTAGACGATACATTATTTGATTTAATTCAAGCAGGATTAGTAGAAAAAGTTTAGCTGTAATATACAGCAGAAGGAGGAAGTATATGAAAGAGATGAAATATTCTGCAAAGAGTAAAAGAGAAATATTAGATACTGGATATTGTTTAGGATTATTATATTACATAATGAATTTAGGTTCACACCCAACAGCTTATATAAAAATACCTAAAGATAACAAATATTATGGAAAAGATATGAATGAGATAGATTTAGAAGTAAATGGTGGAGTTACTTATTCAAGTGATTATTTGTGGATAAACGAAAATGATAGATTAGAAGGCTGGTTTGTTGGCTGGGATTATGCTCATTTTGGAGATTATACAGGATTTGAATTATTAATGCCAGAAGAATTTAGAACAGGTGGAAAGAAATGGACAACAGAAGAAATATTCAAAGAAGTAAAAGAAGCTTGTTATCAACTTGTGAAAGGAGTAGATATATGAACCCTTTGAATATAGATTTTGAAAAATATTTACAACATAATGGCCAGAATGTATTTAAAATGATAAAAACAAAAACAAATAAGTATATGTTAGTAGATTTGAAAACAAACAAAATAGTGGCCACAACAAAAAGTGAAATTTTACAAAGAATAAAAGAATGGGGTGAATAATATATGGCTGAATATACAACAAAATACAGTCCCATGCACATTGACTGTACAGTCGGTCAACCTTACGGCAACGTATCAAGTAGTTATAGTTGCGGTTTTCATACTGGAGTAGATTTTCCACAAAGTGGTGTCGCAGTACAAAACCCAGATTTATATTCAATTACAGATGATGGTGTAGTGGTATATGTATATAATCAAAGTCAAGGAACTACACCAGCATTAGGAAATCAAGTACAAATATATGACAATAGAACAGGTTTATATTATAGATATTGTCACATGCTATATGGTAGTGTCAATGTAAATGTAGGGGATAGAGTAAATCTTAATACAATAGTAGGAAAAATGGGAAATACAGGAAATAGTACAGGCACACATTTACACCTTGAAGCGAGTACAGCTCAAGCTTGGGTATGTGCAAATTTTGTAGACCCTTGTCAGCCTTTAGGATTTGCAAATGAAAGGGGAACAATTGTACATTGGGACGGAACAACACCACCCGAACCACCAACACCTACACCAACAGAAAGAATAAAGAAAAAATTTCCATGGGTAATATATTTTAAAAAATTACGTAAAAAAAAAGGTAACATTTAGTTACCTTTTTTATTTGAGATGGATCATAATATTTGAAACAATAATATAATATATTAATATTTTATTTTTGTCAATATTGACAAAAATATTTTTTTATGTTTATATAATATTGAGGTGATTTATATGGATATTGCTACACTTCTTGGAAGTTACGCATTTCCAATTGTTGCGTGTATTGTTATGGCTATCTACGTAAAAGACATAACAAATGCCAACAGAGAAGATACAAAAGCATTAAACGAGCAACATACAAAGGAAATGAATGCTTTCAAAGATGAAATCAAAGAAGCTTTAAATAATAACACAATAGCACTTACTAGATTATGTGAACGTTTAGAAAGAGAGGAGGCGAGAAATAATGAAGTTAAGTAAAGAGGAATTGATTTCTAAAATTGACGGTTTAGAGATTGACGATACAATAAAAATTGAACTTATGGAAGATATTACAGACAGTATGGAAGTAACAGAAGTTGACAATTCAGAACTAGAAGAAGTAAAAGCAAAATATGAAGAATTAAAGACAAAATACAAAGAAAGATTTTTAAAAGGCGACGAAGTTGCAACAGAAACTGAAGTCGTAGAAAAAGAAGAAGTCGAAGAAGATGAGGAAGAACCTCGTAAATATGAAGATTTATTCGACGAGAAAGGAGAGTTAAAATAATGGATTTAGTAGGAGTATTAAATACTATAAGAGATAATGCAAGTGATATTTATAGAAGTAGAATTCCAGAAGCTACTAGAACAAATATCCAAGACATTCAAGAGGGAATGACTAACCCTAATAACGCAGTCGTAACAAATGAATTTATATCAACATTATTAAATATGATAATAAAACAAGTTATTCACAATAAATTTTTCAGTGACCCTTTAAAATCACTTAAAAAAGGAACAAAACCTCTAGGAGATACAATAGAGGAAATTTATGCAAACTTTGTACAAGCAAAAGGATTTGATCCAACTGGAGCAGATTTACTAGATAGAGAAATGCCAGATGTAAAAACAGTATATCACAGAATGAATAGACAAGACAGATATAAAATAACAATTTCTCCAGAACAAATACAAAAAGCATTTGCATCTTATGACAAATTAGAATCATTTATACAAACAATAATTAATACACTTTATAATTCAAGTGAATTAGATGAATTTGTACTAATGAAACAATTAATAAAACAAGCAATTGACAATAATGCAATGAAAGTTGTAACAATTCCAGACCCTGTTTCAAGTGAACAAAATGCGAAAGATTTTATAAAAGCAGTAAAAATTGTATCTGGAGATATGGTTTTTGCAAATTCAAATAATAACGCATATTTAGATTCACAATCAACAGATACAAAAGCATTAATCACATGTACACCAAAAAGCGAACAAATATTAATAATTGATAATGCAACAGATGTATCAGTATCAATTGAGGTTCTTGCATATGTATTTAATATGAGTGTTGCAGAGTTTAACGATACAAGAAAAATAGTAATAGACGCTTTTCCAGATGAATCTATTAGAGCTTGTTTAGTAGATGAACAATTCTTACAAGTATATGATGATTTACTATTATTCAAAGAATTCGAAAACGCTGAAGGATTATATAAAAATTATTATTTACATGTATGGCAAACTCTTGCATATTCAAACCTAGTAAATGCAGTTGCATTTAAAGTTGCAAGCGACGCTGACAGTGACGGAACTGTAGAAGAATTCACAATAACAAACACTTTAAAAAGTGGTGTAAAAACATCAAATAAAGCAAAGAAAATAAGTGAAGGAAGTTCATATAGTGCGATACTTTCTGGAGTTGCTGTTGGAGATACTGTTGCGGTAACAATGGGAGGAACTGCAATTACATCTACAGCATATAACTCTACAAAGAAAACAATAGAAATTGATTCAGTTACTGGAAATATTGTAGTTACTGTATCATAATTTTAAAAAATATAGGGATTGGGATAAATTATCCCTATCCCTTTAATTTTTAAGAAAGGAGAAATAAAAATGCGTAAACAATTAAAAGAGAATCAATTGTCGAATTGGAGAACATACCAAATGTACTTAAGAGAAATGCTTACACTTGCTGAAAATGTTTTCGAGTTTGAGAATTTACCAGATTATATAGATGTTGCATTCTTAAATAAAAAATTGTTGCGTGATGGTTCTATTGCTTTTTTCAAAGATGAATATCTTGGAGTTATTGCACTTCCATACACTGTTATGGGAACTTTAGACATATACCAAAGACCTCAAAAAATAATGGCAATTGCACCAAATGGAAGTTATAGAAGAGAATTAAATCCAGATGAATATGTTATTATGTATGACAATAACGGACGTTATCCATTATTTTTAGATATAACACAATACGCCGAACGTATTGCATTAATGACAAGAACGCGGAGATATTAACATATTACAACAACGTACACCAAGATTCTGGAAAACATCTTCAGATAAAGAAAGGTCCATTCGAGATATTATAAATAATGTTGACGGTTTAGAAAATACTGTTCTTACTTATGAAGATATAAATCTTGACGATATTCAACTTGTTTTAGAGCCAGCCCCATATGTTGCAGATAAAATTGACATACAAAAAGAAAAGATGTGGAATGAATTTTTAAGATTAATTGGTATTGCAAATATGAACTTTCAAAAGAAAGAACGTAATATAAAGGATGAAGTTATGGCAAGCCAAGGCGGAACAATAGCGAGCAGATTTTCAAGATTTGAACCAAGAGAAAAAGCAATAAAACTTATAAATGAAAAATTTGGTACTGATATCAAAGTTAGATATTATGATGGAATTCCAACATCTGAAAAAGATGTTATAGACGATAGTCAATATTCAGAAGAAAGCGAGGCGATAGAAGATGTATAATAATTATTTTTACCCTTTTTTATTTCCTTGTATGCCTTCAATGAATAATGTTCCTCCAACTGTATATAGTTTATTAGAATCTATTGTAAACTATGGAAAAGATGATAAAACAAAAATAAGTAATTTAGCAAAAGAAGGACGTACAACATTTTTTGATTTTGATTATCCATTAACTAGTAATATTTCAAAAGAACAATTTGAAACAATGATTTTAAATAAATTTATAATGAGAAGAATAGGTTTCGATACATTGACAGCATTTAAAATACAATTAAATGTAAAACTTAATTCAATAATGCCTATATATAATAAAATGTTTGATGCATTAGAAAATTGGAGTATTTTTGAAAGTGGAGAAGTAACTACAGAAACTGGAACAGATGAAAGACAAACAACAAATACAACACAAAATACACTTTCAAATAGTTCAACTACTCAAAGTAGTTCAACATCTGATAGAAGAAATTCAGAGTTGCCACAAGACCAACTAGAGAATTTACGAGATGGTTCATATGTAGGTGTATATAACTATGACACAGATACAGCAACAGGACAAGATAGTTCAACTTCAAATGGTTCAGCTACATCAAACGGAACAGATAATAACGAATATACAAAAGAAATAAGAAGAAGTCCAGCAGATAAAATTGCAATAATGAAAGAAATGCAAACAAGTATAAATAATATTTATGATATGATATTTAAAGATTTAGAATGTCTTTTTTATCAATTAGCATAAGTAAGAAAGTGAGGTTATAAATGAATAATTATAAAGGTATGCGACCATTTAGATGGTTTGTATTAGAGAATTTTCCTTTTATAGAAAATGACTTCGAAGCTATAAATGATTATAGATTATTTTCTAGAGTAGTTGAAAAATTAAATGAAGTAATAGGAAGCTTAAATCTTTCTAATGAACAAGTTGAAAATTTAACAAATAAAGTAAATGAATTAGAAAATTATATAAATAATTTAGATTTACAAGATGAAGTAAATAATAAATTAGATGAACTTGTTGAAAATGGAACATTACAGAGATTATTATTAGATGTTTTATCAGGTGTAAAAATTATAACACCTAGAAATTATCACATTGAAGATTATTCGAGTGGAGATTTTACCTTATTTAAATATAATAATAAAGTAATGATGATAGATACTCACTCAACAACTATATGGAGTGGTTTATTAGCAGATTTAAATACTTATAATATAACACATATTGACACTTTAATTATTACACATTATGATACAGATCATATAGGAAATTTAGAAAACTTAATAAATAATAATTTTATAGATGAAAACACAACAGTATATTTACCAAACTTTACTGAAGGTTGGGAACAATATAGAGGAACAACACATGACTATATAATAGCATTATTAAATACAAATAATATAACATATGAAGTAATAACAACAGAAAATACTGAAAAGTATTTTGCTAATGATTTAAAATTAATATTTAATAATACAGATGTTGATTATTATTTGACACATCCAAACGGAAATAACTTAATTGATTATAACGATACATCATTAATGACATCTATATACTATCATAATATATCAATGTTCTTCGGTGGCGACGCTGGAAAAACTGCAATCGAACATATGATGGATTTAGGATATATAAATCATAAATACAATTTGTGGAAAGTATGCCACCATGGAAATAATAATTCAGCTAATACATTTAGTGAAAAATATGCAAATATAATAAACCCAGATTTTGCTATTCAATATAGTTGTATGAAAGCACAAAGCGAAAACTTTTACGCAGAAAATGAAACAAAATATTTTCATAAATTTAATACAAAAATGTATTCAACTTCATTTAATGAAAAAAATATTATTTTATCAGTAGATGAAAACTCAATAAATTGTATACAAGGAACTGAAAGAACTCACACAAATAATATTATACAAGTATCTGATGTATACGTAGATTCAAGTTACAATGGATTTATTCAAGATGGAACTGAGGAACACCCATTCCATGATTTACCAGAATGTTTAATAAGTTTATGGGAAAAATCACATAGTTATTATAAGGTCCATATCGCTAATGGAGAATACTGCAAAAATGATTATCCAGTAAATTCAATAAGAGATAAAATACAAATAAGTAAATCAAATTCTGTTATAAATTTAATCGGAGAAAGTGTAGATGGAGTAAAAATATATAAAAATATAGATATTAGGAATTCAAGTGTTTCATTACAAAATTTAACATTTAATGTAATTATGAATGTTATTCCATTCGAAAGCTATTTTTCAAAAGTTAGTATTAGAAATTGTAAATTTGTAAATACAACAGAAAATGTTTTAAATGCTTCATTTATTGCAAATAGTATTATAGATTTTATTGATGTATCATTTACAAATTTTGATAATTGCATAAGAGCAGTCAGAAGTCAAATAATTGATACAAATATAACATCTATAAATAATAATACTATAAATAGACTAGAAAACTCTACAATACAAGCTAATAATTTAACTCTTAATAATACAAATGATTTTACTAATACTACAAATGCATTTAATTTAACAAATTCAAAATTAATTGATGGATATATATTAATGTCTTTCAATTCAACTGGTGTCACAACTATAGATTTACCATTCCCAAAAACTAATTTTTCACATGTTGAAATTTATTACAAGGCGGGAGACTCAATAACATCTACAAAAGTACCAAGTGGTTTAAGTTCTACTTTACTTTCAGGATTTTTAATAAATACGGCAAACACAGCTGGATATTTATATAATGCACTTTGTACTATGAATTCTCAAGAATTTGTTTTATCAAGAAATAGACAAATTGGATTAAATCCAAGTCCCGGAATTTCATTTAGTGAACCAAATAATGTTAAAATTGTAAAAGTTATAGGCTACTAGTTAAAAAGAGTGTACTAAAAGTACACTCTTATTTTTATACTATATTATTTGAAACATTAAAGTTTCCTAAATTTTCATGGTTATGCCAAATGGTTACACCTTTTCTACAAGCATTATTTATTGTATTCATAAAGTTTGTTGGTACTTCTCCATTTCCAATTTCTTCAGATGAACCAATTTCTACATAATTGAAGTTTTGTCTACCTATTATGTTAGGTTCTTTTATTCTATTTATTTGATAACCAAACCTAGAAAAGTAGTCATCTATTATTTTAATGTTCTCATCTTTTACTCTCATTTTTCTAAAAGTAAATTTATTTGAATTGCTAGCCCATGCAATATCTCCTGTTGGTTGATTTCCTTGAATGTTTGGAAGTAAACTAGCACTATAAAAACCGCCTATAAAATTTCCAATTGAATTAGCAATTGAAAAACCTGTAGAAAGTCCTGAACTTATATTTGAAGGATTTTGTTGACCATTTGAAGAAACTCCACCACCCATAAAAGAAGTAGCTATTTTTTCTCCTATATTTACAATTTGAGTTATATTATTTACTGCATTAGCTGACAGCCAATTAATATAAGCATCACTACTCCAAGAACAAGTTGGATATTTTGCAAGTGGAAGTGATTCGTCATAATCCCATTCTTTCCCTTTATGATTATATGGAACTATTCTTCCGGATACACCGTTACAAATTGCAAGTTGATTTTTAAATACACAATTATTTTGATTGTAAAAATCTTCATATTTAAATATATTATTATTTCCCGAATTATTTGTAACAAATAAATAATTATAAGGATAACAGAAACACTTATTATTTTTTATCGAAAGACCATTGAATGAAGTTACTTTCGGAATTGATGTGTCAAAACCTAATATATCAGTATCCCATTGTAATCTATAAAAACTAAATGTATTAGTACCAGCCTGTGTAGTATGAAGTTCTAATTTTGTTTGATTTACAGCGGAATTTGGTACAATATAAATATTATTTACATCATTAATATGACCATCTGAATTTGTTCTGAATAAAAATAAAGCTAAATCCAATAAACTAGGAATTCTATTATCCGATGTATCAGTATCATACTTAAATGCAAACATTTGAGTTCCAGAAATTGTTTTATTGTAAATTCCTATTCCAGAGAATTGTTCTCCGCCAGAGCTAGAATTGTCTGAAGGTTGCCAAGAACTTTCAACAATAACCCAATAATCATAAGTATAACTTAAATCTTCAAATTTATCTTCTTCTATTACGTCCCCAATATCCAAATTTTCTTTAACTGTATTAGCACCAATTGTATCGTCGTTTACATGTTCTCTTAATACATAACAAGGTTTTTTAATCCAATCTTCAAACCAAGTTGACCACGCGTCAATTTCAAATTCAATTTGTGTCATTCCATCAGACTTATATATTACATTTGTTATAAATGCAAAAAACCACTTATTAGAATAGTTTGGATTTTGAAAAGCAATATAATTTGACATTAAACATTCATTATAAGAAAAAGGACAAGATATTATATTTGTATTTTTTCCACCAATAAAAGCAAAAGTTATTGAAGAGTTTACATAATGTTCGTTACTATTTAACAATGCTAATAATTGAGTAGAATTATAACTTAATACATTTACATATTCTCTATCCATTTTTATTCCTTTTGCAAGAATTATTTTACTATTTAAAATACCCATCTAATTCTCCTTTCTAATTTTTTCTAAAATTTCAACTGCTGTTTCTAATGCAAAAATTTTTTGTTTTAAATTAAAACAAACTAATGTTGGACATATTTCATCTTCACAATTTTTTAAATCTTTTATCAATTCTTTTAAATATTCATTCATATTTTATCATCTCCTAATCATAAAATCAATCACTTGTTTAAAATCTGTTCCGCATAAATCATCTGAATAAAAAATTTTATTTTCTTTAAACGTTGCAAGTAGTTTTTTTAATCCATCATTGTTAAAAGATGGATTGTAAATATCACGTTGCCAATATTTAGAAATTTTTATTTCATCTGAAAATACAATTATTTTATTAGAAAAATCTTTATAATATGGATATATAAACCAACAAACTTCCTTTGTTACTTTGTCTTTTAGATAATCACATAAAAATTTAAAACCTTTATATTGAAAACCAAATTTGTATAACTTTTTATAATTATTTAAAGACTTTGGTAAATGCGGTTGAGGAGTTGTTTCCCAAGCCCCTGTATTTATCATCGAACTTGCATTTCCAATAGCCATATTTTTTCCGCCTGATGATTTACAATATTCTACAGCAATTTTTACTATTGTTCCGTCATTATCAATTGTTTTTGTTGCTATTTCCCCTTGTTTTAATCTAGAAAATATTTTATCTAATCCCCAAGCATTTATATATGGACATACTCTTGATACTGAATTTCCAACAAGCCACAATTCTACTACACCTCTTTTTCTGTCAATAGTAGACCATAAGTACATTAGCCTGTCTGGTTCATTTTTGATATAAAGTCCGCCACGTTCCATAAATTCTTCAAAAATTATTCTTTTTACATCTAAAAAAGAACCGTCCAGAATAATGTTGTTCAGTTGAAAGTGCCATAACATAGCCAATCTTTAAACCTCTTGTAAGTTTATTTGTTTCTAAATCGTAATTTGATAAAAATAACTCTCCTCTATAAGAAGAAATAAAATTATATTCATTATTTGTAAGTTTTGCTATATCTACATCAGAAAAATATTTCTCTATCCACAATTTAGATATATCTTCCTTCCATCTTCTTAATAAAATAAATCTTTCATCATTTAGAATTGCACCTTTTATTGCATTTTCTTTTTTTATTCTAGCAACATAATCTAAAAATGGACATATACCTTTTTTATGTTTCACTTGATAGCTTTTCCCGATTCGACTTTTCCCCGGTATATTAAATTAATAATTGCATTTTCTTTAGATATATTATCTATGTTATAATGAACTTGTTTAGTTGCCATTTGTTTATCCTTTCAAAAATAATCTTCCAATTTTATCCTCTAATTCTTCTCTCACTTGTTTAGCTTTTTCTTTGCTTGTTTTTCCTGTGTATAAATTGCTTTGTTTTACTCCACATATTTTACAACATTCCGATATTTTTATTTTACCGAAAATTTCTTATAAAATCAAAATCATTCATTTAATCCCTCCCTAAAAATAGCTCTTTTTGAACTTTCTTCATTTAATAAATTTATATATTCTTCTGATTTATTTAAAGTATATTGACAAGGTAAAAAACATATACCGTATTTATCTGTTACTTTACATTTTTTACCTTTGTAGTCAGTAAGAATAAATTCTGTTTGTTCATCATTATATTGTAATAATAATTTATTTGTGTCTTTATATTCAAAGACAAAATCGTCTTTAAAATCTTCAAGTTTTTTTAAACTTTTTGCACCTTTTTTCTTTGGTACACCAGAAACTGTAATATGGATTTTATAATCATCTTTACTAATGTATGCATATTTTTTCGAGCCGTTGTGTGATAAGTTGAGAGTACTCTGCATCTTTTTCAAATAAACCAAGAGTATGTTTTCTTCCTTTTTTATCTTTAGGCATAAATCTTTCAACATCTATTTCAAAATGTTTACTTGCATCTTCAATTTTTTTCATAACTTTTTTATTATATTCTTCTATAATAGATATATCAAAACCGTTCTCGTAATTTTAGACTGTCGGTGTCAGGAATACACCACAAATTCATCAAATTTTACTAAATTAGATAAAAGATTATATCTTCCGAAAAGCTGTGACCCAACACCCGCCAAGAAAACGAGAGGAAGCCCCTTCTTTTTTCATAATCTAATTTTTTTAGTATTTCTTCATTAGAAATTGGAATTTCACTCCATCCAGTTTCATTGTCAAAAATTACATCATCTCTAATATTATTAGTAACACACATTCCATATATTGAATTATACTTTGCCTTTTCTAACGCATACTCTACTTCTTTTCCTACCACATCTTTATATTCTGTCTTAATTACATATTTATCAAGTATAAAATTAACTAATTCTTTTGGCAAATAATCATATCTTGAATAGTAACTCTCAAGTATTTCATACGTTCCAGTATATACAGATAATAAAAATTTAAAATCAATATCAGTTAAAACTATTTCTAATTCTTCAGCACTTATCACACGTCCATTGTCGTATCTACCATTTCTAATTCTTAAACATTTACTCTGTGAAATAAAATTATTATAGTATTTTGATTTTATGTTTTTAAATCTAACAACTACTAAATATGCAAAACTATCAGACATTTGCTCAACTCTTTTTATATTACATTTTTTAAATTCAGTCATTGGAAATTTATGAGTGCACATTGTGTATGGGTAGCTAGATGTAAAATCAAAACTTGTTACATTTTTTATAATTTCATCAGAGAAAATCCAATTTGCATGTGTATAGCCGTCCTGCAAATGCACTTGTCAATAAATTATATATATGACCGTCTGTGTTTATTGATTTTCTAGTCTTGTTTAAATAATCCCAATTTTTATTTATTAATTCTTTTAATTCACGTCTTACGTGTCCCGTTGATGTAATTGGTGTATTTTTTGTCGTTTCGTACGTTTCTAGTTCTCTTTTAATATATTCATATAATATCAAACAGTCATTTTCGCAATATTCAAGTTCTTTTTTAGTTAACTTTGTTTCACTATGTCTGGCAAGAGAATAATCTAACTGTCCTACAAGTTTTTTTGTTTCAAACTTATATAAATCTGGAAGTTTTTCAAGTTTACTATTTGTCATAAATAAAGTACATCTAAATTCTATATTAAATTCTTCTATTTCACATTTCATCACTTTACGGCTTTTACGTGCCATTACATTTTTAAATTTGAAAATATTTCTGAGCCAATTGAACTCAAATGCTAGATTATGAACGTAAACAATTTTCTTTTCTTTTGTTGTAAAATATTCTATTCTATGAAGAAAATTATATAATTCTTTATAAGTTCGTCCATAATATACTTTGTCATTAATTCCAAACATCCATATATACATATGTCCCTGAAAAAGTGCTCTTTCTTTTTCATCATCTGTTAAATCTAAATATTTTATTGTGTCTATTTGAACACCATCCAAAATAATATATGAAGTTGTTTCTATATCAAATGTATATATATTATTATCAAACTTTTTTCTTTTACCTTCAATTTTTGATTCGTGTCCCTCGTATTCTGGCCAATAAATCATACTTTTACTCCTTGAATATATTCGTATAAATATTCTAATTTTTGCTTTGCATCTTCATCTACTTCTATTGAATCTATAACAGAATTAATATCTTCTCCATCTTTAATTCTTTGTTTTATTTCATCATCTATTGTAGCATCATTTAAAATATTTTCTATTGATTCTTTTGTAAGTTTTTCTCTTAATATTTCATCTAGTCTACTATCATTTACCATTTTTTCTAAATCCTTATGAAATCCAGAAAGTTTTTCTGTATATGTATTGTAATCATATCCATTCTTTACACAATCTCTTGCAAAATCCCAGAACTCACTTTCTGTAAGATATTCTAAAATCCATTTCCATTCTCTTTTAGCTATATATACAGTACTTGCAAATGATGGACTAACATTATTTCCAGTTTGTATAGATACTTTTTTAGTATAAGCTTTAGCACCTTTTACCGTAGATGTTTCTTCTTTTATAAATCTATTTAATGCTTTTATTGTTGCCCTCATTTGTAATATTGTCATGCTTTTTTTAGATCCTACTCTACCACTTTTTGTCCATATATCAAGTTTACTAGATGACAAATAATCCGCAAGTTGTTTTACAGAAAATGGTTCAGTAGTTTCTGCATATCTCTCTAGTCTTAATATTCTTTGATTTGCTTGTTTGCTCAATTTCTTTAATTGATTAAATAAAGACGACTCTTGAGCCGTCATCTCAATTTTACTTTTCATTTATTCCCTCCTATTTATTAAAATGGAATATCAGTATTTTACTCTTTTTTATCTTCTTTTGTTTTAAAATCTACAAAATAAAAATCATCAACTATAATATTACAACTTGTTTTTGTTTTTCCTTCTTTATCTGTATAATTATCTAAATGTAAAGAACCAGTAACAATTATTCTGTTTCCTTTTTCTGTATATAATTTTATTGTTTCTGCTAACTTTCCAAATGCAACACAATTTATAAAATCTGTTTGCTCTTTATTTTCTTTTCTGTTTACAGCTAACGAAAACATGCCATATACTTTGTCATTTTTTCCTTTCTTTAATTCAATGTCTCTTACCATTCTTCCTAATAATTCAATTTTATTCATATTTTTCTCCTTCTTGCGAATTGGTCGCAACCCTTTAATATATTTCAAAAGTAAGTAAAAGCAGTTACTCACCTTTGATACCCTTATAATACCATAAGATAATTATAAAGTCAATATAAAAGTATAAATTTTTTATATTTACATAATGTTAACATATTTGGTATATTATGTAAACTAATTATTTTTTACTTGTTTTGAAACCTGCTTATATCAAGGCTTTTAGCCGTTAACTTTTTATGTTAACTAATTATTTGATTTTATGAAATTATTTTGAAAAATCTGCGGAACCTAGAAACAACTGGCTTTGCGGTTTTGATACTGTTCATTTTTAGTTTGAAAAAAGTTTTTTGTAAATTCTTGTAATCGTTGCTACTGTAGTGATGTAGAGTTTGGTTTACATAATTGGGGAACATAATTAGTAGACAAAAATGTACTCTATTCTATC
>Ga0326514_10001486_pt1 | contig 15311 bp, 13 predicted proteins | sample 3_2548_0518_D_FD_203653 | JGI IMG/M metagenome (GOLD analysis project Ga0326514, IMG submission 203653) | Bovine rumen microbial communities from UC Davis, California, United States - 3_2548_0518 | ecosystem: Host-associated > Mammals > Digestive system > Stomach > Rumen | place: USA...
TCCGGGGGTGTAATAATGGCCGATACAACCATGATGGCCACAAGGGCGTGGCGGCGGTAAGTTTTGAGGAGAGAGGCGGATACGAGTCCCACGCGTGAGAGAATCCACATGAGAACGGGCAACTGGAAGACCAGGCCCATCACAAGGGTGAGGGACGCAAACGTAGTCACATAGCTTTCGAGTGTGATGGTGTTTTCAATTTCAGGCGACACCTGATAGGTCCCCAGAAAACGGAAGGCAATGGGGAAAAGGACAAAGTAGTTCATCAGCACGCCGATGACAAAGAGGGCATACATAGTCCCCAGAATGGGAACGGCGTAACGACGCTCGTTTGTATAGAGGGCAGGCGCGACAAACGAGAAAAGCTGATATATAATATAAGGAGAAACCACGAGGGCGCCCAGCACAAAGGATGCCGTGACGTGCATCATAAACTGGGCACTGAGATCCGTAGAGATGAGCCGCACGTGATAGGGTTCGAAGTGAAAATCATAGTGAACCCACAGCATGAGCCGTTCAAGGGCTCGATAGGTCACAAAATCCCACTCCTTGGGGGCGAGCAGAATGCGGAAGGTCCAGTCCTTGAAACAAAACACCAGCACGCCGGCGACTGCAACAGCTATGACAATCCGGAGAATCACCTTGCGGAGTTCCTCCAGATGTTCCCACAACGTCATGTATCCGGTCGGTTTCGCTTCAGGCATGCGAATGTCAGGCTTTGGCCGAATCCCGGGGGCCGGTGGAGTCCTCTTTCTGCGACAGTTTGTCTTTCTCGTCTTCGACGCCGTTAACACCGTCCTTGAAACTCTTGACACCCTTGCCGATGCCCTTCATGAGTTCGGGGATCTTCTTGCCGCCGAAAATGAGCAGCACAACCAATGCGATGAGGATAATCTCAGTCGTTCCTATAAACAGAAAAAGCATTTTATTTTATATTTCAGAATTTTATATTTCAGATTAAAGTATCCGAATTATCATCATCGGCGGTAAAGCCCCTCACCTTCAGAGGAGGGTTGTGGAGAGGTTTTTGAGAGCAGCGGCAAGGCCTTCCTTGGGAACTCCGACCTTATTGAACCCGGCGAGGAGCCGGGCAACAATCTCGGCATGCGGGCGCCCCTTGGACTCGAGATCGCACGCCAGTCCGGCGGCACGATAGGAAACAGAGCCGGAGTTGTGAATCATCACAAACACAGGAGCATAGAATTCGATGTGGTCCCTGAAGATACGGTCGGGATCATCGGTCTTGTATAGCTGGAGGGCATCCGAGTCTTCCATGACCACAATGTCGGCTTTCTCATAACAGTCGATAATCTGAGGCATGAGCATCACATTCTCGCCTTGTCCAAGGCGATGGAGACCGGCATCATAGACGATAATGGCCTTACGCTCCACAGCATAGTCCACAATCTCGTTCACCACGGAGCTGACCGTCGGTTCGAGGGCATATTTACCGCCGAAAAGTATAAAATCGTTGGGGTCGATACGGGGCCAAACCACATCGAGACGTCCAGCCGGCGGATAGAGGCGATAGAAATCTTTGTACTCGCTCCCATCCTCCTCACGATGAGATATACAAAGGGCGGTGTTCCCCTCGTAAAAGACACACATTCCTTCGGTCTTGACTCCGCGCTGCTGCATGTATTCAAGAATTTTCTTACCCAGCCGGTCGTCACCCACCTCGCTGATGAGGGCTACATCGGCACCCTGTTCACCGAGATGGAGCAATGTCTCGAAAATCTCACCGCCGGGAGCGCCCGACTGCGGCACGTTGTTGCGAAGGGTGATGGTGTAAACCGTCTCTCCGATGCCAATTATTCTTGCCATAATTACTGCTCTATACTTTTTATCGCTGCAAAAATAATCATTTTTTTTGACATCTTGTTTATATCTGCGAAAAAATTTGTATTTTTGCACCGATTTTTTCGGCATTCACCCCAAAACAATGCAAACGACACTATCCAACGGACTCCGAGTAGTCCACATTCCTTCCTCAACCGCCGTCTCCTGGTGCGGTTTTATGGTGGACTGCGGCACGCGCGACGAAGTATCGCCGGCGCAGTTCGGACTGGCCCACTTCATCGAACACATTCTTTTCAAAGGCACAGAGCGCCGCGACTCATTCCACGTGAACCAACGCATGGAATCAGTTGGCGGCGAGCTCAATGCGTTCACCACCAAGGAGAATACGACCTTCTACTCGACCTTCCTTTCGAAACACTTCACGCGAGCCTGCGAACTGCTCTGCGACCTGATTATTCACCCCACGGCTCCCCGGCACGAACTCGAAAAGGAACGCGAGGTGGTCATCGACGAAATCGAAAGCTACCTGGACACGCCTTCCGAAAATATCTTCGACGAGTTTGAGAATGCGCTCTTTGAGGGACACCCGCTGGGCCACAACATCCTGGGCTCGGCTGAGACCGTGAGGACGTTCGACCCGGAGACCTGTCTGCAGTTCATCCGCTGTCATTACCGGGCCGACAACATGGTTTTCTTCCACTATGGATCCACACCGGAAACACAGGTACTGCGAACGCTCGAGAAATATGCCCGGTGGCCCGAACCCGAAGCGCAGACTACGTCCCCGCGGAAGACCCTTAAGCCGATGTTGCAGCATTTCGACCGCCGGCTGGAGCAGCACACCCACCAGTCGCACGTCCTGCTGGGCTGTCCCTCTTTCACCATCGGCGACGCGCATTCGCCGGCAATGGCCATCCTCAACAACCTGCTGGGCGGTCCGGGCATGAACTCACGTCTCAACCGCGAACTCCGGGAAAGGCGCGGACTGGTCTATACGGTCGAGAGCTTCGTCTCGCCCTTCATCGACAGCGGCTACTTCTCCATCTACCTGGGCTGCGACCACAAAGATGTCGGGAAATGCCTGAAACTCTGCCGGCGCGAACTGTACCGGCTGGCCGACGAGGGACTCAGCGACAGGCAACTCGAGGCGGCCAAGACCCAATTGAAGGGACAATACGGTGTGGCTACGGCCAATTTGGAGAACATTGCTGTCAATGCCGCCAAGAGTCTGTTACGGCTGGGACGCGTCGATACCCTCGAAGATTCCTGTCGCCGGATTGACAGCGTCACTCCCCACGACCTGCAGGAAACCGCACGCCTGGTCTTCGACGACGCCCGTCTTTCCACCTTCATCATCTCCTGACATTGCCACTCCCGCATGACAATCTGTCGGCGGGAGAGCCTTAATTTGCTTGATTTAAAGCACTTTTTCTACGGAAAATTTGGCAGTTTCAGAAAAAAAAGCTATTTTTGCACCCGCTTTCACAAGAGTTTTCCACCCTTTCGGTGGTAAAATGAGGGGGAAGCGTCGCTCGAGGGCCATCTCTGATGAGGAACGCTACTCATTTATATGACCCAGCGCAAAAAATGTTAAACTTTTAATTCACAACATTATTTCTATGGCAGATTTAATGAAGATTGCAGAAGAGGCTTTTGCCACAGGCAAAGAGCTTCCCGCATTCCAAAGTGGTGATACGATCACTGTTGCCTACAAGATTGTCGAAGGCGGCAAAGAGCGTGTCCAGCAGTACCGAGGCGTAGTTATCCGTATTTCGGGTCACGGTACAAAGAAGCGTTTCACCGTCCGCAAGATTTCTGACGGCGTTGGTGTAGAACGTATTTTCCCCATGGAGTCTCCCTTCATCGAGAGCGTTACGATCAACAAGTACGGCCGCGTACGTCGCGCCAAACTTTACTACCTCCGCGAGCTCACCGGTAAGGCAGCTCGTATCAAGGAGAGAAGAGTCGCTACCGAATCGAAGTAAATCACTCGATTTTGTAATGCATACCCTTCATCGGCAGCACTTCCGTATGGAAGTCTGCCGATTTTTCCGTTTTTATTTGGCTGTGTCGCAAAAAAACGTTATCTTTGCCCTCTGGTTATAGTCAACAATTAGCGAGTTACAACATTGGAAACCAAGAAACTCAGTACAGAGCATAAAGTCATCCGCGGCATCATCATGATTTTGCTGGTAGCTTGCGTATGGTATTTCTTCCCCCGGCAAGATGCATTCCACTACGAATACGAGTTGGGAAAGCCCTGGCGTTACGGACGTCTGTCGGCGCCTTACGACTTTGCCATCTACAAATCCGACTCGGTTGTAGCCCATCTTGAGGACAGTCTGCGGCGGCAGGTCACTCCCCGGTTTCTGGAAGACACCTCGATGCTCTCGCAGCGACTGGATGACTTGGAACGCATCAGCGCCTCGCTGCCCGAACGCGCCTACTTGCGGCTGCATGAGCAGTTGACCAATCTCTATCAACGGGGTATTCTGAAAGGCACGGCCTACGACACCCTGCAGATGATGCGGTTCCACGACGTGATTATCCGCGTCGGTCACAATGCCGAAGTGCGACCCGTGGACACCATCCTCTCCGAACGGCAGGCGTTTGAAACGCTGCTGCTCGATTCGACCTTCTCCTATCTGCACTCCCGCATCAACCTCAGGGCCTTCGTGGAGTCCAACCTGACCATCGACACAACGATGATGAATCGCGAATATGCCCGTGTGCGTCAGGAGGTATCGTCGGCATCTGGTCTGGTGCTGGCTGAAAGCCGCATCATCGACCGCGGCGAAATCATTACCCCGCAGCTCTATGACATCCTGAACTCTTACCGGCGCGAGGAAGACCGCCGTCAGACGTATTCTGCCGACAAGACCCTCTCCACCATCGGCATCCTCCTGCTGGCTTTCCTGCTGCTGCACTCGGTACTGCTTTATTTGGAGTTATTCCGTCCCTGGATCAACCACTCGCAGAAGGCCACACTGCTCGCTGTGGGCGGCATCACTCTGATGATGATACTCACCTCGCTGGCGGCCGAAGTCTCGGCTCCTGCGGCGTATCTGGTACCCATCGGCATTCTCACGGTGGTACTCTGCACCTTCCTGGGTTCGCGTACGGCTTTCTTCTGCCATGTGGTTATGACGCTGCTGTGTGCCGGCGTAGCCGCCCAGCACTACGAATATGTGGTGATCCAGATTTTTGTGGGCATGGTCATCATCTTCACCCTCAAGGACGGCCTGACCGAACGTTCGCAGCTGATGCGCGTCTCCGTCATCTCCATGATTACCTATTTCATCGGCTACATCGTGACGATACTGGTGCGCGACGGCAGTCTGACCAATACCTCCTGGTTCATGTTCCTGATGCTGTCGCTCAACTCCATTCTTCTGCTGCTGTCCTACCTGGCCATCTATGCCCTCGAGAAGACCTTCGGCTTCATGTCGGGTGTCACATTGGTGGAACTCTGCAATTTGGGCAACAAACTCCTGCTGAAACTGTCGCAGGAGGCCCCCGGCACCTTCCAGCATTCGCTCCAGCTCGGCAACATCACCGCCGATGCCGCCAAGGAAATCGGAGCCAATGCGCAGTTGGTGCGTACCGGCGCCCTTTACCACGATATCGGCAAACTTTGGAATCCCGTATATTACACCGAGAACCAGTCGGGCGTGAATCCTCATGATAAACTCACGACCGAAAAGAGTGTATCGATTATCAAAAGCCATGTGACCGAAGGCATCAAGTTAGGCATGAAAGCCGGCCTGCCTGACGAAATCATCGACTTCATCCGCACCCATCACGGCAAAACGCGCATCAAATATTTCTACAATACATGGTGTAATGCCCATCCCGGCGAAGAACCCGACCAGGCCCTTTTCTCCTACGAAGGTCCCGATCCCGAGACCACTGAACAGGCCCTGCTCATGATGGGCGACGGAGTGGAGGCTGCCTCCAAATCGCTCCAGGTTTACAATGAGGAAAATATCCGGAATCTGGTCAACAACGTTGTCGACGGACTGGTGGCTTCCGGCCATCTGAATAATGCCAACATCTCGCTGCGCGACATTCAGAAGGTCAAGGCCTCGTATGTCCGTTCGCTGCTGGCTATCTACCACACCCGCATCGCCTATCCGGAGCTCAACACGGATCAGAATGTATCCAACTAATTCCCCCAAAAAATAACAGATTATTAAAAATTAAATAAAAAACAGTTTATGGCAAAGAAAGCTCTTTTGATGATTCTCGACGGTTGGGGAATCGGCCAGCACGGCAAAGGTGACGTTATCTACAACACCCCCACACCCTATCTCGATTATCTTACCGCAGTATCCGCACATTCCCAGCTCCAGGCATCCGGCGAAAACGTAGGTCTTCCCGACGGCCAGATGGGTAATTCCGAGGTCGGACACCTCAATATCGGCGCCGGCCGCATCGTCTATCAGGATCTTGTGAAGATCAACCGTGCGTGCAAGGACGGCTCCATCATGCAGAATCCCGAAGTAATTTCGGCCTACGAACATGCCAAAGCCGGCGGTTCGCTCCACCTGATGGGCCTCACTTCGACAGGCGGCGTTCACTCTTCGCTCGACCACTTGCTCAAACTCATCGACATCGCCAAGGAATACGGCATCGGCGACCGCACCTATATCCACTGTTTCATGGACGGCCGCGACACCGATCCCCATTCTGGCCTCGGTTTCGTCAAGACGGTATGCCACCACTGCAAGGAGGTAGGCGCCGGCAAGGTCGTTTCCATTACAGGCCGTTTCTATGCGATGGACCGCGACAAGCGCTGGGATCGCATCAAGGTAGCCTACGACCAGCTCACCGCCGGTGTAGGTGCACACTTCACCTGCATGGGCGAAGGCATTCAGGCATCCTATGACGAGGGTGTGACCGACGAGTTCATCAAACCCATCGTTCGCGTGGATGAGAACGATCAGCCCATCGGTCTGATTCAGCCCAACGACACGGTGATCTTCTTCAACTATCGCAACGACCGCGCCAAGGAAATCACGATGGTGCTCACCCAGCAGGATATGCCCGAACAAGGGATGCACACCTTGCCGCTCGACTACTACTGCATGACTCCCTACGATGCATCGTTCAAGGGTCTGCACATACTGTTCCCCAAAGAAAACGTTACCAATACGTTGGGCGAATACCTTGCCTCCAAGGGGCTCAAACAGCTCCACACGGCCGAGACGGAGAAATACGCCCATGTGACGTTCTTCTTCAACGGCGGCCGCGAACAGCCCTACGACGGCGAGGATCGCATCCTCGTTCCTTCGCCCAAAGTAGCCACCTACGACCTCAAACCCGAGATGTCGGCCTACGAGGTGAAGGACAAGCTCGTCGATGCCATCAACACCGGGAAGTACGATTTCATTGTTGTCAACTTCGCCAACGGTGACATGGTTGGCCACACGGGCATCTACAACGCCATCGCCAAAGCCGTATGGGCAGTGGATCATTGCGTGGAAGCCGTGATTGAGGCAGCCAAGGCCAACGGCTATGAGGCCATCATCATTGCCGACCACGGCAATGCCGACAATGCCATCAACCCCGACGGTACACCCAACACCGCCCACTCGCTCAACCCCGTTCCCTTCATCTATGTGACGGACAACAACTCTGCCACCGTGAAGGACGGACGTCTGGCAGATGTCGCTCCCTCCATTCTCCACATCATGGGTCTGGAACAACCTGCCGAAATGACAGGCGAATGTCTCATCAACGATTAAAGCTATGATACTTACATTTCTCATCTCCACCATCGCCGTTCTGCTGGCAGCCTACCTGCTGCCCGGCATCTATGTTGACGGTTTTCTCTGGGCATTCATGGTTGCTGTTGTGATGGGTCTCATCAACCTGGTTGTACGTCCCGTCGTTGACTTCCTTTCCCTGCCTGCCAACCTCCTCACCCTGGGCCTCTTCACGTTTGTGATTGATGCCTTGATGGTGATGCTTGCCGGCTGGGTGCTCGAACCCCATTTTACCGTTTCCGGATTCTGGTGGGCGCTCCTTTTCAGCATTGTGCTCGGTCTGCTCGTCTCGTTGCTTAACATACTGTTCAATCGGAAATGAAGCCTTTTGCTGATTTGAATATCGCCGTTGCAGGCACAGGCTATGTCGGCCTCTCGATAGCCACCCTTCTCGCCCAGCATCATCGCGTCACCGCAGTGGACGTGATTCCCGAGAAGGTGGACATGATCAACCGCCGGCAGTCGCCCATTCAGGACGAATATATCACACGGTATCTTTCCGAACGGCAACTCGACCTCACAGCCACGCTCGACGGAGCGTCGGCCTATCGGGATGCCGATTTTGTGGTGATTGCCGCCCCCACCAACTACGACCCCGTCAAGAACTATTTCGACACGTCGCATGTAGAAGAGGTGATCGACCTCGTCCGACAAGTCAATCCGGAGGCAATCATGGTCATCAAATCGACCATTCCCGTAGGTTATACCGAGTCTGTCAGGGCCAAAAAGGGATGCGACAACATCATCTTCTCGCCTGAGTTCCTGCGCGAAAGCAAAGCCCTATACGACAATCTCTACCCCTCCCGCATCATCGTGGGACGGCCCGAAGGAGATGCCCGTTTGGAAAAGGCAGCCGCAACGTTTGCCAGTCTGCTGCAGGAAGGTGCCATCAAAGAGGACATCCCCGTTCTCTTCATGGGTCTGACCGAAGCCGAGGCTGTGAAGCTCTTCGCCAACACCTATCTGGCGCTGCGCGTGAGCTATTTCAACGAGCTCGACACCTATGCCGAGATGAAAGGACTCGATTCACAGAACATCATCGACGGGGTCTGTCTTGATCCCCGTATCGGTTCCCATTACAACAACCCTTCATTCGGCTATGGCGGCTACTGTCTGCCTAAAGACACAAAACAGCTGTTGGCCAACTACGCCGATGTGCCGGAGAACCTTATCCAGGCCATTGTCGAGTCTAACCGCACTCGCAAGGACTTCATAGCCGACCGTGTCCTGAAGATGGCGGGCTACTACTCCTATTCGGAATACAATTCCTACACCTCCGCCCAGGAAAAGGAATGTGTGGTAGGTGTCTATCGTCTCACGATGAAATCCAACTCCGACAACTTCAGGCAGTCCTCCATCCAGGGCGTCATGAAACGTATCAAGGCCAAGGGTGCCAGGGTCGTCATCTACGAGCCTACCCTGCCCGCAGGCTCCACGTTTTTCGGCAGCGAGGTGATCGGCGACCTGCAGGAATTCAAATCCTGCTGTCAGGCCATCATCGCCAACCGCTACAATGCCGAACTGGACGATGTCAAAGAGAAAGTCTATACCCGCGACATTTTCCGCAGGGACTGATTATCCTGAACTAATAACAACAGAGGCCATACAGCGAATGTATGGCCTCTGTTGCTTTTGGTGGGTATGATTATCAGTAATCGTTGGAGTCCTGATTGAGTTTTTCTATCTGGGCTTCATACTCCTGCTGTTTGCGCAGCCGTTCGGCTTCTTCACGACTTGCCTTCTCGCTGTTCAGATGCCGTTTGTAGGCATAGGGGAGTTTGACAAAGGGTGCCTTGAAAAACTGTGGAATCTTGCTGAGCACCTTCTTTACCAGGGCCGTACGCGGCGAGATGTCGTGCTGATAATAGATACCGAGATCCTCACGCCACCGCTTGAATGTCTTACCAAACGACGTGGACAGCCCGCCATAAGCCATAATCACCACATATTGGTTGAGATATTGGATACTGATGGGAGTCTGATACATCACACGGATGAGCCACTCCGAATCGGCCGAAATCTCATAATCTTCGCGATAATAGCCGTAGCGGCGCAGAATCTCCTCCCGTACAAAGCACGTGGTATGAAGGGGCAGCCATCCGTTGGCGATGGCCTTGTCGGAATAAAAACCGCTCTGCCAGTCGCGGAGCACCCATGCGTGATTCTTCTCGGAGACGAAGAGTCCGTTGGCATATACCATGTCGCAGCCCGTACGCTCAAAGACACGTACCACATCCTCGATGACGTGTTGCGAGAAGAAGGTATCGTCGGAGTGCAGCCAGCCGACAATATCGCCTGTGGCGGCACGCAAGCCCTTGTTGAGGGCCTCGTAGCAACCGTGGTCGCGCTCGCTGATGAGTTTGGTGATACGGGGCGAATTGCAAGCCTTGATGACTGCCAGCGAGTTGTCCTTCGACGCACCGTCCACCACGATATGTTCGATGCGGGGATAGTTCTGTCGCATGACGCTCCTGATGGCCTCACCGATGGTGGCCTCGCGGTTGTAACAGGTTGTTACAATTGAAACACGCAGCATGTAGTCTGTAAAGAGAAAGAAGTCCCGAATGGGTCCGGGACTTCTTTTTTATTTGATTTGCTGATTAATAATCCTTGACAATATTGGACTTCACACGGCCGTCCATGAGCTCTGCCTTGTCGTCGAATTCGGATTCGTTGACGACTCCCTTATACTGATCGTCAAGCGGGCAGACAATGGTACAGCGGTTGAATCGGTGGTGACCGTCTTCGCGGAGGAACGGCAGGTCGATTTCCAGGTCGCCGCCACCCACCACAAGCTGGTCGGGATTGACGCCGTAGGTCTTGGTGAGCACGTCAGCCACAACCTCCGCACGTTTTTGGCAAAGCCACTCGTTACGTTTCTGTGAACCTACTTCGAGGTCGGCAAAACCGCGCACCAGGAACTTCTGGTTGGGGTGGCTCTTGATCAGGTCGGCATAGAAACCGAGGTTGAGCACATAGCTGTGAGCCAGCTCGATACGGTCAATCTGGAAGAATGCAGCCTCGATGAGGTCGGCGGGCAGGTTGATAACGGTATCCGCCTTGGCATTCTGAATATAGGTGGCCAGCTGGTCGCCTTCTTCGTAGGCATCGTTCAGCATCTGCTTCAGGTCGCTGTCGTCGTAACCCAGACGCTGGAAGTGAATCACCTTCGAGAACTTATAGCTGACGCCCAGCAGGACTTCGGATTTCCATGCTGAATTCTGCTCGGAATAGCCTTCGTAGTCGTCACCCTGCCACGATTCGTTGAGATTGAGGTAGAGCGAGAAACGCTGGGTGATATTAGCATAGGCCTGAAGACCCAGGTGCCAGTAGGGGATGAAGCACGAACCGTCACGGGTGTTGAGTTTATGGGCGGAATAGTGGGCACCGGCACCGGCATAAACGAAGAAATCGTAGGGATTGTAGAGCAACTCTCGGCCGGCCATAAGGTTCATGATATTCAGCATAAGGTCGACACGGAGCGAGAAGGTGGAGTAGGTGACCTTCTGACGCCAGCCCGTCGCATTGTTTATATTTAAATTACCGCTGCTGTTGGTAGGACGGTCTTCCCAGTTGTCGATGAAGGTGGACTCGTGCCACGACGTGTTGTAGTGTTTGTAGCGAGAAACCTGGCCCATGATGCGCGCGGCCCAATAGGGGTGCAGGTCTTTCTTGAAGCCCAACTCGAACTGGGGACCGATATTGAACTCGGAATTCATACGCTGAATCCAGACGGCCTGTACACCGCCGCCGAGCTCGAATGCCCAGTTGTCACCCCATTTGTTGAAGGCGTAGTGAGCCTTGAGATAACGCTCCTTATCCGTCGAGTCGTTGAGAGCGTACCAATACATATCGCGGACACGGGGGTCCTTGATTTTGTTCAACTCACCCTTGGTGAACTCCAGGGGATGACGGAAACGTCCGGAAGGCATACTATCTCCCGCGGTAACAAGAATACGGGGATCATCGGCTGCAAGCGTATCGCTGAGGATAGCCCTGTCCCACACGTAGTCGGTGAGAATTTCCGGCTGATCCTGTGCATTGACCCATGCGGGAACAGCCAACATGCTTACTATAAACGCAAAAAGCAAAAGCGTTTTTTTCATAATCGCTAAGTAGTGATGTATTTGTGATGTGACCAGATAATTCTAAAATCTCATTTTATCAGCCAGTACATGCTTTTTATCAGCCAGTACATGCTTTTAAAACAAATTTTTGCAAAGATAAAACTTTATTTTCAATTAAGGAATTTTAAATCGCGGAAAAAAGTTTTTTCAATCGTATTTTAAATAATTAAGACATGAAATGACACCTATATGTGTCAAAACCGGGCAAAAATCAGCCACCCGAAAACTTATTGTCCCATTTACTTGGTAATTGTAAAAAAAAACGTATCTTTGCGGCTGTTATGACAGCTGAAAATATCATCCGATATATGGAGTCGCTGCAAAACAGAGAGCAGCAGGAGATTCTGTCGCGGTTTTTCAAAACGGCGCCTGGGGAATACGGCTATGGCGACAAATTCCTTGGCTTAAAGGTACCGCAGACCCGCGAAATAGTGCGTTTGGCGAAGGATACGCCGTTGAGCGAAATTCCAGAACTGCTGATGTCCCCGTGGCACGAAGTGCGGCTCTGCGGACTCTTGCTTCTGGTGGACAAGTTCGAAAGTCAGGCCACCCGGCGGCTCACCGACGATGAGGCGGCCATCCGCAAACGCGATGAAATCGTGACTTTCTATCTCAAGTATGCCGAACGCGCCAACAACTGGGACCTAGTTGATATGTCGGTCCACAAAATCATCGGCCACTGGCTGATGCTCCCCACGGCTCTTGGCAGTCATGGCATCGGACTGCACCGCGATTACAAACTCCGGACCCTGGATGCTCTTGCGCGAAGCAGGAACCTGTGGAAACAGCGGATGAGTATTGTCTGTACATGGAAAACCTCTCAGCTGGGCGACCCGTCGTGGTGCCTGAGATATGCGGAAATTCATCTGAACCATCCGCACGACCTGATGCACAAAGCCGTGGGCTGGATGTTACGGGAGATGGGGAAACGCGTCTCGACGGACTTGCTCCGCGATTTCCTCCGGCTCCATGCCCATGAGATGCCGCGCACGGCACTGCGTTATGCCATCGAGAAGATGTCGGACGAGGAACGCCGCCAATGGATGACCTTTAAGCCTTGAGATACCGTTCGTACACCTCGTAAATTCTGCGGGCCTGGAGTTCGACGCCGAACCGCTCTTCAACGAGCCTGCGTCCTCTGAGTCCCATCTGTTCCGTCTCTTCGGCCGACAGCGCTGCGGCCTCCGTGACGGCCTGCAGAACCGGCTGGGGCTTTGCCTCCACCCACCATCCGCTCCGGGTTTCCTGAAGCGAGGTCCAGGGCGTACCGTGCGTGGTGATGACCGGCGTTCCCGACGACAAGGCTTCTGCCACAATGAGACCGAAGTTTTCGGAATGGGAAGGCAGGACGACAACATCGGCCTCCCGGATTAGCTGCCACTTGGCCGGACCGTAAACGGGGCCTATAAAATGCACCAGGGTTTCTATCCCGGCTGCACACGCCTTCTCCTCCAGCATTTTACGGTAGGCAGGTTCGCCCTCGCCGGCAATCTTTACCCGGATGTCTTCCGGCAGGGATTTCTGAGATTTTCCCAAAGCAAGCGCATCAATGAGGATATCAATCCCCTTCTTGGGATGAATCCGGCTCATAAAGAGGAAGTTGCGGGGCTGGTGCCACTCTTTTTTAATCTCGATATGTTTGACATCAATACCGTTCGGAATCATTTCGATACAGGTGTTCCATCCGAGGTCGAGCAGATGTTCCTTTTCCTCGACCGCCGTCGCCATGATGACATCGGTCTGCCGTACGGCTCTTTTCTGATACAGATGAATCGCCGGCCATTTTTTCAACCAATAGTTCCGCCGGATAATCCAAGGTTCCAGCATACCGTGCGGCGTCAGGAACGACTTGGCCCGGCTACCCGTTTTCTTCCGCCATTCCACAAACCAGCGCTGCACCAGCGCACACTGAGGCATCCAGCAGCAGTTGACGTGCAGCACATCGGGATTTATCTCATCGAGCAACTGCATCCACGCCCGCTTCATCTGACATACCTGCGAGAGCGGCAGCGGGATGAAATGAATCTGAGCATTTTCCAACTGTACAATTTTAGACGGATCGCCCACCTTCGGGAAAAGACAGCACACATGCAGCTCGCAGAGCGCTCCTAAGGCCGGAGTGAGTTGTTGCAGATAGGTAGTGGTGCCCCCGTCGTGGGCATCCAGTGATGGGATAAATTGGAGAACCCGCATGTGGAAAGGGATGATATGGGATAGGGTTTTACTTACTTATGATTTCACTGCCCGGAGCATAATGTCAGCCACTGCGTCCGGCGAAATATGAGCCTGTGCCCATTGGATGCGTTTGGTGCGGGAAGCGCGGAGACCTTCGGCATTTGCAACGGCCGTCTCCAGACACTTGCAGAGCGTCCGGGCATCCGTCACGGGGAACACATTCCCGTTCGCACCTTCTTCAATTACCTGACGTGCGCCGCACTTATCGCTGATCACAGGCCACACACCGAGCGTAAGGGCTTCATTGACCACAGCGCCCCATCCGTCATGAAGCGACGGGAGGACGAGAACATCCTGAACTGCCAGAATCCGCTGGGTTTCCTCCATGGGCTGGGTGCCTGCGAAATGCACTGAAGCGGCTGTGCCGTCGTCGGTTGCCTTCCGTTGCAGTTCCTCCCTCTGCGGACCGTCACCGACAATGGTCACCCTGCAACGGGAGAAGGCATCCGCATTGTTATCCGCCATCAGTTTCAGGGCTTCAAGAAGAGTGACTACGTGTTTACGTTCGTCAAGCGATCCGACAAACGCGATTCTGCAGGCATCTCCGGCAGGTTTCTTTTTCTCTGTTACCGCCTGCAACTCTGGCGTAATGGCCCGGGTGCAGTACATGAAGGGAACCACCTTCCAGCGTCGGCTCCATCCTTCATAATAAGCCTTGCAGCCCTCCCCTATGGCAAAAACCCAGCTGAAATATTTGACATACCTCAGGTCTTTCAGCAGGAACCTCAGTTTGTGCATCCACAGCGGATGTTCGAAAAGATAGGGAGCCTCTGTAATGTCGCCGCGCTTCACATCTAGCCCGAGTGTCATCTTCAGCCAGGGGAAAATTTCCGGGAAAGCATTGATACCGGAAAAGAGGCATACGGTTTTCTCGCCGTTTGCACGGTCTGCGGCAACATCTTCCTGCAGCCATCGCATCACCTCCCGGTCAGTCGGCTGAATGGCGATGCGCAGTTTGGGCGTGTCTTTCGACTCCTCTTCGCTCCATCCCATGGCGGCACGGTCGCCATAAGTGAGCCTTGGGGCAATAACACGCACCCCTCCCACCTCGCTTCGGCGCGACAATGCCTCAATGTAAGGCATCTGGTGGGGGGAAATGCAATTTTGGAAGAAGATGAATCTCATAATCCGCAACCCGGGGAAATCAGTGCGTACGCAGATTTTTCAAGCCCGGTTTATCTACAGGTTTGTTCGAGAATTTACGATACAGGCTGAGGTAGAGTGCGACACTCACATTGATAAGCCGGTATTTGTAGCGCTCCTTCTTGGGGAGTGAATTGGTGATGTTCAACGGATAGAAGGGCAGCTTTTCGGGGTCGCCCGGGAAGTCGTGTATTCCGCAACGGCACAGGTTGGAGAGCGCCTGCGAGAAAAGGAACGA
>Ga0326514_10001488_pt1 | contig 15308 bp, 9 predicted proteins | sample 3_2548_0518_D_FD_203653 | JGI IMG/M metagenome (GOLD analysis project Ga0326514, IMG submission 203653) | Bovine rumen microbial communities from UC Davis, California, United States - 3_2548_0518 | ecosystem: Host-associated > Mammals > Digestive system > Stomach > Rumen | place: USA: California...
TCGAAACTCATCTGGAAGAAATGGGATTTCAGTTTCTCGCTCCGTGCCAGCCTGAACAACTACATGTATAACTCTATGGAGGCGAACGACCGTGCCAATGTGTCGGCTGCCTACGTCTATAGCAACGACACTTGGCACAATGTGGTGAAGTATCAGTTGCCAAAGAACTGGCAGTACATGAGCAATATTGATTCTCAGTCGGACTACTTCATCCAGAACGCTTCGTTCTTGAAGTGTGACAATATCACGTTGGGCTATTCGTTCGACCGCATCGGTAAGATGGGTATCAATGGCCGCGTGTATGCTACGGTGCAGAATGTGTTCACCATCACCAAGTATAAGGGCATTGACCCAGAGGTGTTTGGCGGTTATGATAGTGCTATCTATCCACGTCCTTTCACAGGTATTCTCGGTGTAAGTCTTAACTTCTAAAAAACGAACAATCATGAAACTGAATATTAGAAAGACAATAATGGCGACTGTGGTCGCGACGATGGCTGTGGGTGGCATGACCACTTCGTGCACGAAGGATCTGGATGTGACGCCGATCAACCCGCAGGAGGAACAGGCGCTGGATCCTGATGCGCTGTTCAACAAGGTGTATGCAAGTTTCTCGCTGACAGGACAGCAGGGAGGTGCTGGCAAGGGTGACATCCCAAAGGAAATCTTCGACAACGAGGGTATGTCAGGCTTCTACCGCATGGCTTGGTCGCTGAACGAGTTCTCGTCGGATGAGGCTGGTTGGGTGTGGTCTGACCCAGGTGTGCCTGAACTGTTGCACCATACTTTCTCGGCCAGCAACCAGTTCTCGTATGCGTTGTATTACCGTTTGTACTTCACCATCACGCTGTGTAACTCTTACCTCGAGTTGGTGGGTGATGCGCAGAAGTGTGCAGAGGTGCGGTTGATTCGTGCGTTGAATTATATGTATGTGATGGACATCTATGGGGCTGGTCCTTTGTCCACGCAGATTTCTTCTGAGTATGCTCCTTATTATACACGTTCTGAGCTTTTCAACTTCTGTGAGTCGGAACTGAAGGCTTGTGTGGATGATTTGGCTGAGGAGGGAAAGAACACTTACGGACGTGTGGACAAGGCGGCTGCCTATCTGCTGTTGGCTCGTCTCTATCTGAATGCGCAAGTTTATACGGGTACGGCGCGTTGGGACGATGCGATGACGTATGCGGAGAAGGTGATCAAGAGTTCTTATTATCACCTGAACACGACGGGCAAGAATGGGTATTCGGCTTATCAGATGCTCTTCTTGGCTGACAACAATGTGAATGGTGCGCAGTATGAGGCGGTGATGCCTGTGCTGTTGGATGGTCTGATGACCCAGAGCTATGACGCCATGAACTTCTTGGTGTTCTCGAACTATGGTGAGACGGAAAGTGCTAAGGTTCCTTCTGGCACGAACAACAGTTGGGGAAAGTGTGCGCGTGTGAAGGGTAAGTTGGTGGAGAAGTTCTTCGGTTCTGCCGCTGCACCTCAGACGGACGACCTCGCTGAGATGGTTGCGGCTGCGAAGGATGACCGTGCGCTGTTCTTCAGCAAGGGCTATAGCCAGTACGTCACGACAGAGGCTTCGGACGAGGGATTCAGTTGTGTGAAGTTCCGCAATGTGCGTTCGGACGGTCAGGCTGCCAGTGCGGTCAACTTTGTGGACACCGACCTGCCGCTGTTGCGTGTGGCTGAGGCTTACCTCACCTACGCAGAAGCTTCCATCCGCAAGAATGGTCAGAACTCTACTGCTAATGGCTACATCAATGAGGTGCGCAAGCGTGCCAATGCTACACAGGAGTCGTCTTATACGTTGGACGATGTGCTGGACGAGTGGGCACGTGAGTTCTGGTTCGAGGGTCGCCGCCGTATGGACTTGGTGCGCTTCGGACGTTTCGGCGGTCAGTCGGAGTATCTGTGGGAGTTCATGAACGGCATTCCAACAGGTGGTTCGTTCTCGTCCAACTTCAATGTGTTCGGCATTCCAACGACCGACCTCGATGCGAATCCAAACTTGCAGGGTCATCAGAACCCAGGATATTAACCAAACTAAAATATAACGATTATGAAACTTACAAATATATTGACACCTATGCTGGTGGGTCTTGGAATGGTCGCCGTGACTGGTTGTTCGGACGACAACGATTCCAATCCTACACTGCATCAGCCAACCTCCTTCACGCTCAACACGCCTGCCACGTCGGAGTTGGCGATAGATTTGGCAGCAACAAGCGACCCGATTGAGTTCACATGGTCGCAACCCGATTATGGGGGCATGCCTTTGGCTACCACCTACTATATCCAGTACTCGACTGACGGGACGTTCTCGTCTGAGACGGATGAGGAGGGTAACGTGACGAACAACTATGTGCAGGAGGATGAACCCATGACAGTGTGCCATGGGGGCATCAGTGCGGAGGACTTGAACCGCAACCTGATGCACATGCTCAATGTGACGAAGGAAGAGCAGGTGCCTGCCGTGCAGGAGGTCTTTGTGCGTGTGACGGCTCGTACTTACTCGACCGATGCAATTTACTCGAACGTGGTGAAGTTTAAGGTAGCTCCTTACTTCCGTGCCCTGGTGGCTGCTGACCCCATCCTGTGGTATCTCACAGGTTCTTGCATCGGCGATGGCAGTTGGTCTTCGACGGTTCCGACGGGTTGCATGCCGCTCTATCTGGATCCAGACAACACGTACGACGAGGTGACGGGTTCGGGCGAAATCGTCTGGGCTGGCTATCTCACGTCGAACGGCTTCAAGTTCCGTGGTTCGCCCGATGACAACTGGGCTGTGCAGATTGGTCAGGGTGCTGGCTTTGGTGAGTATGTGCTGAACGATGGTGGTTCGGGTAACATCACTGTGCCTGCTGATGGCTGCTACAAGATTGTGCTCGACACGAAGACGAACGAGCCTGTCATCACGGAATATGACGGTACGGTGCGTGTATTCGATGGCATCGCCCTGTCTGGCAGCTTCAATGGTTGGAGCGACACGGAGATGACACCTGTCACGAGTGCCTGCGAGAATCATGACTGGTACGCCACACTCGAACTTGAGGCTGGCGCTGAGGTGAAGTTCAAGCAGTCGGGGTCTTGGGACTTCAACTGGGGTGGCTCATTCTCCACGCTCTCTTATGGCTATTATGGCAAGGGTGTTGGCAATGGTCCTAACCTCTACATCACAGAGGGAGGCACCTACGACATCTTCTTCAATGACCTCATGGGCATCTTCCGTTTCGTGAGAAAGTAATCAGCTGATGCGCTGAATGATTTCAAGAACTTAAAAACTAAAAACGTAAAGATTATGTTTAAGAAATTAATATATTGTGGTGCCATTCTTGCTTTGGCAACTTCCTGTAGCGAGGACTTCGATAATTGGGCTTCGCCACAGAGCAATGCACCAGAAGAATCTCAGTCTGTGCAGTTTGCGGCTGTTGCAGCCGATGACATCGACATCGCTACTGCTGACGATGTGATACCGCTGTTCACTTACGTGCTCGGTATGCCTGAGGGGTATGTGTATGACTCCCTCTCGGTGGATGTGGTGGATGCGGAAACCGAGAAGGTCAGTCCGTTGGAGTATTTGGCAGAGGATGACTATGTGTCTGTTGCCAAGACCACGCTCGCCACTGTGGTGGAGGGGATGTATGGCAAACGTCCTACGGCTCGTGACCTCACGCTCGTCACCAGGGCTTACGCTTACACTTCAGCTGCCAAGACAACGGTGGTGCGTTCGCTGACCGACACGGTACGTCTGAAAGTGACGCCTGAGGCTCCTGTGATTGAGAACGCTTACTACTATGTGGGTGGTGCAAATGGTTGGAGCGATTCTGACCAGACCTACAAGCTCTCGAACGGAGACGCAGACCCCTACGAGAATCCTGTGTTCACTGTAACGGTTCCTGCTGTGGGTGGCGACCATTGGTTCAAGATTGCCCCTGCATCTGCCTACACTCGTGAGGAAGGTTTCTGGGGTGGCGATATGGTTGGTGTGGCTGTCAATGGAACGTCCGACCTCGAAGGCAAACTTGTGGTGGGTCAGAACGATGACGTGGCTCAGTCGTGGAAGATTGATGAGGGCGCTAATGCTGGTCTCTATTACACCATCTCCATCAACCTGCTCGACCAGACCTACACCATCACACCGCTGAACTTCGGCTCATGGCTCTATGAGATTGGCAATGAGAGTGGTTGGTCAGCCAGTCACCCGCTCTATGGTCCTAACAACGATGGCAAGTACCAGGGTTACTACTATCTGGATGGCCAATTCAAGTTCAAGCCCAATGAGGACAATTGGGATGGTGACTATGAGTGCATTGGCGAGGGTAAGATTGGTCAGGGTTCTGACAACTGCCCAGATCCAGGTGCGGGCTTCTATCAGATTGATGTGGATCTCGCTGCTGGCACATACGCATTGACGCAGGTGAACTCCATCACTGTGGTGGGCAACTTCAACGGATGGAATCAGGCTGACCAGGGCACCCACATGACTTATAATGTGGAAGGTGGCTATTGGGAGGCTACACTCAATCTTGACTCCAATGGCTTCAAGTTCGCCATGAACGATGATTGGGCAATCAGCTGGGGTGGCTCCAATGGTGATCCTGCTGCTTACAGAGACCTCACGCAGAATGGTGGTAAAGACCTTGACCTGCCTGCTGATGGAGCTGGTACTTACAACATCAAACTTTACCTCTCTTACGAGGGAGGCAACAAGGTGGTGTTGACGAAGCAATAAATTGTCGATAAAAATGGGAGTGGAAAAGAAGTGACTTTCTTTTCTGCTTCCATTTTGCTTTTAAGATTGGTAAACTATGAAGAAGTTACTTTTACTATTCACATTGGGTTTGGCGACGTTATCCTCCTCGGCTCAGTCGGAGGTGATGCTGCAGGGTTTCTATTGGGATAGTTATGGCGATACCCGATGGACGAAGTTGATGGAGCAGGCAGACGAACTGGCGCGTTACTTCGACCTCATCTGGGTGCCCAACTCGGGCTATTGTGACACCAAGAACAACATGGGTTACATGCCGCTCTACTACTTCAATCAGAACTCTTCCTTTGGCTCAGAAGCCGAACTGCGCAGCATGATTGCCACCTTCAAGGAGAAAGGATTGGGCACCGTGGCGGATGTGGTCATCAACCACCACAACACCGTGGGCGTCTATTCGTTCCCTGCTGAGACTTACAAAGGTGTGACCTATCAGTTGCAGAGCACAGACATCTGCCGAAATGACGATGGCGGCTCCACCCTTGCTACAGCCACAGCCAATGGTGTGTCGCTCTCTGCCAATAACGACACAGGCGAGGGTTGGGATGGTTGTCGTGACCTCGACCACAAGTCGGAGAATGTACAGAAGGTGGTGAAGGCCTACCTCGACTACCTTCTCAACGACCTTGGCTACATGGGGTTCCGTTACGACATGGTGAAAGGCTACAGCGCCTCCTTCACCGCCGACTACAATTCTGCCTCCCAACCTGCTTTCTCTGTGGGTGAATGTTGGGATGGTTCAGGTGTCATCAAGAAGTGGATTGACGGCACGAAGGTGAATGGCACTCCAACGTCCTCTGCCTTCGACTTTCAGTTCCGCTATCGTGTGCGTGATGCCATCAATCAGAACAACTGGACGCTTCTGCAGGGCAAGGAATCTGACACGGGTGCTTATCCGCTTGTCTATCAGGAGGCTTACCGTCCTTACGCTGTCACCTTTGTGGAGAATCACGATACGGAATATCGCTCTTCGACGGCTCAGCAAGACCCCATCAAGGCAGACACATTGGCTGCCAATGCCTATCTGTTGGCGATGCCTGGCACACCCTGTGTGTTCTTCAAACACTGGCTCAATGCCAAGAGCGACATCAAACGCATGATTTCAGCACGTAATTTGGCAGGCATCACTTCCACCAGCACCTACGAGCAGTTGGCTTCTGCACAGCTCTACTATGCAGTGAAGACAACGGGCACGAAGGGTTCGCTCATCTGTGTGGTGGGCAAGACTCCTGCTGCTTACACAGCTCCTGCTGGCTACACCAAAGTCTGCTCAGCCTCCGACTACATCTATTATCTGGACGCAACTGCTGCGGCTGGATGGGATGCTGTCGAGACCCAAATCGCAGCCGAGGTGCAGGCCGAGAAAGAGAAGGAACAGCAGTTCACGCCACATACGGCCACCATCTATGTGAAAGCCGATTTCACTCCTGTCTATTTCTACATCTGGGACAGCAACAACAACACTCCGTTGAATGGCGGATGGCCAGGCAAACAGCCTGCCACCAAGGTGATTGATGGTGAGACGTGGTATTATCAGACGGTGGACATCACGGCCTTCGACTACTACTTCAACATCATCTTCAACCAAGGCAACGGCAAGCCACAAACCAGCGACATCACCTACCTCACCTCTGACAAGTATTACACAGCCACCATCGCCGATGGGAAGGTGCAGTACACAGATGTGACCGCTACGGTAGGCATCGATGTCGTCAAGGTCGCTCATCCTTCCGATGACCGCATCTACAACCTGATGGGCATCGAGGTGAAGCAGCCCATGACAGGCTCGCTCTACATTCAGAACGGCAAGAAAATGATTAAAAGATGAAACAAATTCCTGATCAACCCTTCATCAAACTGTTCAACATCAGTTTTGGCTTCTTTGGAGTGCAGATAGCCTACGCCTTGCAGTCGGCCAACATCTCGCGCATCTTCTCCACGTTGGGTGCAGATCCTCACAACCTCAGTTACTTCTGGATTCTGCCACCGCTCATGGGCATCATTGTCCAGCCTTTCGTGGGAGCATGGAGCGACCGCACTTGGACACGTTTTGGCCGTCGCATTCCTTACCTCTTCATTGGTGCGCTGGTGGCTGTGCTCGTCATGTGCATGTTGCCCAACGCTGGCTCCTTCGGCATGGCGGCTGGTACAGCGATGGCCTTCGGACTCCTCTCGCTCATGTTCCTCGACACCTCCATCAACATGGCCATGCAGCCCTTCAAGATGATGGTGGGTGATATGGTGAACGAGCGTCAGAAGGGACTTGCCTATTCCATCCAGTCGTTCCTCTGCAATGCAGGTTCGTTGGCAGGCTACCTCTTCCCCTTCATCTTCGCAGCCATTGGCATCAGCAACGTGGCTCCTGAAGGCGTCATCCCAGACTCCGTCATCTACTCCTTCTACATTGGAGCCTTCATCCTCATCCTCTGTGTGGTCTATACCTCCGTGAAGGTGAAGGAATATCCACCAGCTGAATACAATGAGTATCATCCTGTGGGTGAGAAGGAAGAGAAGGTGAACATGTGGCAGCTGTTGGTCAAGGCCCCCAAGACCTTCTGGACGGTGGGTCTCGTGCAGTTCTTCTGCTGGGCAGCCTTCATGTTCATGTGGACTTACACCAATGGAACGGTGGCTGCTGGAGCATTCGATGCGCCAACGCTGATGAAAGATGGGGCGTGTGTGCTCGACACCACTTCCACACAGTATCAGGATGCAGCCGACTGGGTAGGCATTCTCTTCGCTGTGCAGGCCGTAGGTTCTGTGCTTTGGGCGGTGGTCATCCCACGTTTCAAGTCCTACAAACTCGCCTATGTGGTCAGCCTTGTCTTAGGTGGCATTGGTTTCGTGTCCCTCCAGTTCATCCACGACCAGTACGTGCTCTTCATTTCCTTCATCCTCATCGGATGTGCTTGGGCGGCGATGTTGGCATTGCCATTCACCCTGCTCACCAACTCTCTGAAAGGTGGACATGTGGGTACTTACTTGGGTCTCTTCAACGGCACCATCTGTGTGCCCCAGATTGTGGCTGCCAGCCTTGGAGGACTCATCCTCCATACGTTCACCACCCAAGGTGAACTGGCACCTGAATCCAACATGCTTGTCCTCGCTGGCATCCTCCTCTTCGTCGGTGCTGCCTGCGTGAATATCATCAAGGACAAATAATACATGGGCATTTTCCCCTTTGAAACAAGCGGGTGGTTTTTTATTGAGACTATCCGCTTGTCAGCTATATCCCCTCAATATCACACACTAAACCGGAGTAAAATGGAAGGAGACAAGAAGACGAGGAGATGAGAAGACGCGAAGACAAGAAGACAAGAAGACAAGGAGACGAGACGAATGTTATGATAAGCGGCAGAAACGTCAGCATCAGTAACGTCTTGTATTCTTGTATTCTTGTATTCCTGTATTCCAAACCTAAGTGCTTAACTCCCTATTTAACTTCATTTTATAACTTCCGAAACTTAAATTATTTATTAATTTCGCAACATCAAATAACTAAAAACCATCATTTTATGAAGTTAAAATTTCATTTAGAATATCAGACCGTGTTCGGCGAAGAACTCGTGCTGAATGTGCTGAATGACGACCGTCAGCCGTCAACTTATCGTATGGCAACCACCGACGGTCTTCATTGGATGTGTGAACTCAATGCATCGTTCGAGAAAGGCACCGTGTTGAACTATTATTACAGCGTGGATCGTGACGGTGAGTCTGTACGCCATGAATGGCTTGTCTGTGCCCATCGGCTGGAAATCCTGGGTGAGAAATCCCAGCGTTACACCGTTTATGACCGATGGATAGACTTGCCCGAGGACAGCTATCTTTATTCGTCGGCTTTCACCGAATGTGTGGCTCGCCACCAAGTGGTGAAAATCCCTTCTCGTTCTTACACCACGACTGTGCGGCTTAAGGTTCGCGCACCCCAGTTGCGTACAGGCGAATGCTTGATGCTTGTAGGCGAGGAGCCCGTGCTGGGCAGCTGGAACATGGAGAAGGCCGTGGCAATGACTGAACATAACTACAACGAGTGGACGGTCGATTTGGATGCTTTGCGATTGTCGCGTCCTGTAATGGAGTTCAAGTTTGTGGTGAAAGGCAGCGATACTGACGGCGGTTTCCTTTGGGAAGGTGGCATGAACCGCACCGTGGTATTGCCCCATCTTGACCCAGGCGATGTAGTGTCCTACGAATTGCCAGAGGCTATGTTCCCCGTTGCAGGCACGAAATGTGCAGGCACGCTAGTGCCAGTATTCTCACTGCGCTCTTCGACCAGTTTCGGTGTTGGTGATTTCGGCGACCTGAAGAAGATGATTGAATGGGTGGCTAAGACTCGTCAGCGTTTGCTGCAGATACTGCCTATCAACGATACCACCATCACACACACATGGACGGATTCCTATCCTTATTCCTGTATTTCCATTTTTGCGCTTCATCCCCAGTATGTTGACTTGAACGCCCTGCCCGCCCTGAGTGATGAGAAGGCTGCAGAACGTTTCGAGACACTTCGTCAGGAGCTGAATGCGCTTCGTGAGATTGACTATGAGCGTGTGAATCAGGCTAAGACAGAATATCTGCAGCTGCTTTTCTTGCAAGAAGGCAAACACATGATGTCCACAGCTGCATACAAGCGTTTCTTCGACGAGGAGAAACACTGGTTGGTTCCATACGCTCAATATTGTTTCCTGCGCGATACCTATGGCACCGCCAATTACACCGAATGGCCCGACCATCGACAGTGGTGTGAGGCCGACCGTGAGTCGCTGTCGAATCCGAGGTCAAAGGCTTACCGTGACGTGGCTTTCTTCTATTTTGTGCAGTTTGTGCTTCAGCAGCAGATGATGTCTGTACATCAGTATGCCCGTGAGCATGGTGTCATCCTGAAGGGTGATATTCCCATTGGTGTGAACCGTTATGGTTGCGATGCATGGCAAGAGCCGCGTTACTTTAACCTGAACGGACAGGCAGGCGCTCCGCCCGACGATTTCTCTGCCAATGGCCAGAACTGGGGTTTCCCCACCTACAACTGGGATGCCATGCTTGCTGACGACTGCCTTTGGTGGGTGCGCCGGTTCCAGAACATGGCTAAATATTTCGATGCTTACCGCATTGACCATGTGCTCGGTTTCTTCCGCATCTGGGAGATACCTATTGATGCCGTCCATGGCCTGTTGGGACAGTTCGCGCCTGCACTGGCCATGACCCGTGAGGAAATAGAAGCCTATGGCTTGCACTGGCAAGAGGAACTCTTTACCGAGCCATTCATCATGGATTGGGTGCTCGACCGTATGTTCGGTGAACGCGCTGACGAGGTGCGCCAGAAGTATGTAGAGCCCAAAGGCAATGGCTACTATCGCATGAAGCCCGAGTACAACACCCAGCGTAAGGTGGAAGCCGCATTCGCTGGTGTTACCGAGAAGAAAGAACTTGATCTGCGCGATGGACTCTATGCGCTTATCAGTGACGTACTCTTTGTGCGTGACCACCGCGATGCTGAGAAATTCCATCCCCGCATCTCCGTGCAGCTCGATTTTGTGTACGAAAGTCTCTACGACAGCGACAAGTTCGTGTTCAACCGTCTTTACAACGATTATTACTACAGGCGAAACAACCAGTTCTGGTATCGCGAGGCCATGAAGAAACTGCCCAAATTGGTCCAAGCCACCCGTATGCTGGTTTGCGCTGAAGACCTTGGTATGGTGCCCGACTGTGTGCCTTGGGTAATGAACGAACTGCGCATCCTCTCGTTGGAGTTGCAATCCATGCCGAAGGATCCCAGCGTCAAGTTCGGTTACCTCTCGCGTAATCCTTACCGCTCGGTATGCACCATCTCAAGCCACGACATGCCCACGTTGCGCATGTGGTGGGACGAGGACTGGCAGCGCACACAAGAGTATTATAACACCATGCTGTACCGTGACGATGCTGCTCCCCATCCACTTCCCGGATGGTTGGCACGCGACATTATCTCCCGCCACCTCATGTCGCCATCCATGCTCTGCATTTTGGCTTTGCAAGATTGGCTCTCCATTGATGAAGAGTTGAGACTGCCGGATCCGAACGCCGAGCGTGTCAACATTCCCGCCAATCCCAAGCATTATTGGCGCTACCGCATGCACCTCAGCATCGAGGAGCTTATGTCCAGCAATGCTTTCACACAAAACATTACAGAGTTGATAAATCAATCAGGACGATTATAATTTACGGTTATGATGAAGAAAATAGCACTTGTAGCCTGTCTGTTCCTGCCTTTGGCGGCAGCGGCGCAAACCGTTACCTCGCCCAACGGCAATGTCGTGGTGAAGTTCTCTTTGGACGGCAGCCGTCCGCAGTATGAAATGACTTACAAGGGCAAAGCTGTTGTAAAACCTTCACATCTGGGGTTGGAATTGGCGAAGGATAAGCATGCATCGAAGGGAATGAAAGAAACCAATCTCTTGGATGGCTTCACCATTGCGGACACAAAAAGCAGTACTTTCGACGAGACATGGAAACCCGTATGGGGTGAAACAGCTACCATCCGAAACCATTACAACGAACTCGCCGTCACTTTGACACAGCCTGCAGAACAACGCACCATGATTGTCCGTTTCCGCGTCTATGACGATGGTATGGGACTGCGTTACGAGTTCCCACAGCAGAAAGAATTGAACTATTTCCTCATCAAGGAGGAAAAGACTGAATTTGCCATGACGGGCGACCATACGGCTTGGTGGCTTCCTGGCGACTACGACACGCAGGAGCAGGAGACCCAGCAGACCCGTCTTTCCGAGATTCGGGGGCGCATGCAGCAGGCCGTCAACTGGGGCAACTCATCGGTGGCCGTGTTCTCGGAAACGGGTGTGCAAACGGCTTTGCAGATGAAAAGTGACGACGGATTGTACATCAATATCCATGAGTCAGCGTGTCAGGATTATGCCACCATGCACCTGGAACTTGTTGATGCTCAGACTCGTGCGTTTACCACTCGCCTCGGGGGAGGAAGCAATGCCTTCACGCCTGCGCCTCAGCCGTCAGCCGCTCCGCTGCCACCTCCTTTCACCTTTGTCAGCCATCTAACCCCTGATGCCACGGGACTGAAAGGAGCCATGCAGACTCCATGCGAGACCCCCTGGCGCACTGTGATGGTCAGTGACGATGCTCGGGAAATGCTTTCCAACAATCTGATTCTCAATTTGAACGAGCCTTGCAAAATCGAGGACACATCGTGGATTCATCCTACGAAATATTGTGGTGTATGGTGGGAAATGATTGTTGGTAAGAGTTCATGGAACTACACCGACGATTTTCCCAGCATCAAACTCGACCGTATCGACTGGAAGAAAGTGAAACCCAACGGGCGGCATGCTGCCAACAACGAGAAGGTGAAACGTTACATCGATTTCGCTGCCGAAAATGGACTCGACGAGGTGCTCGTAGAAGGATGGAATGTAGGATGGGAAGACTGGGCTAACATGTGGAAACGCGATGTTTTCGATTTTGTGACACCTTATCCCGATTTCGACATCAAGGCACTTAATGACTATGCACATGCCAAGAACGCTCACTACGAGACCAATCCACAGGCTTACACCATCACCAAGAAAACCGTCAAGGCTGGCGACGTGCTGAAAATCACGGAAGCTCCTGGCGGCGGTTTCGCTGTTTCATTAATTGCCAAGTGATTCATCTTGCCGGCTGTTCGGATGGATTCAATCCGCCTGAATATAAGCCCTATTTATTCAATTTACTCTTAATACATTTTCATCAATCTTTAGCGAACACGCTATGAAGAGATTATTATTCCTCGCACTCATGGCCATGACCACCTTGTGCATCCATGCCCAACGTCCCATCGTTGGCGAAGGCGGAAAATACAATCCTGAAACCCGCCGTACCGATTTTTGTTTCACCGCTTCCCCGAAAGCAAAGAAAGCCGTGCTCAGGATTTACAAAGAAGGCATGGGTGGAAAGCCTATTCGTACTGTTAAGTTGAAACCAGAGGTCTTAGGTAAGCAAGGAGCTGTCTGGACAGGTTCTCTCCGTGGAGACTGGCGCGGTTCCTTTTACACCTTCGATATTTCAGGCGACAAGAAGAATTGGATTGAGACTCCAGGTGTAGGCGCGACCGCTGTGGGTGTCAATGGTAAGAGAGGATATGTCATCGACCTTGAAACCACCAATCCAGAGGGATGGAGCGGTGATCGGCGTCCTCCTCTCAGGTCACCTGCTGACCTCGTCATTTATGAGATGCACCACCGTGACTTCTCCATCGACTCTTCTTCGCCCATCCAGCACAAAGGGAAGTTCCTGGCTTTGACCGAGCCCGCAGCCATTAAGCACCTCAAGGAACTCGGTGTCAATGCCATCCATATCCTCCCTTCCTACGATTTCGGCTCTGTCGATGAAACCCGTTTGGAAGATAACAAGTACAACTGGGGCTACGACCCCGTGAACTATAACGTTCCCGAAGGCTCTTATTCTACGAATCCATACGATCCCGCCTGCCGCATCCGCGAGTTCAAGCAAATGGTTCAGGCGCTCCATAAGGCCGGTATCCGCGTTATTCTCGATGTTGTTTACAACCACACCTACAATATTGATAACAGTAATTTCCAGCGTACTTACCCTGATTACTACTACCGCAAGAATCCTGACGGCACATACTCTAATGGATCAGGTTGCGGTAACGAAACTGCTTCCGAGCAACCCCTCATGAGGCGGTTCATGATAGAGAGTGTGAAGTACTGGATTAACGAGTATCACATTGATGGTTTCCGTTTCGATCTCATGGGTGTGCACGACATCGAGACGATGAACCAGATTCGCCGAGCTGTTGACGAGATAGATCCCTCTATTTTTATCTATGGTGAGGGATGGAGTGCTGGCTCTTGCGCTTACCCCAACGAAAAGCTCGCCATGAAGGCACATGTTACCCAGTTGCCCCGTATCGCCGCTTTCAGCGATGAGATTCGCGATGCCCTTCGTGGTCCGTTTGACAACGACACCGAAGGAGCCTTCCTTGCTGGTCTTCCTGGGTTCGAGGAATCCATCAAGTTCGGCATTGCAGGAGCCATCAGTCATCCCCAGGTTGATATGTCGAAGGTCAATTACTCCGCTTCACCTTGGGCTAATGAGCCCACGCAGATGATTAGTTATGTCAGTTGTCATGACGACATGTGCCTGACGGATCGCCTGCGTGCCTCCATACCAGGCATCACCGCCGACGAGCTCATTCGTCTTGATCTGCTTGCCCAGACAGCCGTTTTTACCTCTCAAGGAGTTCCCTTCATTCTTTGCGGTGAAGAGATGTTGCGAGACAAAAAAGGAGTTCACAACAGCTTTGAATCGCCTGATGACATCAACCACCTTGACTGGAATAACCTCAAACGGTATCCCCAAGTCTTTGAGTATTACAAAAAACTGATTGCCTTGCGCCGTCATCATCCTGCCTTCCGTTTGGGTAGTGCAGCGCTTGTCCGGCAGCATCTTGAGTTCCTCCCAACCCCGCAGAATGTTGTTGCTTTCCGTCTGAAGGACAATGCTGGTCGGGATTCTTGGAGCCACATCATTGTTGCGTTGAACAGCAACAAAACGCCGCAAACACTTTCACTCCCGGAAGACACTTGGACCGTGGTATGCACTGATGGACGTATCGATGAAGGCGGCCTTTCCAGCTTTACCGCTGACAGCATCGTCGTCAGTCCGCAGTCCGCTCTTATTCTTCACAAATAATATCAATAGAAAGGACAGTCCCGCGAGACTACCTCATACGAAAAGTGCCCGATTCTCCAACAGAACCGGGCACTTTTTTATCCTGAATCAGTCTTTAGGTTATATCTCTTTCCCGGACTCTTCTTCAGGGAAGGTGAACACACCCCAAACTTTTCGTACCACAATCCCACCAAGCTATATTTTGGTGATGAGTCTTTGAACTATCTCAAGGACGAATTGAATAATTTTGGTCCAGTTGTGCTGCTGAACTACGGCAGCGGCAGTGTGAAACGCAACGGCATCTATGACCAGGTGGTAGCCATCCTCGTGGCATACGGAGCCTATCGTCTCTACGACCTGCCTGTACGCGAGTGGTTGAAAAAGAAATGGTTCAAATAAGGTGTTAGCGGGAAAAGAAGAAGACTACTCCAACGTTTACGTGACTTTTCTTGATTAAAGCAGTATAAGGTTGCAAATACTTTTGTACCTTTGCATATAAATATGCGAAAACAGGCTGCGCCTCAGCAATTGGAGCAAGTTCCATTGCGTTCGGTTTGCACTGTCTTTGCAAACAACAAACTACGTATCTACATATAGCATGATGAAAAGGACTACTACACTATTGCTGGCTGTGCTTATTACGCTAACGCTGACTGCACGACAGAAGCCTGCGATTAAGCGAGAGCTGAACCAAGCTCGCTTGGATTCTGCCGAGCGTAAGCAGGCTCGACCTATGGTCAAACCAACTGAAAGATTTCGTGTGTTAATCAGTACTGACATCGGTGGCACAGACCCCGACGACAACCAGTCGATGGCGCACCTCCTGATGTATTCCAACGAGTTC
>Ga0326514_10001490_pt1 | contig 15289 bp, 35 predicted proteins | sample 3_2548_0518_D_FD_203653 | JGI IMG/M metagenome (GOLD analysis project Ga0326514, IMG submission 203653) | Bovine rumen microbial communities from UC Davis, California, United States - 3_2548_0518 | ecosystem: Host-associated > Mammals > Digestive system > Stomach > Rumen | place: USA...
ACGCCGCGTCCCGATATATGTCCCGATTGACCGACAGTCTGCCCAATACCTGCCCGCCTTATCTGCCCGCCGCCGACCCAATACCTGCCCGCCCAGAAAAAATTTCCCGGAAAAAAATTTTTCAGGAGAGAGACACGCACACAAAAAGCCCGCCCATAAAGCCCCCGGGCCAGTTTTCCGCCGGCCGGCCCCCGGTTTCTGACCTTAACACATTTTTTCGGAGGCCGGCCATTTTTGCGCTGGGGTGTCGGCATACCGGGCCAAAATAGGCCCCCCGGGGTGACATACGGTACGTCGAAAAAGGCGTCAGAAATGCTGACGTTTTGCTACGGAAATGGCATAAAAAATGACAGCCAGCTCGACATGCCAGCCGTCAGTTATTATGTCGGATATATCTATTTCATATTGGCTTTCTTGAACGTACGGAACGCCTTCTTGAACAGCTCCTTGCTGATTCCGAGCTGTTTGTAGTCTTCGTCGGTCATCTTGACACGGACCGTAGGAATCGGAGTGGGCTTGTGGTCGTTCCCGTAGACCTTGTTGACCTGCGCCTGTTCGGCCTGCCCGAGGTAGTTGTAGTCGAATCCCTGGATCATGTCGGAAGACTCGTGCACGATGTTGCAGATACGAACTTTGGTTTCGCCCTTGGCATTGGTGTAGCTGAAAGACTTGATCATGGATAACCTCTTGATGATGTTTGGACTGCTGCAATCTGAATAATCATTCAATTATCACTTGCAACAATTTAAATATAAAAAATTTAACAAGTCTTGTAAACTAAAACATTTGATATTTTTTTATCGGCATTCCCGCAGCATTTATATAAACTTAGGGCGTTCCGGCGAATAATTATATAATATAATGGTTTAAGGAAAATTCGGAATTTTCTATATTTAAATTAAACAACGGAGGTCAGATATGGATACAAAAGTCAAGGTCATCGGGATTGCCGTCATCGTGCTCTTCCTTATAGGGGCGTTCACCGGGAGCAGCCACGTGACCGACAATTTCTGTACGTCGGTCAATTCTATCGTGGCCCTCGCCACCGGTATCGTGACCAACATCGCCCACGGGGCGACATGGATCGTGGGTTCTATCGGGAACATCGTGAATTCCATCGCGGGATAGGATCATGTCCGGGTTCGATTACGACGAATATGACCGCTGGATCGACGAATTCGCCGGCAAGATCGATATACTGGAGGCCAGGATCGAGAAATCTTTCCTGTTGCTCGGTCTCGACTGTATCGACTTTTTCAGGACCAAGTCCAGTTCATGTCCGCCCGTCCTGACCTTATGGGACAAGGAGAACAGGGTCTGGTCGTTAAAGGTCAGGAAGGATTCGAAACTCGCGAGGAGGATCGAATCGTTGATCGACGCCGAAAATCCCGAAATCGAACTGTTCAATATCGGTACCGAGCAGGCCCTGGAAGTTCTGGACTAAAACCGCGAAGTTAAAGTATTTACGTTTCTTCCGGATTTTTCTATATTTAGAATATAACGAAAGAGGTCGATATATGAATCAAATCAGCATCAATACCAAGTCCATGGAACTCCAGATTCAGTCTCTTCTGACTGAAATGAACAATTTAAGACACAGGGGCGAGTTAATCCTGACCATCCCCGAAATTAACGAAATGAAGCCCGACGTGTTCCTGGACGAGGCCCGTATCGAAAACTGGGGCGATAACTGGACGGTAACGTTCCGGTTCGACAAATGCTATGCGAGAATTACCGGCAATTGCCGAATCCAGTTCGTGCATCATGACGACGTTTACGGTACCGGGCGTAAGGAAGAGCTCGTGCCGTACTACGACGATAGGCAGCTCGTGGAAGAATTCAAGAAACACGTAGAATTTCTCAAGTGAACCAGTAAAAGGAGATCTGGACAATGTACCTGTTTATCGGCAAGAAACTCAACGAAAGACTCAAGTTCGTCACCGGTATCGAGACGGTGAAGCCCGTGGAAATCACCGCCAGGACCGACTTCGCGAGCTACGGCAGGAAGAAACGCAAGGGGTAGGGACATGTATACGGGAACGATCAAGTACGCGACCGAGGACGCCGCCTACGACGAACTCGAAGGACTGGAACATTTCAAGGAGAGGAATCTCCACCCCGAACACGGCGGGGACATAGACCTTGTCACGTACGAGATGGACGGGGACATAATCAGGTTCGAGTCGGGGGACAGGGAGGCGTTGGCCTACGTCATGGAGTTCGCTTCCGAGAACGAGGATAACGTCCTCTACAAGTCCACGGGTTCGATAGTCTGACAGGTCCTATACGACCGGGTTCTCGTCCCAGTCGTAGTATCGGCCGGGAGAGTTCTCACAGTCGAACATTCCCGAAGCCGCGTCGAGGATCAAGTCGTCAAGGATTAAAAACACGTGAGGAATGTACAGGTATTTCTCCTGTTCACGTTCCGGTAACGACTCGACATATTCCTCGAGACTGTACCTGTTGTTTCCCCCGTACCGTTTCGTAATCAGGTCCAGTTCCTCTTCCGTAAAATCGTTCTCGTCGAGCCAACCTCTCCAGGTATCGACCCTGTAAAGTCCCTGTACAAGTTCGGGGACTTCTCCCTCCTGTACGAGAAAGGTACGGAGCTCGCGGTTTATGTGCCCGCAGTTATCGCGCGTACAGTCGTAGCTGGACTCGAAACCGGGCAATATACGGTCAAGTTCTTTCGCCAGTTCGGGGTTCGATTCGGGATTTACTATTATACTGTCCATGAGTTATTTATGAGAGGATTTTAAGGTCCAGTTCCGTAAAGTAGTCGGCCAGTTCGGCGATGAAGTCTTTCGGGGAGGAGACTATTTCGCGCAGACGTTCTTCCGTCGCCCTGAACTCGTAGTATCCTGGGGAATTATCGCAGCGAAAGACCTGTATTTTCCCGTCGGGGCGGAAGACGGGAAGAAACCCGTACCCGTAAACCATACGTATGAACTCGTACCTGGATGGATGAAACGTCCACGGACTGTCGAACTCGTCTTTAATCACAGCCCAGTCTCCAGGTCGAAGAAGTTATCGAGATTTTTCCTGTCCATCGCCGTTTTTCCCAGTACTTCGCCTATATCGGCGATAAGTCTTTCGTAGTCGATTTTGAGAATCGCCTCCAGTCCCTGTACCGGGTTCGTACGCATGGTCAGGCCCGAGACGTACAGTTCGAACACGGTCCCGACTATCGCGAAGTTGAACTCTATGTCGGGATAGGTGAGGTCGGCGTAATGTTTACGCCTGTAAGGAGCTATTTTTATAGCCTTCCCGAACCGAATCACGCCGTCAGGTTTTCCCCATTCGCTGTAATTGAACGAGTTCTCTCCCGTATCGTAACAGGTAGAGAGGTCACAGCCTACGCCGAAATTATCGTACCCGAACCATTTGTTATGGATGTAGGATTCGGCCCCGATCAGGCAGAGCGTTTCCTTGCTCTGTTCCATACTGGTCAGTTCATCGCTTACGGGTCGAACTATGAAATCGTCCAGGTTTATTCCCTCTCCTGTCAGGAACGATTCGATATCGAAAATATCGTGACAGGAGTAATTCACCCCGTTCAGGTGTTTCACGAATATATCCTGTATCTGTTTCCCGGACAGGTCCATACAGTTCTCGCACAGTTCGAAGATTGTCTCGACGTCGAATCCTTCCAGCTTTTCGTCCCCGTCCTGTTCCAGGTCGAATGTCAAATTACGAGTCGCTCCCGGCCCGATCGTACAGGTGATTTCGCCGTGACGTGACAGGGGATTGTGTCGACTGTTCATGGACAGGGACATAAGTTTTAACCCGTTCTTTGACAGGATATAACAGGTGGTGGTGTACAGGTCGTAAAATTCGAACATGAGCTCACGACCGGTTCTTTTCGAGAGATAACACCCGTAAAGAACGTTAAAGATTATACTGTCGAGTTCGACCAGGTCCATAGAATCGAGTTTTTCAGCCAGTTCCTGTTCGACAGGCGAGGTATAGACTGAACGGGCCAGTTTCTGCGAAAGCTCATCCTGTTTCTTCACTATGGCCGTAGCCACGACTGATTTCGCCAGGTCAAGTTCTACGCCCAGCTTTTTCGCCTTTTCCTCGATCAGTCCCTCCATGATCCTGCCTGCACGGGTCTCGTCCTCGGGCTTGAAACCGATCTTGAAATGAGTACTGTCGGTCTTATACTGGTAAAACTTGGCGATAAATTCTTCGTCAGTCAGGTCCGGATCGAAACGATAGAAGCGTTCGGTCTTTTCCCCGTCGAACTTTTTCGAGCCGGCAATATTACGGGACTGGAGCATGGACCAGTCCTCCATCCCTTCGTCTATTGAAACCAGGTCATTGAACATACGGGTAAATATAGCAGGTTTTTCCTTTCCCGTAAACCCGGAAAAAGAAAAAGACGGGAATTTTCCCGTCGTAGAAAAGAAAAAACCGGCACCGATACAGGAAAAAATATGACAAAAAATAGTATCGGTGCCGGCCCTGAGGTCAAAACTTCCGGTACGGACGGACCCGGTGTTTGGGAATTGGTTAAGTTGGTCAAAGCCCGCCCGTACCAATGTCTTACGCGTATCCCGCCGATGTGAGGTTCGGTGTTGGATTTAGGGTTTGGCGGTACGCGTAAACTTCTTGCCCGCCGGGACAGTGGTCGTTTAGGGAAAACCGTAGGTTATATCGTCCCGGCGGGCAAATTCTTCAAATCCCGACTACTCCCTTCATGAAGGCCCCGAAAAGGAGGACCGCGGGGAGCGACGTCATCAACGCGACGACAATCAGGACAGTAACCGTAAAAAGACCCAAAAGTATCAGCTTCATGACCATAATATAGAAAAATATCCGGGTCGTGAAGACATGTTCCTTACGGGGTTTTCTAGCGGATTTCTTCCATGAGGACCCCGTCCCCGGCGTAGAACTTCACCTCCTTCTCCTGCACGATATTCCTGGAACCGTACGTCCTCTTCGCCTCGCGGGCGCATTTCCACGTAAGTTTCACCCTCGCGACGGCGTCGGTCGGGTATTTTCCCGTCGCGGTCACGATCCTCGTAGCCGTCTCCTTCCCGAACCTGACGACGTATAGGGCCTTCGCCTTGTAATCCATAATCTGTCTCCTTTCGACTTACGGGATGTAATATAGCAAATTTCCCGTGTCGCGTAAACGGTAAAATCAGGATTTTTCCGTCCTGAAAGTCTTTTTCTCCAGGTGGGGCTTCCCGTCCTTCCCGATTACGGGGTAGACCACCTGTTTCCCGCCCGCGACATACTTCGTGAAGATGTCGCCTTTCGAGTACCCTTCCGCGACGAGCCCCTCGACGAACGAGTTCGCGTCTTCCGTATATTTCTTGAGAGTTTCTTCCGGCATCCTTGCCTCCTATACCTTCTGTTTCACGACGAGTTCGTTGTTCTCCACCACGAGCATCGGCGTAGAAAACTTCTTCGCCTGGGCCTGTTCGGCCGGGGCGCCGTAATGTCTGCGTTCGAACGGTCTGTAAGTTTCGTTCATATCGATCTCCTGTCTGTTCCTATAATTCCGCCAGCAATACGTCGCAGTCGATCGCGAAATATTCATGTGTCGAAAACAAGTCATGGACAAGCCGGTCCAGGTTCAAATCGGTTATACGGTTTTCGATTTCTTCGACAGACTTGAATCTCGTCGTTTTCGACAAGACATATTCGAATAGGCGTTGTTTATAGATGATATAATCCATGAATTTAAATATAGAAAATATCCGGGTTTTCGTAAACCCGGTCGATTGAGAAAAAATGTACGGATTGCCGTATTCTTGACGGACGGACCCTACTTGCGGCGGCCCTTGTACGGCCTGCCGTCGATCTCGTCCCACATCTCTTCCGCCGCGCGCACGCTCATGCGGTTGTACCCGTCGTGGGGCCCGGACCAGTCGGTCATGTCCTTCTGCTTCTGGTACTTGATTTCGAAACAGGACTCCTCGTCGAAACCTTCCTCGTCCTCGTAAATCCTGATCAGCTGGGCGCGTTCGAGGGCCCTGCGCTGTTGTTTCGTATCGTGCTTCCACTTCTTCATGCCGTTGCGGCCGACGCAGCAGACGGGCGACCTGTAGTTCTTCTTGAAGGATCGAGACATATTAAAACCTCTTGACGATATTCAAAATATAGAAAATTCGCTAAAGTTCATAAATATGAAACAATAGCGAATTTCTGCCGGATATTCAATGCTAGATTTTTGCACAATCGTAATTACAATGGTCGATATTCAGCATCGTAGTAATCTTGTAAATCTTGCAATAACTCGAACCTCCGATTGCGACGAAATTGTCGTCGGGCAATTCGATAAATTCAATTTTATCGGCATCACAGGCAAAAGAATCTTTGAAGCTGTCGGCATACTTGTTCGCGGACTGTAGGATAAATTCTTTCGCGGCGGATTTTTCCTTAAAAACATATCCGTATCCGTTATAATACGGTGCATCCATGGCATCCGCAATCATGTCATCGGAATTGCCACCCGTACAGTCGATCCCGTCAGCGTCGACTTCATAAACGATGACTCCATAGAGCGGGTTATTGTGCAGCATGTCGCATTTGGAAATTTCTTCGAAAGTTTTTTTACAGAACTGTCTCATTTTAGACTCCTTGAATATGTTTGACCTGTCGGAACCGTACCTGGCCGTTGCCGATATTCGCCGTTATATTATAAAGATAGAAAATTCCGGGCTTTTCGTAAACCCGGGATTTATATGTTTTTCTGCCGGCTATTCAATGACTTTGCCGGTTTTCAGGAAATTTTTGATGTCGAAGCCCTGGAAAAAGATCCCGTCGGAATTGTGAACTTCGTGCTGGATCTTGTGGCATGCGGGCTGGTAGGAATGATAGAACTTGGTCTTGTAAGTCCCCGCGACGAACTGCACAAGCTCGTCTCTCGTAAGACCCCTGAGAACTTCTAGAGTTTCGATGTCGACGATGTTGAAGAGCTCGTAAGAGTTGTATTTTGCCATGTGTTGCATCTCCTATGACGATAATTAGAATATAGAAAAATCCGGTCATAGGATAATAAGTTTTATTTCGAATTTTTTGAAAGCGCAGTCCGGGATAAATATGTTTTAAGGACTTGTTTTTTAAAGACTGGTATTTATATTCATAAAATGAAATTCAACCCCAAAACTCAAATACGAGTCAAAGGATTTGGATTTTGAAAGTATTCTAGGTAATAAAAAAGGACCCACGGCGAGGTCAAGTCGCCGTGAGTCCCCCTTTCATCTTGAGGTCAATTACTTGCTGCAGATCTCGCTAATTCACGTATTAAATCCTGCCGTTCCACGTACCTAGCATACGTTCCCGGCGGGACGTCCCCACTTCAACGCATAGCCCAGTGCGTGAATCCTGTTCATAATCTGCCAGTAGCTGATTCCGCGCCTGACGAGCCTGTCATGTTCTCCCTTCATGAGCATGTCGTCTTCTTTCGGGGTCCAGTCGTGGTGTACCTTCCCCTTTCTTTCACGGGCCGTGGCCAGCGCCTGTTTTCTGTATTTCTTGAAACCGTAAGGCATCATGCCCGTCCCAGCAGGGTTTGCCGTGCAGGCAGGTTTCGTCCGGCGCGAATTGCGCCCGGCCCAGCGGGCCACGTCTGACGGCAGTTCGTACGAAAGCCCGTACAATTTCTTGCCTATCGTGACGAGCCTGTCATAGTGTTCCGTCACGGTTTCTTTCGAGAACTTTCCCGAGACGACATAGCGGAAACAGGCGAGCGCCGTATCATACAGTTTCTTGTATTCGGTAAATTTAGCAGTATCCATGACTGTCCTCCGTACCACAAAGATAGTAAATTTTATATTTTCCGTACATAGTTTCTCTTATAAGTTTTTACCCAGAAACGCCCTTGCCAATATAATAATATAGGGAATAACGATAGAAAAAATTCAAATGTTTTTAAATACGGAAAATTCAAATTTTTCTATATTTAGGACATAACAAGAGAGGTCAAATATGATTACCAACTTCAAGAACACGAGCGTTTCCGAAGAACTCGACATCATGAACATGTTCGACGAAGATTTCACGATGTGGGGCGAACCGGCTGACCTGGCAAGGGACGAATACTATCTCGAAACGTTCAACTATCGTCGCGAGATGGAAGCGAAGGGATATGTTCTCAATCCGCACTTCGACGAGAACATGTCGTGGTGGAAGGAAAAACACAACAATCGTCCGTACGACAAGTTCCTCGATTTCGACTGTAACGAATTTGTCAAACCGGAAGAACTCCAGTGGTACGAAGACATGTGTAATGTCGTCGCGTTCGGTCATACGCTCTACGAACGACTCCTGACTGAAGAGGAACAAGAGGAAGACTACAGGATCTACTGCGAAGAGTGGAACAAGGTCGCATAGGGAGGTGTTCAATGGAAAAATTCCTGGACTTTTTCATAAACGTATTCAACTTGAATTTCTATATTTAAGGCATAAACAAAAGGAAACAACAATATGATCACGTTCGTCATCTGCGCAATCGCCGCCGTCATGCTCCTCGGGCTGGGGGTGAAGTTCACTGTCACGGGCACGAAGGGAGGAGCGGAATGTATCCTCGCCGCCTTGCTCTGGGGACTGGTCCTCTATCTGAAATTCCCCGAAGAGATCGACATGCTGACTGGGTTCTTCGCATGATCGCCGTCTGCACAATCGTCGCCATTATCCTCTTCGTCTGCGGCCTCATGAAGACCATGTCCGGATACGGCCCGGGTACGGGACTCGCGGTCATGTTCCTTTCCGTCTTCTGGTGCCTCTACCTCTATACGCCTTACGTGGACGGGATCGTGGAAATGTTATAAATAATGCATGACCTGGGCGGAATATCTCGAACATGCGGAAGAAACAATCGAAGACTCAAACGAAGTCCTCGACGAAAAGCTCGTACGCAAGGACATGGTCCGCGACGGGAAGAAGGTGAAGAGATGGATCTCGACGAAGCCCGGGTGGAAGGTACAGTACGACAAGGGACACAACCCCCGCGAGGTGAAAATCTCCGCCGCCGAAAAGAAGCACAGGAAGCTCGCGCAGAAGAAGGCGAAGCTCAAGAGACAGGCGGAAATGAAAATGCTGCAGAAGAAGAGGCTGCGCTCGTTCAAGAAGCGCGACGCCTTCAATCTCGAATACGACAAGGAGAACCCGGCCCTCGTGACGGCGAGAATAGACGGCGATCGGGTCGAGTCGGACATAAGGGGTGCGCTCAGGGCGAAGCTCGCGAGGATGAAGGACAAGATGGACCTTGAACTCCCGGTACAGGGGCAATCCTAGGCGAATCTCGTTTAAAGGCTTGTTTTTAAAAGCCTATAATTCATATTCATAAAATAAAAAGCTCGTTCATAAGACGAATATGAACGATTCATGACGGTATAAAGACATGGGGAAAGGGCCTAAGGCCGTCTCGTCAGCGTATCCCCGTCCCAGACCACGTATTTCCCGTTCTCCTTCCTGAGTATGCCCTTCCGCCAGCAGTACCGGGCACAGTTCGACGGGGCGATCTTCCTCGCGAGCGCCCGGACGGAGTTGAGAGTGTACGTCCCCCACAGTTCCGTATCCTTCCCGTGCTTGACCCGGTCGAGGAAGCCTTCCCTCCCTTCCTCCTTCACACGATTCAGCCATATCTCACGCATGTCCCGAAATGATTGAGTCGGGAAAATCCTGTAGTCATGATCATGATAGAATATGTCTTCCAGTATATCGACGCAAAGGTAGAAATGACTCTTCGCGTATTGGGACAGGAAAGCTTGCGCTTCGTTCGCGTTTTCGAAAACCTTCCACGGCTCGGGCACGGGCTGGTCCTGTTCGCGTAACGAATCGACCACTTCGGGATGTAGCTCCTCGCACGATTTCACCACCTTCTCGTAAAATTCGTAAGCGGGCAAAATTTCATAATCGACCTCGTTCACGTCCAGCTCCGTGTAGAGGTCGTCACCAAAGTAATCGATTATCTTCTGCGCGAGTTCCATACATTATTTATGAAAGCACTCGCTGAACCATCCTCGTGAACCAGATGTCAAGCTTGATTGCCCGTGATACGCTTCCTTTCATTGTCTCGTGGCGAATGCTCATGAGAAACTTGATGTCCTTGACCATGACGGAAACGATGATGTTCTTGATGAGTTTTTTCATATTCTAACCTCTAATTAAAATATAGAAAAATGAACTAGTCTTTTAAACTAGTTCAATTCGAGTTTTTTCAACGGATTTACTTCAATTTGACTTTCGACATGAGATCGTCCCACGGCGTCGCCAGGCATACTGCTTCGGATTCGGAGACGCCGTACATCTGCGAAAAATCTTCCATGTTCAGATAGTCGTAAATGTCGTTAAGGACTTTAACCTGGTCGTCGGTGAGCGTAACTGTTTTTACCATATTGTAACCTCTTTCGTTTGATTATAATATAGAAAAATGAACTAGTCTTTTAAACTAGTTCAATTCGAGTTTTTTCAACGGATTTACTTCAATTCGAGTTCAACACCGTCTTCGTGTCGGTGATATAACGGGAATGTCACTTCGATGTTCAGTTTAAGTCTCATTACCTGCCAAGTATAGACCAAATCTCCTAATTCAGAAGTCCTTGTCCAAAGATTTCCGTCTTTGATTTCAATCTTCTTTCCCTTTCTAATGTTCGGTTCCTGATGATCGCCGACCAACGTACTATTATAATCCTGACGGAGGATTTCGGCAAGGTCTTGAGGATCTTCTTTTACTGCGATTAAATCGGTTGTTGCGCTAGTACAGCAATCACCAGATTCGACGCGGATGAGTTGGTATGCGATAACTTCGTGTTTCATATTAACCTCTCTTGTATATTTCAAATATAGAAAAATTCAAAAGATTTGTCAATGAAAAATGACTAAGATTTATTATCGGTCATTCCTCGTTGAGTCTTCGCCCACATATCCTTCAATTCGTCCCATGTAAGATTTTTACCACTGAAAAGTTCAGGTTTATTTTTCTTTTCGTTCTTGTCGGTATTAGACATTTATTCCTCTTTAGGTTTCAACCACCTGGGTCCAGTCCTGTGAACATGTTTCGGTTCCGTTTTCTCGTATGCTCGGGCCGAGCGACATTTCACTGTCCAGGCGCACGTATTATTGAGCTGGTCTCGTGCTTCTTTTTCGGGTTTGTAAGAATTCGCCCGGATCGAATCCTCTTTGTCGATGTAATAACGCTTGTTCGGTATCGTGTCGTTCTTGAACTGAAACGTTCCCGCGAACGAAACGACCGAACAGAACAGAAGTAGAAGAACTACCCGCATACGCCCTCCGGATAGAATGCGAGCTCTACGTCGGTCATTTTCGCCTGTCCGTTCTCGATACCGAACTTGTAGATAGTTTCGAGCTTCGAGATGTCGCGATAATCGTCCTTGCCGACGCAGATATTTACCTTCATGTCCCCGAGCTTCGGGTTTTTCTCGAGTTCGTTCATCAGAGTCGCGGCGAGCTGCCTGTAGTTCATATTGACCTCTTTCGTTTGTTTAAAATATAGAAAAATATAGAACTTTCGTACATAGGTTCAAAAACGAAAAAACGGTCGGAACCGTTACCGATCCCGCCCGTCTATCATCGTGGTTCAATTACTTGTTGATCACCCAGACGTCGCCCGTCTTCACGTAGACGTTGTTCGCTATCGCCTGCTTCGTGAGCTGGCCCGCGTACTTCCCGATTTTCTTCATCAGGAGGGCGTACTGCTTGTCGCTGAGTTTGCCCTTTTTCGCGAACTGTTTCGCGAAGCTCGTCAGGATTTTTGCGTCCGTCCCGTTGAAACCGACGTTGTTGTGATGGTTTGTCGCTTCCACCCGCTTCTCGTCCTCGGTCTGGTTCGCGAAGATTTTCATCATCGCCCTAGCCGCCGCCTCGGGACGGCTAGTAATCTGCGCGCGGATTGCGTTCTGGATTTCGGCGATAGACTTGAACATTACCATATTGACCTCTCTTGTTTATATTTAAAATATAGAAAAATCAAATGTTCATGTAAACAAAGACAATTGAGAAAAAAACGGCGGAATCGCCCTCTCCATAGGACGACCCGCCCTTCAGAGGTCAAACCTTATTCTTCGTCTTCTTCGTCCCAGAATTCCCCGGTCTCCTCGTCGTATTCTTCCTCTTCCTCTTCGATATCCCCGGTCTCCACGTCCTCGATCAGCTTGCCCTTGACATAGACGCGGAACCTGCCGGTATCGTCGGTCTTCACGGTGACCGTTCCCGACTCGCCGCAGACCCATCCCATACCGTCGCGGAAGTTTTTCGATTCGTCGCAGAATTCGAGCGGGATCACGGCGAGACAGCCTGCGTCCACGCCGTAGTTCGTATGGATACCGCCGTAGCAGCCGTCTCCGTACGCCGTACTGTCTACGACCATGATGTCCATCCCGTCATGGACGAACTTGCCGTCGTTGCACCAGCGGCCTTCCTTCTTTTCCCGTTCGTCGCCCCATGCGAGCCATTCGTTGTACAATTTCTCGTCGAGAGCATAGCAGGGATCGCCGAAGTAGAACCCGTTCCTGCAGACGATCATTTCTTTGATACCGGAAGTGTTAGCCATATCAGACCTCTTTATTGGTTTACGCCCGAGACATTCGAGCATTATTAAATATAGGAAATTCGAAAGAACTTGTAAACGAAAACGTTTGACTATTTTTCCTCAGACTTCCCATACGAAAGCATCGCGACCCTTATCCTTCAGTTCCCTTTCCTTCGCGCACGCCTCGGCGTAGTCCTCCGTCACGAGGACTTCTTCCGCCCGGCCCGCCCCTCCCGCGTAGACTTTAAACTTCCTGTTCATCTCTGCCTCCCGTAATCCTGTACAGGTATTCCTCGAACCAGCGCATGAGGTTCTCGATAATTTCGTCGTCGCCCGGAAGCTTCATCACGCTGTTCCAGTAAAAGTCCACAGAGAACCTGTCCGGCGTGCCTGTATGGATATCGTATCCCGTCAGTCCGTTGGCGTCGTAGTAGTTGTCGAACCTACCCATGATGTACTCGACGCAGTCGTTCGACATCCCGTTGAAATAGATTGTGCCTTCTGCTCCGTCGACGATAAACGGCAAATCCGGATTGTTTCTTTTCATATTGTCCTCTCTTGTTTTAATTAAATATAGAAAAATCCAAACCTTTCGTAAATGAAATGATTTGAATTTTTCTTGACGGATTTGCCCCTATCCCAGTGCGTCGAGAGCCTCGATCGTTTCCTTTATCGTCCTCTTCGCCTCGCGGGCATGGGCTTCCTTCACCTTCTGCACGACTTCCTTAATCGTTTCGTCGGTGTATACCTTCCATGCGCTGTACCCGCATATCCAGGAGGGCTCGCAGAGACCGAGGATTTCCTTGTCGCAGAATACCTTTCCGTTCCTGGTCTCGCGGACACAGCTGTCGGGGAGGGCGCATTTCATCTCGTATACCACGAACGAGCCGCAGCCGAACTCCCGGCGCTTGAGGTAGAGCCTGTGTTCTTTCGCGAGCCTGTACCTCCACTCGAAAGCAGTCATCGTAGAGAGCGCCGCGGCCTTCTTCTTCTCTTCCAGCATCTCCTCGCGTTTCTTTTGCGCCTTCAGGGTCTGTCTCCTGCTGGCCTCGTCCGCCTGCTTCTTGTATTCGACATAGACCGGGTTGGTATACTCAATCCAGTAGAGGTTCCCCTCGTTGTCCCTGATTTCCGCCTCGCCTCCGCTGAACCTGCCGGTGATACGGTACATCCTGCCGCCGTAACGGAAATGGCCGTAGTCGTTCCGGCCGCCGCCGTAACGGCCCATCGACACGAGTTCCGGATTTGCCCTGTTGAAATATCTTGACATATCGACCTCTCTTGTTTTCTTTAAATATAGAAAAATCCAGAAGTTTCGTAAATTACCGTATTAGAAGAAAAAACAAAGGAAGCGCCCTATCGGGCCCTCCTCGTCTCCTTCCTGTATTCCGCGAGCTGGTCGAAAGTCCCCGTCTGTTTCGCGAACTCGGTCACGTGACGGCGCGTAGTCGTCCCGTAGTCCCAGTCGGGGAGGAGGGTGAGCTTCCCTTCGCTGACTCTCGCCACCGGGGTATTGTAGGACTCGAGAGTCTTTGTTCCGCCGTCGTCGACGACCACCGCCTTGTTGTAGAACGACTTGCGGACGTCGAAGCGGCATGCGAGATAAGTCTTCATAATCATATTTGACCTCCGTTCTGATTATGCTATAAAGATAGTTAAATCTGAAAATCTCGTAAAGAAATACACGATGAAATTTTCTACAGACTGTCTATTGCCGCGATCGTCTCCCTGTTCTGGAGTTCGAGATAACATTTCCTGAATTTCTTCGCTACATTGCGGATATACCGTTCTATCTCTTCGTCGAACAGGTCGGACCGTAGGTCCAGTAAGTCCGGGTAGATATGACAGCGGAGATGTCCTTCGCGGTCGATATACGTATTGGCGAAAAAGACCGAGTCGTAGTCGAACAATAGCTTGTCACGGTCCACGGCCCGCCATCCGGTATCGGCAAAGATATAGTCCGACGTCCACTTGAGATCTATCCTCTCGAGCACGCCCGCGTCGACAAGCTTATCCAATAACTTCTTTCTCGCTTCAATCTTCATGCCGTATAATATAGGAATTTTCCGAATTTTCGTAAAGGATTTAATTCTAGATTTTTTAACCGCGCGTTCCGTAGTAAACGTGTTTTAAGGACCTATTTTAAAAAGACTATACTTTATATTCTTTTTATAGGAAACGAGCCCACGGCTCGAATACGGACGAATAATAATAAAAAGAAACGGCCCGTGCCGAGGTCATAAGCACGAACCGTTTCCCTGAGGTCAAAACCGTAATCGCTAGAAGAAGAACTTCACCCCGATGAGCATCTGGTACCTGGACGTATTCATCTCGGTCTCGACGAGGTGGGTATTCGCCGCGATATATACGGCGGCGTGGTAGTCTACCCTGAAGCCCGCCTCTATCCGCCAGTCGAGGTCGTCTACCGTATAGTCGAGTTTCTCGAGGTCGGTATCTGTCGTACCCGAATGCCTGTAGGTGGAGGAATAGAACACGTCGAGGTTGTACTGCATCTGTATCGAGGCGTAGAACGTGTCGCCCACGTACATTATCCCGCCGACCGATACCGCCCATATCCAGTACTCGTCGATGACGCAGCCGTCGCCCTCGAAGTCGTTGTACGCGTCGTACACGGCGGACGTGGAGGCGACCCCGCCGATCGCGAACCTGTCGGAGAAGGCGTAGAGGAGTTCCCCGCCGATGCCCGCCCCGAGGGAGAGCCCGTCGTAGTGTTTCCCGAGCCCGCCGTGGGCCGTGCCCTCGAACTCGATGAACGGCGCGTAT
>Ga0326514_10001491_pt1 | contig 15276 bp, 15 predicted proteins | sample 3_2548_0518_D_FD_203653 | JGI IMG/M metagenome (GOLD analysis project Ga0326514, IMG submission 203653) | Bovine rumen microbial communities from UC Davis, California, United States - 3_2548_0518 | ecosystem: Host-associated > Mammals > Digestive system > Stomach > Rumen | place: USA...
AGGTGCCGCCCGACACGGCCGCCATCATCTTCTACCTCAAGAACCGCATGCCCGACCGGTACGCCGACCGCAGGGAGACGAAGGTGGACGTGAGCGCGCCGGTCATATCCCTGGGCATCGAGCCTGCGAGGGCCGAGCAGTGAGCGCCGCCGAGCTCTGCATCGACCGCTTCCATCGCATCCTGGCCGACGTGTTCGCCGACGACGGGCACGACGAGTTCTGGATGGAGGGAGGGCGAGGGTCCACGAAGTCGTCCTTCATTAGCCTGTGCGTCGTCCTGCTGATCGTGCGGCACCCGTTCGCCAACGCCGTGGTCCTCCGGCGCATATCCGCGACCCTGCGCGACACCGTGTACAACCAGACGCTCTGGGCGATAGACGCCCTCGGGCTCTCGCCGTGGTTCCGCTGCACCGTCTCGCCCATGGAGGTGACCTACCTGCCCACGGGCCAGAAGATCAAGTTCCTGGGGCTCGACGACCCGCTCAAGACCAAGGGCACCAAGTTCACGACCGGGTACTGCGCCGTGCACTGGTACGAGGAGCTCGACCAGTTCGACAGCTGGGACCAGGTGACGGGCGCGCTCCGGTCCTTCAAGCGAGGGGGATCCAAGTTCTGGACCTTCTACAGCTACAACCCGCCCCAGACGATGTGGAGCTGGGTCAACGCCAAGGCCCTGGAGATGCAGCGCAAGGAGTCCTGCCTCGTGGACCACTCCACGTACCTCGACGTGATCGAGTGCGGCCGCGCCGACTGGCTGGGGTCCGCGTTCGTGGCGGACGCCGAGTACGAGCGCGAAGAGCACCCGACGCACTACCGCTGGGAGTTCCTGGGGGAGATCACCGGCACCGGCGGCACCGTGTTCGAGAACCTGCGCAAGGTGACGCTCACCGACGAGGAGATAGCGACCTTCGACAACCCGCGCAACGGCATCGACTGGGGATGGTTCCCCGACCCGTGGCGCCTCGTGCGCTGCGAGTGGCAGCCCGGCAGGCGCCGTCTCGTGATCTTCGACGAGCGCAGCGCCAACAAGCGGACGCCGGCGGAGACCGCCGAGATCACCCGCCAGGCGCTCACCTACTCCGACGGCAGGGGCAGCGACGGCAGGCCGAGGCCCCCGACGTTCCACGACCAGGCGATCCTCTGCGACGACGCGAACCCGGCGGACATAACGGTCTACCGGCGCGCCGGCGTGAGGGCCAGGGCGGCAGGCAAGGGCAACATGCGCAAGCCGTCGTACCAGTGGCTCGCCGGGCTCCGCGAGATCGCCATCGACCCGAGGAGGTGCCCGCTCACCTTCCAGGAGTTCGCCCTGTGCGAGTACGAGCGGGACCGCGAGGGCAACTGGGTGGACGACTACCCCGACGGGAACGACCACAGCATAGACGCCGTGCGCTACGCGATGATGCGAGAGGTGGCGCGCGGCCGCTAGCGAAAGGAGGCCGCGATGGCGGCTGAGAACGAGCACAACGTACCGGAGTGCGTGCGCAACGCCATCAGGGCGCGCGGCTACGAGCCCGACGAGGTGATGCAGCCGACCATCGCCGATTGGTGGGCGTGGTACACCGCCAAGGCGCCATGGTACGACAAGACCGAGACCGTGAACGGCCACCGGTTCAAGGTGCGCCGCAACACGCTCCACCCCGCCCGCCGCGTGTGCCGCGAGTGGGCCAGCGCGATCCTCGACGACGACGGCACCAAGGTGGCGACCGACGCGGACGCCGTGACCGACCTGCTCGAGGATTGGGTTGCCGAGACCAGGTTCATACCGACCGCGCAGCGCGCCCTCGAGCGCGCCTTTGGCGTGGGCACCGGCGCGCTCGCCCTGTGGTTCGACATGCAGGCGGACGGCACGTGCGACGTGAGGGCCCGGCGCTACGACGCCCGCACCATCCTCCCGCTCACGTGGGACGACGACGGCGTGACCGAGTGCGCGTTCGCGACCGACGCCTACGTGGACGGGCGCAAGGTGCACCAGCTCCAGGTCCACGCCCTGAGCGAGGAGACTGGCACCTACCATGTGGAGACCGACCTCTTCGACGCGAAGGACGGCACCCCGATCCTCTCCGAGGGCATCCTTGAGGACTTCGACACCGGCGCCGACGTGCCAACGTTCGCGATCCTCCGCCCCGCGCTCGACAACGTGCACGCCGAGGGCACCTACATGGGCCAGAGCGTGTTCGCCGACGCGATCGACGCGATCAAGGGCGTCGACAACGCGTTCGACAGCATGCAGCGGGAGATCGACGCCACCAAGGTGAAGGTGTTCATGAGCGCCGACCTGTTCGACCTCCAGAAGGACGAGGGCGGCAAGGCAATGCCCGTGCCCATGAGCCCCGAGAACACGGTGATAATGAAGCTCGACACCGTCGCCAGCGAGTCCATGTACGAGGTGTTCTCCCCCGCGATCCGCACGCAGGCGCTCGCCGAGGCGCTGAACGTCGCCCTCTCCGAGCTGGGCGACCTCACCGGGTTCGGACAGGACTACTTCCGCTACGACCGCTCCGGCGGGCTCCGCACCGCCACGGAGGTGAGCGCCGACAACAGCGCGTTCATGCGCAACATCCGCAAGCACGAGAATGAGCTCCGCCCGCAGCTGGAGGCGCTGCTCGCGTGCGTGCTCCAGTGCCAGCGCGCCCTCAACGCGTGGCCGGTGCAGCAGGGGTGCGCCGCGCACGTGGACTTCGACGACTCGATCATCCAGGACACCGCCAGCGAGAAGGCCCAGATGCTCGCCGAGGTGTCAGCCGGCGTGGTGCCCCGGTGGATGTACCTCGAGCGGTTCTACGCCATGACCGAGGAGGAGGCGCGCGAGCTCGCAGGCGACCCCGAGGCCATCGACCTGGGGGCGTAGCGCATGCTCGACCCCGACTACTTGGAGCGCGCCGGCACCCTCGTGGGCAGCGTCTACAGCCAGATCGAGGCGGAGATGTGCGACCGGCTCGTGCTCGACATGCTCGCCGGCGACCTGTCCGACTACCGCACGCAGCAGACGATCGCGCTGCTCGCGCAGGGCGAGGCGCCCAAGCTCCGGGCCATCCTGGAGCAGCACCGCGGCGACGTTTCGGAGGCCGTGCGCCGCGAGGTCGAGGAGGCGCTGGAGAGGTCCGACGCCCACGACCTCGCGATCATCAGGGAGGCGCTGGGCGTCGACCTGCCGGGCATCATGCCCATGCAGGTGATGGGCGCCGTGCGGACCGTCGAGGAGATGCTGGAGCGCGATAACGTGGCGTTCATGGACGGCGCGCGCGACCTGTTCTTCCGCTACAGCTCGCAGGCCGTCACGCAGGCGGCAAGCGGCCTCGTGAGCTACGACGAGGCCATACGACGGGCCACGCGCGAGCTCGCCCGCGAGGGCGTGAGCGTGATCGAGTACAAGGATCCGCGGACCGGCAATCCCACCATCCGCAGCGCCGCGGACGTCGCGGTGACGCGCCACGTGCGCTCGCAGCTCTCGCAGCAGTGCGCCAACCGCACCATGCAGGTGTGCCGCGACGTGGGATGCGAGTTCGTGGAGGTCTCCAGCCACTACGGCGCGCGCCCGAGCCACCAGGACTGGGAGGGCCGGCGCTACCACGTGGGCGGCCGCGTCACCGTCGACGGCGTGACCTACGAGGACTTCGCGGAGGCGACCGGCTACTACGGCACCGGCGACCACGGCGCCCTCGGGGACCGCCTGTGCGGGGTCAACTGCCGGCACCAGTTCGGACCGTGGATGCCAGGCATGCCGCACGCCTACGAGCCCGACCCGCAGCACCCGAGCGGCAGGAGCAACGAGGAGATCTACCAGCTCACGCAGAGGCAGCGGCGCCTCGAGCGTGCCATACGCGCGAGCAAGCGCGAGCTCGCCGCGGCCGAGCGGGCGTACGAGGCGGACCCGAGCCTCAAGAACCAGACCGCGGCCAACCAGCTCAGGCAGCAGCTACGAAAGAGGCAGGACGCCCTCGCCAAGCTCGTGGACGAGAACAAGGACGTGCTCACGCGCGACCTACGGCGCGAGTATGCCGGCGACATGCCGAAGATCAGGATGCCGAGCATTGCGGAGGAGCACAAGGTGGTCACCGGAAAGGGCGCCGGCACCCGCTTCGACGTTGATCGCAGAGCAGTCAACGGCAGGGCATACCGCGAGAAGTTCGAGCGTCTGTCAGTGCCGAAACGTGCGAGCAGGACGCTCTACTACGAGACGAGCTCGATCCTGCGCGACTGTGATGGCACGGCACATGAACGTCTGGCCGCCGTCTCGTGGAGGACGGGCCAACTCGTCACCGACACGATGAGCCATGTGCCGCATGACTTCGCGTGCTCCTTCACCACCGAGCAGGAGGCACAGGCTGCCAAGGTGCCAGGCGGATGCGTCCTGCTCCACAACCACCCAGGAAGCTCGAGGCCATCATGGGCGGACATTCGGTCCGCCTCGCGCGCATGGGTGCGATCCTCCATAGTCGCGTGTCACGACGGGACAGCCTACGAGCTCGTCTGCAACAACCCGAGCGTCATAGAGGCTTACGAGCTGATCCTCGAGGACGTGCGCAGCTCGATGCCCGAGATCATGGATTCGGGTACAATTGCAGAAATCGCGACCGAGAGGCTGTACGTGGAGAACGGGAGGCGAAAATGGTTCAGGCTAACGAAACGGTAGACAGCGAGGAGCGAGGCCTCCACATCGACGACTCAGTGCAGTTGCCCGATGACTTCGCCCAATCCGAGATCTTCCAGGAATACCTCCGCCGCTCCAAGCTCAGGTGTGAGGACCTGCCAAGCGCCGTCGGCAACGGAGACTCATAGCGCCGACGAGGCAACCATCGCAAACGTTCGAGGCCACCCTCTCGGGTGGCCTCTTCCATGCCGCGCCAACATGCCGCGCCAAGCGACACCCCTGCGAACATCCATGCCACGCCCGGCCAGCGCAGAAGGGCCACCCGAGACGCGGAGAGAACCGCGCAGACAAACCCCGGACGAGAGGAACAGGCATGGCAGGAACCCAGAACGACGACCCCAAGCCCAACGAGCCCAACGAGCCCAAGGACGACGGCACCTCGGCGGGGACGCCCGCACCGGAACCTGAGCCCAAGGACGACGACCTCAAGGACAAGCACGGCGAGCAGGCGATCAACCGCGGCCGCTACGACCGCGACATGAAGGCCAAGGACGACGAGATCGCCAGGCTCAAGGCCCAGCTGGAGGAGTCCGGCAAGAAGGCCGAGAGCGGCGCGGAGGCGCTCAAGAAGGTGCAGGAGCTCGAAGCCAAGCTGGCCGACGAGAAGGTCGGGCGCGCGCTGGAGGCGGCCGGATGCGTCAACGCGAAGGCGGCCAAGGCCCTGCTCGACGACTACGACGGCGACGTTGCCAAGCTCAAGGACGCCTGCCCGTACCTGTTCAAGACCCAGCAGCAGAAGGGGTCCACCGGCGCGCGACGCCAGACCCCGCCGGACGACACGGACGACGCGCTCGACCGTGCGTTCGGACTCAAGAAGTAAGGAGCTAGCAGATGGCAAACGACCTCGGCGGCAACGTCTCCAAGTTCACCACGCGACTCGACCGCATCCTCGCGCAGGAGACCAAGACCTCCTTCCTCAACATCAACGACCAGTTCCTGGGCGACTTCGTGGGCGTCGGCGAGGTGAAGCTCCCCACGATCGTCGTGCAGGGCATGGGCGACTACGACCGCGCCAACGGCTTCGCGCCCGGCGACGCCTCCATCACGTGGGAGACCTACCGCCTGCGCTACGACCGCGGCCGCGAGTTCTCCATCGACGAGATGGACGACGAGGAGCACCTGCGCCTCGTGACCGCCAACGCCATGGCGGAGTTCGCCCGCACCAAGGTGATCCCCGAGGTGGACGCGCTCCGCTTCGCCGAGCTCTCCCAGAACGCCGGCCAGACCGTCAGCGGCGGCACCTACTCCAGCGCGCAGAACTTCTACGACGCAGTGCTCGACATGGAGGAGTACTTCGAGGACCTGGGCGTGGACGTGGGCGGCCTCACGCTCAACATCACGGCGGCAGGCAAGGGCATGCTCCGCAACATCGCGCCGTGGCGCCTGATTGAGGGCAGCGACCCCGACACCCGCATCGCCACGTTCGACGGCATGCGCCTCAACGTGATCCCCTCCGACCGCTTCTACACCGGCATCGAACTGCTCGACGGAAAGACGAGCGGCGAGGAGGCAGGCGGCTACGTCAAGGCCACCGACAAGTACGCCAAGACCGCCGACACCGCATGCGTGACCGGCAAGACGTACTACACCAAGAGCGGCAGCACCTACACCGCCGTCCAGTCCCCCGCGGACGCCAACATCGGCAGCTACTACGAGAAGGTGCAGAGCGCCGGCAAGGGCCTCAACTTCCTGGTCGCCGCGCCGGGCTCCGCCACGGCCATCACCAAGCACGAGAAGCTGCGCTACTTCTCCCCCGACGTGAACCAGGCCAAGGACGCCCACCTCTGGCAGTACCGCCTCTTCCACGACCTGCTGACCTACAAGCAGAAGCGCGCCCTGATCTACGCCAACGTGGGCGCCTAGGGGCCACCGTGGCGAGGACCGTCACATACGGCTACTACACCGACGAGTACCACGGGACGGCCGTGGCGGAGGAGGACTGGGCGCACCTCGCGCTGGTCGCCTCCGCCCGGCTCGACCGGCTCAAGGCGCTCGCAACCGTCACGCCCTACGGCGACGACGAGGCCGAGGCCGAGAGCATGGCGATCTGCGCCATGGCCGAGACCCTGCAGGCGTGGGAGGCCGCCGTCGGCGACGGCGGGGACGCCGTGAGATCCGAGAGCATCGGGTCCGTGAGCGTCGCCTACGGCAGCGCCGCCCAGACGTTCCCGCGCGGGCTCGACGCCGGGCTGATCGACGCCGTGCGCGCGTGGCTCCACGTGTGCCTGGTGGTGTGCTGACATGCGCCGCAACCGCTACAGGCTGTGCAACCAGACGGTCACCGTGTACCACCGCGAGGGGGCAGGGTCCATCACCAGGACCGTGCTCCACCGCGCGTTCCTCGACTTCCAGAAGAACCTCAACGTTGCGCGCACCGGCGCAAAGGAGTCCAACGGCTTCCTCCTCGTGGTGCCGGGCCCGACCGTGCCCGTGGCCGTCGGCGACAAGGTGATGCTGGGCGAGGGGCCCGAGTGCGCGGACGACGCGGCGTGGCGCGAGCTCGTGCCCTCCAAGGTGCCCAACCTCGTGGTCGTGGGCCACGTGGACCCCAAGTGGTACCGGGGCGAGCTCGTGCACACGGAGGCGGGCGGATAGCCATGCTGGTCAAGGTCGAGTCCGTCATAAGCCCGCCCGAGAGGATCATGCGGGGCCTGGGCGTCAACACGACGGGCCGCGTGCAGGAGTTCCTCACCTCGCGCGTGCTCTTCCGCATGCGCCGGTACATGCCGTGGCTCAGCGGCACGACGGCCACCGGGCTCACCACCATGCAGACGCCCTCCTCCATCGTCGTCAACGCTCCGTACGCCCGATACCTCTACATGGGCTCAAAGATGCGCGACCCCAACGGCGGCGGGCCGTTCCCGATCTTCGACGGTGCCGGCGTGGACCGCAGGCTTGAGGGCTTCCGCTATCGCAGAGGAGCCCATCCCGTGCCCACGGGCGTGCCGCTCACCTACACGCGCACCACCAACCCATACGCCGGCGACCACTGGGACCGCACCCTCGTGCAGCTTGAGGGCGCGCAGATCTCCCAAGAGGTCGCCGAATACGTGAGGAGGCTCAAGAACCGATGAGCGCCAACCTTGACGGCGGGACCTTCGACGACTACACCGCAGGCGACAGCGTGGACGGAGGCGGCTTCGGGCCGGGCCCCGACTACGAGCCGCTCGAGCGCATGCGCCAGTTCATCGCCGCATACCCCCACGCGGAGGCCCTGCAACCGCTCTCCATCGACTACGCCGACCGCGTGCCCGGAGGCGCCGGCCTGTTCCCCGGCGGGCTCGTGGAGGTGAGGCGCGCCACCGACCTGCTGGGCTCCGTCACCGTCGAAAGCCAGTACAACTTCGCCCTGTACACCGTCATGACCAAGGCGCCGGGCGAGGACGCCGGCGCGACACTCAACGCAGAATGGCAGATGGCGTTCCAGGAGTGGGTGCAGGAGCAGAGCGCCCGCCACCTCGCGCCGACCTTCGGGGACGAACCCCGCACCGAGCGCATGACGGCTCAGAACGGCACTATCTTCTCGGCGGACGAGGAGGGCGTGGCCGTCTACGTCATACAGATCTCGGCGAGCTTCAAACGGTTCTACTAGAGAGGAACGAAGATGCCAACCAACCAGACCTTCAACACCCCCGAGGGCCAGACCATCGCCCGAGAGCTCCTCTTGCTCTGCCTCAACACGGGCACCAGCTCCGCCCCGGTCTGGAGCGCCATCGGCAAGCGCGTCGAGGACAGCTCCGCGGAGTACGACTGGGGCGAGAACACCAGCCAGGACATCCTCGGCAACACCCACAGCACGATGAAGAAGCCCGTGATCACCGAGAGCTTCGACGGCGTGACGCTCTCCCAGGGCGACGCGGCCTACGAGAAGATCTGGACCGAGGGCATCAAGAACCAGGACCCGCAGGCCCTCTCCAACCTCGACCTGCTGCTCGTGCACCTCTACGCCGGCACCGCCAACACCGCGGCCTTCGCCGAGCGTTACCCCTCCTCCATGGTTCGCCCCACGAGCCTGGGCGGCGAGGGCGGCGGCAACATCGAGATGCCCCTCGAGGCGACCTTCGGCGGCCAGCGCACCACCGGCACGGCGGCCAAGGGCACCGACGGCGCCATCACCTTCACCGCAGCGGCGTAAGGGGGCGACCATGGCAGCCAAGTCGCTCAGCTTCGACGACGGCCTCGTAGAGTACGAGATCAACGGCAAGGCGACCGCGCGCTTCAACCCGACCGACGCCGCCTTCGTCGACCGCCTGTACCAGACTTTCACCGACCTCGACGCCAAGCAGGAGGAGTTCCAGGCGCGCGTGGACGAGATCGGCGCCGACGGCGCCGAGATGTTCGCGTACGCCAAGGAGCGCGACGCCGAGATGCGCCAGATCATCGACGGCCTCCTGGGCGAGGGAGTGGCCGACGCGCTGTTCCCCGACATGAACTGCTACGCGCTGGCCGACGGCCTGCCCGTGTGGATCAACCTCCTCTTCGCAGTGGCCGAGGAGATCGAGGCCGCGTACCACCTTGAGCAGGACAAGACCGACCGGCGCATGAAGGCATACAGCGACAAGTACGCCGGCATGATGAAGAAGTACAAGCGCCGTTGATGGCGAGCTACGACCTTCCAGAGACCGTCACCGTGGGCGGCTCGGAGTACGCGATTCGCAGCGACTACCGGGCCGTCCTCGACGTGATGGAGGTGATGGCCGACCCCGAGCTTACCGACGAGGAGCGGGGCGGCATGGCGCTCACGATCTTCTACCCCGACATCGAGGACATGCCCGAAGCGGACCTCGAGGAAGCGGCGGACCGCCTCATGTGGTTCATACGCGGCGGCGACGAGCACGAGCGCGGGAGGAAGGGCCCGAGGCTCATGGACTGGTCGCAGGACTTCCAGCTCGTGGTCGCTCCCGTGAACCGCGTGCTGGGCTTCGAAGTACGGTCCTGCGAGTACCTGCACTGGTGGACTTTCCTCTCCGCCTACTACGAGATCGGCGACTGCCTGTTCGCCCAGGTCGTCGCGATCCGCCGCAAGCAGAAGGAGGGCAGGAAGCTCGACAAGCAGGAGCGCAAGTTCTACAGCGACAACCGCGGGATAGTGGACCTCAGGACCAAGGAGAGCGCGGAGGAGGCCGAGCTCTTCGACCAGTGGATAGGCGGGTGAGCCCATGGCCGCGGACGGCTCCATCACATTCAGCACGGCGCTCGACAACGACCAGCTCGAGAAGGACCTCAAGAAGGCCGAGCGGGACGTTGAGTCCCTCAAGCGGAAGCTCGCAAAGGCGGACCGCGACAAGGGGGCCATCGAGCAGGAGATGGAGCGGGCACGCGAGGCCGTGCGAGAGACCTCCCAGGAGCTCGACACCCTGCGCGGGAAGCTGGGCATCGAGAGCGACGCCCAGCTCGCCACCGACCTGAGCAAAGCCACCAAGGAGGCGTCGGCGCTCGAGCGCGCCATAGACTCCGTTGAGAAGAAGCAGGAGGCCGTCGCCCGACAAATGGACGAGGCGGCCGCATCCTACGAGGAGGCTAGTCAGCGCGCATCCGAGCTCAGGGCCGAGGCAGACGGCCTCGACGCCAACACGGACCCCGCGGACATGCAGGCGTGGCACGAGGCGCACTCCCAGGCGCAGGCCATGCGCGAGGAAGCCGACCAGATAGAGGCAGGCCTCTCCAAGCAGGAAGCCAAGATCGACTCCCTCAACGACAAGTGGCAGGAGCTCGACGCCCAGGCGAAGGAGTACCGCGACCAGCTCGCGACGGCGGCACAGACCCGCGACGACCTGGGCGGGAAGAGCGCGCAGATCTCGCAGGCGAACGACCGCCTCAAGGAGCAGGAGCGCGAGCTCTCCAAGATCGAGACCCGATGGGAGACCGCCAACCGCAAGGTGGAGACTTACAACAGGGACCTCGAGGCAGCCGGCGGGCGCGCCTCCGAGCTGGGCGAGGCGTACGGCGAGGCCATGGCCGGGTCCAACTCCGCGACGACACGGGCGGCGGAGACCATGCGCGGCGCGTTCGACCAGATGGGCAAGCGCATCAACACCATGATCAAGCGCGTGTTCGTGCTCCAGGTGGCCCTCTCCGCCCTGCGCGGGCTGCGCTCCATGATCTCCGAGGCGCTCATGGAGAACGACCGGTTCTCGGCGTCGGTCGCGGCGCTCAAGGCGTCGTTCCAGGGCGTCGTGAACTACGTGGCGAACGCCGTGGCGCCGGCGATCACCTCCATGGTGAACGTGGCGGCCTCCGCGATCATCAACCTCGCGAAACTCATAGACTCGCTCTTCGGCACCTCGATCATGAAGTCCATAGCCTCGGCACGCAAGGCCGCACAGGCCGCGTGGCGCGAGACCGACGCCTCCAAGGCGGCGGCGAAGGCCGCCGAGAAGCAGGCCAAGGCGACCAAGAAGCTCGCGAAGGAGACCGACAAGGCCACCAAGAGCGTGATGGGCTTCGACGAGATAAACGCGCTCAGCGCCGACGACTCCACGACCGCCGCGGACTCCCTGGCGGACGACGCGGCGGGCATCGCGGGCGACGGGCTCAAGCCCGACTGGGACGCCCTGGACGTGGGCAAGATCAGCGCGAAGCTCGAGGAGATCATGCTCATACTGGGCGCCGCCCTCATGGTCGTGGGCGCGATCCTCGCGTTCTCCGGCATCAACATACCCCTCGGCATCACGCTCATGATGGTGGGCGCCCTCATGGTCTACACGGCGTACCAGGACAGGTGGGACGAGCTGCCCCAGAAGCTGCGGGACGTGATCACCGGGTGCCTCGTGGTGGCGGGCATCGTCGCCGTGGTGCTCGGCGCCGTCCTGGCGTTCTCGGGCATAAACATCCCGCTCGGCATCGGGCTCATGGCGGCGGGGCTCGTGCTCCTGGGCATCGCCGCGGCGCTCAACTGGGCGACGCTGGGCGACACCCTGAGGGCGGCGATCACCACCACGCTCGTGGTCGTCGGCGCCGTGGCCCTCACGCTCGGCGCCGTCCTGGCGTTCTCCGGCGCCAACGTCCCGCTTGGCATCGGGCTCATGGCGCTGGGCGCCCTCGCCATCGCCACGGCCGGGACGCTCAACTGGGAGGCCCTCAAGGGCAACCTGCGGCAGGCGGTGTCGAGCGCGCTTGAGATCATCGGCATCATAGCCGTGGTGCTCGGCGCCGTCCTCGCTTTCACCGGCACCAACATCCCCCTCGGCGTCGGGATCATGGCGCTGGGCGCGGCGGCGATGTTCGCATCCGCCGCACTCAACTGGAGCCAGCTCGGCGGGACCCTCAGCGGCGCCTTATCGAAGGCCCTGAGGATAGTGGGCATAATCGCGGTGGTGATCGGCGCCGTCCTCGCGTTCACGTCGGCGAACGTCCCGCTCGGCGTCGCGCTCATGGCCGCGGGGGCAGCCGCCGTGTTCGCGTCCGCGGCGCTCAACTGGAGCAAGCTCAAGGACAAGGTGTCCGCAGCCCTCTCCACCATGCTCACGCTCGCAGGCGCCGTGGCCCTCGCCATCGGCGCAGTGATCGCCCTCTCCGGCGTGAACCTGCCCCTCGGCATCGCCCTCATAGCGGCCGGCGCGCTCGCCCTCGTGGCATCCGCCGCCCTCAGCTGGGACAAGGTGCCGCAGCAGGTGCGCACCACCGTGGGCATCATCGCCGGCATCGCGAGCGCCGCCCTGCTCGTGCTCGGCATCATCCTATGCCTCTCGGGGTTCGGCATACCGCTGGGCATCGCCCTCATAGCCGCCGGCGCTGCGGGCCTGGTGACGGCCGCGGCCGTCAACTGGGACTTCCTGAAGCAGAAGGTCGGCGAGGTCTGGGACGGCATAGTCAGCTGGTGGAAGAGCGGGCCGGGGAAGATCTTCACCGCGGACTGGTGGGAGAACAAGTTCAAGTCGATCGCGGACGGCCTGAGGGCCGCGCTGAACTCCGTCCTCCCCTCCGTGAGCAGCTTCATCAGCTCCGTGAGCAGCAGCATCTCCTCCGTGGCGAGCAGCCTCAGCAGGCTCTCCTCCTACAGGTCCACGGGGACGTACCGCTACGGCACATACAGCGGATTCAGCACGAACATCCCGCACCTCGCGCAGGGCGCCGTGCTGCCGCCGAACCGCGAGTTCATGGCGGTGCTCGGCGACCAGCGCCACGGCAACAACTTCGAGGCGCCGGAGGGCCTCATGCGCCAGGTGGTGCGCGAGGAGACCGGCGCGATGATGGCGGAGCTCGTGCGCCAGCTCGCCACGATGGGGCCCGCGTCGGCGCAGCCCGCGCGCAGCCAGGGGGACCTCGTGCTCGTGGTTGACGGGCGCGAGCTCGCGCGCGCCTCGATGCGGGGGACTATGGACCTCCAGGCGACGGGCGAGCTCGGCTTAGATCTCCCCATTCGATACGCGTAGGAGGCGGACATGGCAAAGATACGCGCGCTCTCTGTGGGCACGACCGCGGGCAGCCTCACGGAGGTGCGGGCGCCCGACTCGATGGGCTGGGGGCTCCAGGACATATCCTCGGCGGACTCCGGCCGCCTCTCCGACGGCTCCAACACGATGATGAAGAACCGCACCACGCAGAAGCGCAAGATCTCCCTCGCCTGGAACGACCCGGACGGCCCCACGACCGCGGCGATCCTCCAGGCGTTCAACCCGGAGTACGTCTGGGTGAGGTACCTCGACGCCATGGCAAACGCCTACCAGGTGCGCGAGTTCTACGTCGGCGACCGCTCCGCCATGCTCAGGCAGATCACGCTCGGGGGCGTCACCTACTCGACGCTCTCGTTCGACATCATCGAGAGGTAGGCCCATGCTCTCCACCAGCTTCGCGTTCCGCAGGCAGCTCGCGCAGAACACGCGGGTCGCCCTCAGGGCCACGCTCACGCTCGCCGACGGCACCGTGCGCGAGCTCGCGGGCGACGACCTCGTGATGGGCGGCCTCTCGGTCACCCAGTCCACCTCCACCATGGGCAGCTTCGACATAGGCGCCGCGGTGATCGGCACGTGCGACCTCACGCTCGCCAACTTCGACCAGCGGTTCGACGCCTACGACTTCACCGGATCCACCGTCGCCGTGTGGGTGGGCGCGGAGCTCCCCGACGGCACGACGGAGTGGCTGCGCCGCGGCACCTACGGGGTGGAGCAGCCGGACAGCTACGGCTCCACGATCAAGCTGCACGGCCTCGACAACCTGCGCCTTCTTCAAGAGCCCTACTCGAAGGTGGCGACCGCCTACCCCGCGACCCTCGGGCGCATCGTGCGGGAGGCGTGCGAGGCGTGCGGGCTCGTGATGGCTACCGGCTCCTTCGACAACGACGGGTACGCGGTGGAGGCCCGGCCGGACGACCAGGGCCTCACCTGCCTCGGCGTGGTGGCCGCTGCGGCCCAGGTGGCGGGGTGCTTCGTCACCTGCGACCCGCTGGGGCGCGTGCGCCTCTCCTGGTACGACTCCTCGGTCATGGAGGCGGAGGACTGGGCGGACGGCGGCACCTACGACACCGACTCGACCCCGTACTCAGACGGAGACGCCGCGGAGGGCGGCGGCTTCATGACGGGCGGGGACGCGCTCTCGGGCGGCACCTTCGACGAGGGGGCGTGGTGCCACCTGCACGCCATCTCGTCGCTCACCGTGGCGACCGACGACGTGGTGGTGACCGGCCTCGCCGTGACGGCATCCCGCGAGGTCCGCGAGGACGGCACGATGGGCGAGGACGGCGAGACCGCCACGTTCGGGGGCGCAGGCTACGTGCTCGCCATCGACGGCAACCCCCTCGTGGAGTACGGCCGCGCGGCGCAGGTCGTGGCGCAGGTGGGCGCGCGCGTGGTGGGCATGCGGTTCCGCCCGCTCGACGCCACCGGCATCGCGAGCCCCGCATGGGAGGCCGGCGACCCCATGGTCGTCACGGACGCCCGCCAGCGCACGCACCAGGCATGGCTCACCTCCTACACGTGGAAGGCGGGCGCGTACGCGTCGCTCTCGTGCCAGGCGGAGCCCCCGGCTCGCAAAAGCGCGGCAGGCGCAAGCGAGCAGACGCGGGCCCTCGTTGAGGCGCGCAAGGCCATGCGGGCCGAGCGCACGGCGCGCGAGCTCGCCATGCGGGCAATGGCGGAGCAGATCGCGAGCTCCTCCGGCCTCTACGTGACCAGGCAGGCCCAGGAGGACGGCTCGACCATCTACTACGCGCACGACAAGCCCACGCTCGCGGAGTCGCAGATCGTCTGGAGGCTCACCGCGGAGGCCCTGAGCATCTCGACCGACGGCGGCGAGACCTACCCCTACGCGCTCAACGTGAGCGGCGACGCGATCCTCAGCAGGATCTACGCCATAGGCATCGACGCCACCTACGTCAACACGGGCCGCGTGGCGTTCGGCAACACGGGATTCATAGACTTTGGGCTCGGGACGATGCGCCTCGGAGCTGACTCGGGCTTCGGGAGCGGCACCGTGCAGGACGCGATGGACGCCATCGGCGGAACGCAGGACGGCCTCGAGTCGGAGATTAAGGCGCGCGCGGAGGGCATAGACGGCATCACGAACGCGATAAGCGCGATGCGCAGCGACATGACAACGATGGGAAACGACCTCGCTGCGGGCATCGACGACGCGCGCAGGTACGCGACCGACTACATCGAGTACGACAAGCAGACCGGGGAGCT
>Ga0326514_10001492_pt1 | contig 15266 bp, 12 predicted proteins | sample 3_2548_0518_D_FD_203653 | JGI IMG/M metagenome (GOLD analysis project Ga0326514, IMG submission 203653) | Bovine rumen microbial communities from UC Davis, California, United States - 3_2548_0518 | ecosystem: Host-associated > Mammals > Digestive system > Stomach > Rumen | place: USA...
GTGTCTGAATAATCACCGTATCTATTTTGTACCAAATATTGTCATTTCGAATACAAAATAGATCACAAAACCCGATATGTGCTCTAAATCGTATCTAAAACAGCGTTTTCAGATACAATTCAGGTACGCAACACGGTCAGCAATAATATTACCTTCTCCCCACCGCATTTTCGGCGATCAGTTCGATTGCTTTGACTGACTGCGGCCATTCGGGATGTGCGATCGGGAAAACGTGGTGCATCTTAAGATCGCCTTCATTTTTGGCTTCGTAGTAAACCGCATTGGGAACATTGTCTTTAAATTCGCGGTCCTGCGGGAGAAGGAAATCATCCTCGCCGGTAATTACGGCTACTCTGAGACCATTGTCCCTCTCTGCAATAAGATTAAGGTCGTATGCATAGTTCGGAAGACGCTGGTGATCATCCTTGGAACCGCTCAAATTCTCGAAATAAATGCCCGGGAAAGCTTTGAGCAAATTTCTGATACCGGGACAGATAAGACCTGCCGATTCGACTGTTCCCCTGAGACGCTCGAAAACCCACATTCCGTGAGCAACATGCCTGCTCCTTGCAGCCACGGCAACCATATATGCCAGATAGCCGCCTGCGGAATCGCCGACCGTATGGAACTTCTTGAAACCGTATTTGATATAGACGAAGTTCATCGCCTTGAAGATCTCGGTGATTATCTGCGGAAGCTCTGCATCCGGCATGAGTGTGTAGTCAACATTTACGACAGGGATGCCTGCCTTTATTGCAAGGTGCATTCCGAAGTTCTGGTCGAGTTTCTTGAATCCGTATACAAATGCTCCGCCGTGGATCAGGATGAAGCATTCTTTTGCACCGGCACATCCGAATGGGGTATAAACATCAAGTTTGAGAGGCTTGCTTCCATCCTTATACACCACGTCCATTTCCGTCTTGCATTCTGCGGGAAAGACTTCATTCTCGAGTCTTGGTGTATCGAAGGCAATGCAGTTTTTGATGAACAGCTGACTTTCCTTCTCAGCTTTAAAACGGAGTAAAGAATTGAACATGGGAAGCCTCCTTCCTGATGTCACCTCTTCTTAAAAGAAATGGGTTTTGTCCTTGGTGTTACTAAACCTAATATGAGCCAGAAATACGGCGCGACATTCATTACGCTGCTGCTGATAAGTGCCTGTGAGATGTAAGCAACAAAGACTCCTAAGAAGATCCACATAATGCTGCGCTTCGTATCGTCCTTTTCGTTGTAGATGGCTTTTACTGTGCCGGCTGCCGCATAAACAAGCAGTGCCACATAATTGATCAGTGCGAAAACGCCCTGTGTTGCAAGTGTGTGGATATATTCAGAGTGACCCTTGCTCTGGACATACATACCGGGCTGCCAGCCGGGCTGCTCTCTGAATGCTGCCGCAAGGTTATCAAGACCGATGCCTGTAAGCCAATGATGCGGGACACTGGAAAGAGCTGCTCTCCAGATATCGTCTCTGCCGTTGCCGAAGTCTCCTGTCTCAGCGATCTCGGCAGCATCTTCCGTTGTCTGCTCGATCTTGTCTGTGATAGAAGACTCAAGGATGATATTGAGGATGATTACCGCAACAAAGCCGATGATGAGTGTAAGGAAATCTATCGTGATCTGTCTTAATGAATCCTTGTCGATCGCACCTTTGCGCATTACAACGAACGAAATGATGTATGTAAGGATCATGGCACCGAGTCCGACCCAGGCAAGACGCGCCATACTCGCGATCATGGTGTAGAACATGAGGATCGCAAGTGCGAAAGTTGCCCACTTTAATAACCGGGTCTTGAAGAGCTTTGAGCTCATGATGAAAAGTCCGGATACAAGCGCAGTAAGAACGCAGGAGAGTGTGCCATAGAAATTCGTATTCTGGAGAAGTCCGTATGCTGCAGTATAGCCCGGACGGTCTGCTTCATAGAGACAGTAGGATATCTCGAATCCTCTTGTCTGAAGGAATGCAACAATGCCCTGTATCAGTGCAACTATAACGTATGTGCCAATGACCTTTTTGCGCAAGCCCGTATCTTCTATCATGGAACCCGCATAGAATAGTCCGTAGTAGCAAAGGAAATGCAGAGGATGCTCCATATAAAAAGGCACGCCTTCAGCAAAAACACCGAAGTTCTGTGAACAGAACATCGATATGAGCATGAATGCCAGGAGCGTGAAATAGAAAACATCGGCAACATAGAATTTGAACTTGCCTGACCATGCTCTGCTGATCAGCGACAGGAGTACAAACAGTGTGAGAATGATACCGAAGACCGCAACGATATAGGTCTGATAATAAGACGGATAAATATGTCTGAAAGCCTTTATCTTCAGTCTCTTTACAACTTCCGTGATTATCTCTGCCACAGGCAGGAACACGAACAGCGCCATGGATATGTAGCATAACACCCTATCAGAAGCGATCTTGCCCAGAACGGGTGTCTTTGCTTTAACTTCTCCGGTCATTTCCATTCCCCTTTGTATAAAAACAATTAATTATTTGGCTTATTATAAAGAACTTGACCTTCTTTTGAAAGTCGGAAGCCAATCGCACTGCCACTTGTTATATAATTGTCATACGTTTGATTATACGGAGGTTTTCTTATGTCATCCGACTTACCCCGCGAACAGTTATCGGCACTTGTCGCATCATTTATGAGCTATTCGGCAGGACATCTTCCTGACGATGTAAAGCTCCGTTTATCACAGATGAAAGATATCGAGAATGAAGGCTTTGCTCCGGATATCTACAATGTCATGGAAAAGAATATGCAGCTCGCAGATTCACTTAAAAGACCTTCATGCCAGGACACCGGCATCCCGCAGTTCTTTGCACGCGTCGGCTCAAAGTGGCCTTATATGGACATCATTGAAGATGCTCTCATCGATGCCGTAAAGGAAGCTACCGCAAAGGCGCCTTTAAGACCTAATGCTGTCGAGGTTTTCGATGAGAAAAACACCGGCAACAATATAGGAACCCACAGTCCCTGGATCGACTGGGAGATCGTAAAGGACAGCGATGAACTGGAGCTCTATTTCTATATGGCAGGCGGCGGATGCTCACTTCCCGGTTTCTCCAAAGTCCTGATGCCTCTTGAAGGATACGAAGGAATCGCCAAGGCCGTCTTCGAGCAGATGACAACTTATGGCGTTAATGCCTGCCCTCCGTGCCTTGTCGGTATCGGTATCGCAGGATCTTCCGAAGTAGCTGCAAAGCTTTCAAAGAAGGCTCTTTTAAGACAGGTAGGTTCACACAATCCGAATCCCAAGGCTGCCGAGATGGAGAGAATTTTGGAAGACGGACTTAACTCAATAGGTTTAGGTCCCGGCGGATTCGGCGGCAAGCTCTCTGTCATGGGCGTAAATATCGAGCAGGCTTCAAGACACCCCGCAACACTTGCAATGGGAATGTCCACTGCATGCTGGGCGCACAGAAGAGCAGGCATAAGGATCAGGCCTGACTTCACCTACGATTTCTTCACACATAAGGGGGCAGTCTTATGAGCACTTTCGAATTCAAAACACCCGTTTCAGACGAAGATATCAGGAAGGTCCATATCGGTGATGTCATCTATCTTACAGGTGATATCGTTACCGGCAGAGATGATGTTCATCACAGAGTAGTCATCTCCGGCAAGGAACCTCCGGTAGATCTTAAGGGAAAAGCAATCTTTCATGCCGGCCCCATCATGAAGAAGATCAATGCCGAAGGCGAGCCTGACAAATACAAGGTCATCAGCGTAGGCCCCACCACTTCAATGCGTATGGAGAAAGCCCAGGCTGAATTTCTTGAGAAAACAGGCGTTAAGATCATAATCGGCAAGGGCGGTATGGGTCCCAAGACAACTCAGGGATGCATCGACAATTGCGCCATCCACACCATCTTTCCCGGCGGCTGCGCTGTTGTCGCAGCAGAGGAAGTCATCGACGTTGAAGGCGTTGAGTGGCTCGACCTGGGAATGCCGGAAGCTATGTGGAAGCTCAAGGCTGAGCGCTTTGGACCGTTGATCGTATCCATCGATTCATACGGCAACAACCTTATCGAAAACAATAAGGTCGAATTCAACACCAAGCGCGAGCAGGCTCTCGAGAATCTCAAGGACAAGCTCTCGTTCATGGAATAAGAATGCAAAAGGGCACGGCTGTTCCAAATTCAAATTATCCGGATCTTAAGGCTCTCTCGAAAGAGGGAGTCAGACTTCTTATATTCGATCTCGACGGCACGCTCCTCGATTCGATGAGCGTCTGGCATGATGTTGACAAAGAGTTCCTGGGCCGTTATGGCTACGAAGTGACACCTGATTATACTGAATTCGTAAAACGTGTCTCGATCGAAGATGCCGCAAGATATACCCAGACCAAATACCGCATTCCGATGACATGGCAGGAAGTCGCGACAACCTGGGAATCCATGGTCTATGACTTCTACAGATCCGAAGTGAAACTTAAGAGCGGCGCTCACGAATACCTTGACGAAGCCAAAAGGCTCGGCTTTTCGCTGAGTGTAACGACTGCTCTTTCGCGCCAAAATGCCAATGCCGCTTTAACACATACCGGAATAAAAGAGATGTTCGACTGCGTGATCACTTTAGAAGATCTCGGCGGAAAGACCGATAAGAGTTCGCCTGATATCTTTCTCCGTGCGACGGATTATATTTCTGCTTCCGGGATCAGGGTAACACCTGACAAGGCCGTCGTTTTCGATGATGTTCCGCAGGCCCTGAAAGGTGCCGCTTCGGGCGGTTTTAAAACATGTGCCGTATATGACAACATCGGCTGCGGAGGTCCCGGGAGTTGGGAGAGCTTCGCAGCCGGATGTGATTTCTCTGTATATGAATTCTGAACTTTTGAATCTTATTCCATTTTCTTAATCCAAGCTATTCCTTATTATCCTTAATCTACGGCCTTAACTCAGATTTCATCTACAGTTACTTGATCTATGCTTATTACTTATTCGGTTTATTAAGATATTGCTTTTATTTATTCTCTTCCTTTTTGTCCTCCTTTTTTTCGTTATTATTTTCCGTCTTTTTTTCAGAGACTTTCTTTTCTTCTGCTTCCTTAAGGGCTAATGCCTTAGCTCTTCTGGCTCTTCTCTTCTTGCGTGCCGCGAAAACGATGATGAGAACGACGGCAACTATAATTGCTATGAAGATGAGTCCGGGGATGCAGGCGATGATACCGAGAAGGAGACCCTGGAAGAAATCAACTGTGTTCTCCCACATTTCCTTGAACTGATTTGAAACTCTTTCGCCATAAGTAACAACGTGAGCTTCCTCGGGTTCCTTTTCCTCAAGAACTTCGTTGAGTGTGAGTGTAAGTGTTGCATACTGAACCTGATTCTCAAGTACTCTTACTCTGGACTCAGCGCTCTCGATCTGATATCTGACTTCGCTTAATCTGTTCTGCAATGTGATGATAGTATCGAGATCTTCTGCCTGTGAAAGGAGTGTAAGGAGCTGATCGTATTCGACTCTCAAAGACTCGATCCTTGCCTTTGTATCAACATATTCAAGTGTTACGTCAGAGGTGTTTTCGTTTGATGAGATAACAGTGCAGTTTGAACCGACACTTGAGATGAGTTCATCTAGTTTATCTGCAGGAACTCTTACTGTGTATGTACCTGATCTGAGGTCTCTGTTATTGCCTGTACCTCTCATCGAAGAGTACTCGATATATCCGCCGAATTCCTTTACCTTACTCTCGACATCAGCTGCAACCTGAAGATAATTTGTTGTTTCAGCCGTGATAGTTACTGTCCTGATGAGAAGTCTTCCCTGCGTCGGATCGATATTTCCGCCTGTCGGATCGGGTGCGTTTAAAGGCTGAGCATCCCAGTCTTCCCTTTCGAATTCCGCTGTGGCTGAAAAACCGTTTGCAGCATCAAGAGTCTTGTTTGCCGTGAGATAAACATCATCGGAAGCTGCGTACATTTCGGCTTCACCATTGTGCTCACGAATAGGATCGGATGCCGATTTGCTTGAGCAGCCTGCGATCATCGATACAGCGATAATACCTGCTAAAGCTGCTGTAATAATCCTTTTCTTCATAATTATATCCTCCATACCGGACAGTTTGCTGTCCGCCTTGTTACCATAAATACAGATGCGGTTTTTGAAATGTTGCACGTATTTGGAAAACTTTTCACTTTTTCTTCGAAAGCCCTTTAAAAGTTGTAGATAAAAGGGCAAAGAGTATATACTAATCCCCATGAGTATTTCGGATATAAAACAGGATCTTTGGGAATATCTTGCCGCAAGGCGCCGCCCGATTGCGCTCTATGGCACGGGCGACGGTGCCGACAAGATAATTACCGTATTGGAGAACCATGGCATAGCGGATCTGATAAAAGCTGTTTTCGCAAGCGATGGTTTTGTCAGAGACAGAATGTTCAGAGGTTACAAAGTCATTCCTTACAGCGAAGTAGCAGGCACTGTCGGGACAGATGACTTCATCGTGCTTGTCTGTTTTGGTTCTTCAAGACCCGAGGTGCTTTCACAGGTCCTGAGGATCGCATCCGAAAGAGAGCTCTACGTTCCGGATGTCCCTGTGTACGGCAACATCTTATTTAACAGGGAGTTTTATGAGACAAACAGAGACAGCATGGAAGAAATCCGTTCACATCTTGCAGACGATGAATCCAGGAACTGCTATACCAACTATATTAACTACAAGCTTTCAGGTGATATATCTTATCTCGCGGAATGCGAATCCGCTCCGGATGACGAATTCAATCTGCTGAGTGAGATCTCCGGCGGATGTTATATAGATCTCGGTGCATATTACGGCGATACACTGAAACAATATCTCGGAAGATTACCCGCTTTGGAGAGGGCTGTCGCAGTAGAACCCGAGCGGCATTCTTTTGCCAGACTCACCGCTTGCGCTGAGGAATTAATAAAAGAAGGATTTGATATATCCTGCATCAATGCACTTGTCGGAAGCAGACCCGGAAAAGAACTTGTATCCGATTCCAGAGGCAGAGGAACCAGAGCTGTTAGCAACAGTAATGTCGAACTTAAGAAAACCCGCGAGATCGATGTGATCACCGTCGATTCACTTAAAGAAGATAATGTAAGCTTTATTAAATTCGATGTTGAAGGATCTGAACTTGCCGCAATAGAAGGTGCGGAGGACACGATCCGCAGGTTCCGCCCTGCCATGAAGACCGCATGCTATCACAGAAGTGAAGATGTATTCACTATTGTGAAGAAAGTCCTCTCCATAAGAGATGACTATAAGATATATATGCGCCACACAAGATGCATCCCGGGATGGGATACAGACTTTTATTTTATCTGACAGGAACAGGCAATGAAGATACTTATCGTCAGTGATTCACACGGAATAAGCGGACCATTAAGAATGGTCATAATGAAAGAGTCCCCGGATATGCTGATCCACCTGGGCGACAGCGAATATCCGCAATCGGAGATCGCCTCATGGGCAGGCGCTCCAAAGACACCCTGCATTTTTGTCAGAGGCAACTGTGATTACAATTACTCAGATCCTTCGCTGGTAAGAAATGAAGCGGTATTTGAACTCAAAGGTCACAGATTCTTTTGCGCACACGGACACCTACAGCGCGTAAACTACGGACTTCTGACACTGTCTCTCACCGCGCAGGAGCAGGGGTGTGATATCTGTCTGTTCGGTCACACACATGTCCCCTACGACAGCTTCGGGGATGCAATCTCCTCCTTCAACAGATATTATGAATCAGGCTTTGGAACACCTTCGGGACCGCGCATCTTAAATCCCGGTTCGATAGCGATACCGAGAGGCGGTTCAAAACGCGGATACATGGTAATGGAGATGAAAGAAGACTGCAGATATGAGGTTTTCTACCGAACAATCGATTAAACCAATGAATCCACGATTAACTGAATGTTTAATTCTTCGTAAAGTGAATCTGTATCTGAGTCACTTTCCGCAGAAGCGAAGCGCACGAGGACCTGGTGACGAAGATGCAGAGTCGCGTAATTTATTTATCCATATTTGCTATGACATGCATAACGATGTGGAAAATTCTGGGGATACCGCCTGAGCAGTCACCCTTTTCGACGGCGTTGCTTATCAGCATCGGGTTATCGGTGCCGATGACATCAACGTCACAGCTGATAAGATACTGAACCGTATCGTCGTTATCTACCGTCCAGCAGAAGACCTTCTTGCCCTGAGCATGCATCTCGCGAACCATCTCAGGCGTGATATACGTCTCTTCGATAGAAATGTTATCAGAGCATTCCAGATTCTGCAGATTGCCGAGTCCGATTACGACACAGTATGCCTTTGTTATCGTCGGATCAAGCTCGTTGACACGTTCAAGACGCTTCAGATCCTGCGCAATGACCATGACGTTGTCATGCATTCCGGTCTCATTTATTACTTTGAGAACATTCTCTTCAAAGCCTACATCATCCGGGTGGCCTTTAAGCTCAACCTGAACATGCATACCGTTTTCCTTTGCAAATAACAATGCCTCTTCAAGCTTCGGAACTACCACATGCTCGTAATTGCCCGGCATCCACGAACCGAACTCACACGCGTTCAATTCTTCGTAAGTGTGGTCGTGAATAGAAAGGTTCACTCCCGTGACTCTCTTAATGGTTGAATCGTGATTGCAGATTATTACCCCGTCGGATGTCTGGTGAACATCAAGTTCGATCCATTCAAGATTCTCACTTGCGGCAAGTTCAAATGCCGGCATCGTATTCTCCGGAGCATTTACATTATCGCCTCTGTGTGCACATACAAGAGGCTGATCGACATCCTCGAAAAGAAATGAATATCTGTTGACCCAGTAAACCGTTGTTACGGATGCGAAAACAGAAAGAACGATAATGAATGCCATGACACTCTTTTTCGATGCTTTCTTGGTTTTAAATGTATCTCTCGAAAGAGTTCTCAACATATCCTTCTCATCGACATAACGGTAGAACAATACGGCAAGCGCGGCGTTGTTGATCGCAGGAGAGATAAAGCTCTTAAGGATCTGTCTTAAAACATAAGTATATGTTCCGACATTTTCCGCCTTCGAAACTATATTTTTGCTGTTGCCGAAAAACATGCCTGCAGCTTCATTCCAGTTGACTACGATGATGGAAGATACAGAATTGATCGCAAAATTAAGAAGTATCGTAAGAAGAGTCAGCGTAAGAAGGATCTCTATAAAATGGCCTTTCCCGAGATGCCTTGATTCCCTGCAGCTCTTAAAGAAAGAATCCTTCTGCATAACAAAACTGTTTATCGAGAACAGATAGAGCGTAAGAAGCAGGATAAGAGCTATATAGGCGATATTATAAGTTATGCTGAGACTCGTTGTATAGTCGATCGTCTGATCCACAAATCCGGGCAGGATGAGCTTAAACGTTGAGCCTGCCAGAGGGAACACTCTCGTCAGCGGGAATAACACAAGAATGAATACGATCAGGAGCCAGTTCTTTGGATGAAGCGCCTTTTTGCAGGCACGCAGTCCTGCCGAGAACATGCTCATGAGATTTGTTGTTCTTCCCACCTGCCCCATTGAAAAGGCATTCAGAAGACCCGCAATCTCGAATATTGAGAACAGGGTGATGATGACGGCAAATACTATCATCATAATTATAGAAACAGGATGGATGAGCACATTCTTTATGTTTGCAGGAACTATATATTCATAGCCCGTCACTTTAAGCATGAGCTTTATAAGGAGATCTTTGAGCAAAGAAGTGGCCATTATGGTGAACACAGAGCAGAGAAGTATAAAGAGCATAACTTCTTTGAAACTTCGTTTGAAAAGGAGCCATACAGCTCTTAAGAACATCCAGAATCCGTGAAAAAAATCAACGGTGACCTTCCTGGCAGTCCCAAATATTTTCTTTAAAGATAATGGTTCAGACATTACAGATTGCCTCAGGCATTATATTTCCTGATGTACTCCTGATACTTCTTTTCATCCTTATCTTTACGCTGCTTGAAGTCGTGCATGTACGTATCGGGAACCGTGGCGCCGGTACTCTTAAATCTGTATGCGATAGCAGCTATGTTGAGGCTGTGTTCTGCGATTCTGACACAGCTGTAAAGAATGTCATTGAATACAAATCCCTGCTCTGTGGTGCAGACACCTTCAGCAAGTCTTTCTACGTGGTTAGCCTTGAACTTATCACACATCTCACTGATGACGATCCTTAAGGGACCGATATTATCGGCATTGGAAGCATCATCGGACAGGTAGCATTCCAAAGCCATAGTATAGATATCGTGAACTGCGGGGATCACCCTGTTAAGTTCTTCACGGGCAGCATCGGAGAATTCCAAATGCTTTGTCTCGATCTCTTCAGCCGAATCAGACAGGTAATTTGCGTGATCGGCTATACGCTCAACTTCTCCGATAGCCTGAAGGATACGTGATGACCTGTTCTTATCCTCAACGCTTAAGTGCTGTGTGGTAGTAAGCTTCATGAGATATGTACCCAAAAGGTCCTCGTAGCCGTCAACACGTTCCTCATTCTTCTTGATGTAGTCGAAATCGCTTGAATTGTAACCGTTGGTCAGCATATTCATTGACTTATCCAGACCGTCCTTGGCTTTGTTTACCATCTTGACCATCATGTTGCGGCACTCACCGACAGCGATCGAAGGCGTAAGCATAAGACGTTCGTCGAGCTTGAATTCCTGTTCTTCTGCTGTCTCCTTGACGAAAACATGTGCAAGCTTGACCAGAAGCTTGGAGAACGGGAACAGGAGAATAGTTGTAGCAATATTAAATATAGAGTGGATCGCAGCAACACCGACGATGCCGACCTTGTTGTCCATAAAGCTGAAATTGAATATTGCATCTACCACATAGAAAACTATAAGCCATACAACCGTACCGATAACCTTGATAGCAACGTGAATGACAGTAACTCTCTTTGCATCCCTGTTAACACCGATGGATGAAAGGATAGCGGTCATGCATGTACCGATGTTGGCACCCATTACAAGCGGGATAGCCATACCGTATGTGAGCTGGCCTGTCATGGAGATACTCTGAAGGATACCGATCGCAGCAGCAGAGCTCTGGATGATGCCCGTAACAACCGCACCGGATACAACACCTAAGATAGGATTCTTGAAGGCGGTCATGAAGGATACGAAGCTGTCCATCTCCTTAAGAGGCTCCATTGAGGCTGACATCATGGTCATACCCTGCATGAGGATCGCAAATCCTAAGAGCATGGATCCTATATCCTTATGACGCTGCTTTTTGCAGATCATGATAAGTGCTATTCCAATAAGGGCGAAGATGAGGGAGAAGACAGAGGGCTTCAAAAGCTTTAAGAAGACATTGTCACCGCTGTCGATACCTGCAAGGGACAAGATCCATGCTGTAAGTGTGGTTCCGATATCAGAACCGAAGATAACGCCGACTGTCTGGGGCAGTTCCATTATGCCGGAGTTAACGAAACCTACCAGCATGACCGTCATGGCGGACGAAGACTGGATAGCGATCGTGATGACCGCACCTACAGCCAGGCCCTTAAATTTATTATCAGTAGCTTTATTGAGAAGCTTTTCAAGTCTGCCACCGGCAGTTTTCTTAAGTGACTCGGATAAAAGTCTCATACCGTAAAGGAAGAATGCGAGACCTCCGAAAAGTGTTACAAACGAGAAAATATCCATATCTTTCTCCGTAAAAAACCAATATTAAACCAACGTTCGCCATCATGTATTTTAATATCAAAAAAGGAATATGTAAAACAAAATTTTGTTACATATTCCTTATATAGATAGTCGTCTATATGTTGTCAATCACGGGCTTTCCGGGTGTTATTTCCTCCCTAAAACAGCAGGAAGGATCAAGGATACCAGGAATCCTGTGATGAAGTTGATAACAGCCCCTATCAGCACTGCAACGGTCACATGGCCTAAGACAATACCGATTATAACAACTGCCGCAGACGGCGTGAGTCCGAAATAGAAGAACATCATCTGCACAATGACCGATATCGTCTGAGCCTGATCCTTAGGCAAAGACAACGAGATAAGTGTTCCCACTACCGTTGCAAAGAAGCTTATGGACAGTATGAACAGGAACCATGCTATTACCGTGAGAGGATTTGCACCTGTGATTATTGCGGAGACAACGACCGGTAAGGACAGGTCGATCGCCGTAACGGCAAGACAGCCCAAAAGTGAATACATAACCTTTGTATAGTGCTTCTCGGGAATGAGAATGAAGAAATCCCTTGAAGTATCCTCTCTAATAGGGTCTCCCAATGTCCTGTAAAAAGCCATAACGCCCAGAACAGCAGCAGGAATGAAGAACACATCGTCCATAGGTGCTGACCTTGCAAGCCATGCGGCAACTCCTGCTATTACCGTGTAAACGATCATGGTTGTCGAAAGGAATCTGAGCTTTGCAAATCTGAATCTGTTAAAAACGGCTTTATAGAAGAATACGTTCGCACCTTTGCCGTAGTGGAAGCCTTCCCTGTCGATCTTGCCCTTGCGTTCTTTCTCTCTTTGGGCAACAGCGCCCTTTGAAGCCATCCTGGCACTTTCGATCTGCTCAGCCTTGTGCTCTGCCGCAAACATGGCATCTTCATAGAAGTCTGCCTTCATCTTCCAGATGACAAACACAAGCAGGGCGCACGCTGCGATAAACAGGCCGAGATAGACAAAAGACATGACCATATTATCTGCTGCGGCATAGTACGAGATGCCTCTGAGCCATCCCCAGAAAGGAACCCAGTGAGTCGAAGGATTTGCGAAATATCCGAAGATTCCCTGAACGACACTTACCTTCTCTGCATATACATAAACAGCAAAACCCAATGCAATCGCTCCGTAAATTATGGCGAGAACAGTCTTTATATTTCCGGTCCCGTTCTTCATCTTCGATGTGACCGTATAGAAAACGACCTGGACCAGTGTACTGAACACAAGGATCAGGGCATACACGATAACGAGTGATATGGCCGCCCATACGCTGAGACCTATATTCACGATCAGGTTCGGAAGCTGGAACAGCATGAACAACGAAACAAACAATGATGTTCCGAGCGTGTTAAGCAGCCTGAACATAAGGACAGACTGCGGCTTCATAGGCGATGCGAAGAGCATCGGCACATCAGCCGGCAGGAAGATCTTGCTGGAATTCTGCGCATTCAGGATATTTGTCGCAAGAAGGAGCAGGAATACAGCCGAGATAGCCAGGTCTATCACCTGTTCTTTAGAGATATCGTATTTCTTCAGGATATTGGAGAAACGCCATTCGTCCAGATCCAACTCGATCTCTTCTTCGTCTTCTGTGACCTCTTCGGTTACAGAAGTTTCGGATGGCTCCTTATTCCTGTCGTTTCTGTCAAGAAAGCTTCCTGCAAATCCGATCACGATACCGAAAAGCATCATAATGAGGATAATGGCAACCCACGTTTTCATGAGCTTCTTAATCGTGTTAAGAAGTGTTCTGGTGAAATAAAAGAAAAACAGTCTCATTTCAGAGTCTCCCCTTCTCCGCTTACGGATGACTTATCAATACCTTCCGTAACTTCAAAGAACAGATCCTCCAAAGTCTTTCCGCTCTCGTCAACTTCGCTTCTTGTGACGTTAGCCTTGATCTGTCCGCCCTGCATGATTATCGTTCTGTCCCAGAGCATATCGACACTGTCGATGATGTGAGTGCTGATGAGCATTGTCTTGCCGGCTCTTCTCATCTCTTCGATATAATTCTTTAGTTCCTTGATCGCATGCGGATCAAGACCCAGCAAAGGTTCATCAAGAAGGAGGATCTCAGGATCAGGAAGAAGGCCCAGACAGAGATTGAGCTTCTGCTGCATACCTTTGGATAATTCATCGCCGAACTTCCTGCGCTTATCGTCAAGCTCGAATCGCTCGAAAAGCATATTGATCCTGTCTTTGTAATCGGTGAGCTTATAAGCCCTTGCGATAAACTCCATGTGCTCAGTCACTGTAAGAGTCGGATAAAGAGATGGCATCTCAGGTATGTAACCCAGGATCTTTCTGGCTTCAACGCTCTTATTGTTGATACCGTTGACCGTGATCTCGCCCTGATATTTAAGGAATCCGATGATCGATTTGATGATCGTACTCTTTCCGGCACCGTTGGGTCCCAGAAGGACCGTCAGTGTCCCGGGTTCAAGAGTGAAGGAAACATCATTGCATGCAACATTTTTGCCGTAACGCTTGGTTACGTTCTTAACTTCCAACATATCTAATTACCCCCAAGTTAAACACTGCGGATAGTTTGCCATTGAAAAAACGGGTTTTCAATACGGTTCCGGCGAGATTAAGACTAAGTTAAGATTACTTATCAAGTTTTTGATATATTTTTATGAAACCCGACATTCGCAAAACCCTTATGTTATTATTTTAATTACTAGTGTTTTACTATGATTTTTCGGGGTAATCTTTTATGGCGAAGTGGATTATCGTCGTTGATGACGACACTGCCATTCTTAAAATGGCAGGTCACATTCTCAGCAAAAACAACATGCGCGTTACGGCTCTTAAGTCAGGCAGTTCTTTTCTCGAGTATGTAACCGAGAACGGCACGCCGGACCTTGTGCTTCTTGATATCAAGATGCCTGTGATGGACGGATTTGAGACACTAGGCAAACTGAGACAGATGGAAGAACAGAGAGGTCTCATGAAGACACCTGTTATCATTCTCACTGCAGATGAAGATGCGGATACAGAGACAAGGGGCTTTGAGGTCGGCGTATCCGACTTTATCAGAAAGCCATTCAATCCCGATGTACTTCTCCGGAGAATCGATAACATTATGTCCAATTCCCAGGAGATGCAGAGCCTTAAGAGCGAAGCTACTATCGACAAGCTGACAGGACTTCTCAACAAAGGTGCCTCAAGCGTTGAACTCTCCGGGATGTGTTCCGACAGTACAGGCTGTCTCATGATGATCGATCTCGATTCATTCAAACTCGTCAATGATATCTACGGACACGAGATGGGAGATAAAGTACTCATCGCATGTGCCGATACGATAAAGAACAACGTTCCATCCGGAAGCAAATGCGGAAGGATCGGCGGTGATGAGTTCGCGGCATTCGCTGCCGGCGTCACCACGGAAGGCGCGGTTGCCGAGATCACTTTGAAGATCAATGAAGAGATCACCAAGAAGGCCAAAGAACTCATGGGCGATGACATGAGCATCCCGCTCGGTGCATCGATCGGCGGAATCTTCGTCCCCAGATACGGCAACGACTACACTGCGCTTTTAAGGCTTGCGGATAAGGCTCTTTACACCGTCAAGAAAAACGGCAAGC
>Ga0326514_10001494_pt1 | contig 15246 bp, 10 predicted proteins | sample 3_2548_0518_D_FD_203653 | JGI IMG/M metagenome (GOLD analysis project Ga0326514, IMG submission 203653) | Bovine rumen microbial communities from UC Davis, California, United States - 3_2548_0518 | ecosystem: Host-associated > Mammals > Digestive system > Stomach > Rumen | place: USA...
GGCACTTAATACGATTGCCCCTAAAATCAGCCGCTTCTATATCGGTTCGATCCCCGGGGAGCGCGGAACTCTGGCTTCTGATTTGAAAAATGCAATTCAGGATCCGCAGAAGCGTCAGAGCGCTGAATGCTTTGATTCGGTTATTGATGCTTTCCGCAAAGCGCAGGAGGATACCTCCGAGCATGATCTGATCCTGGTATTCGGCTCTTTTATGACTGCAGGTCCGGTTCTTGAATACCTCGGAGTGCAGTGCGGACTGTAGACTCTGCACGCTGCCCCATTCGCCCCGGGACTGTTAACCGGCGGAATGTCTGCCATGTACTGCCTGGTACCCTGACGAATTCCATCCTCATAGTCTCAGCCGTTCCCGACGATGTATACAGTCTGTTTTATCCGTTAAAGAACTGTTTGTAAAAATCTAATTCTTTTTGAGAATTGCTTTAATTCTCAATTTTTTTGTACAGACTATGATAGAATAGGCAACATTGGCATATTGCAACTGTAATGGATGATATTTGCAAATTGCAGAAAATTTAATAAAGGGTGAAAAATGGATAATAAGAAAAAAAGCGGAAAGTTTAATAAAGTTAAATTGATTGTTATTGCGGCTTTTGCCGTATTACTGATTTCTGTCTATCTTATTTCGGTTTACGCAACAGTTTATCTTCATAACAGGATCGTGGATAATCTGAAGAGCCGTATGGTTGCTTCAAATCCGGGACTTGTGTTTGAGGAGCATGAGTTTGATTCCGAAGGTCTGTTTTCCACCGGGAGAAATTTCATTGTCCGGACAGCTGACGGCACTCTTGGATTCAATTTGATCATCCAGTCCAATTTTTCAGTTCCTTTTATCGAAAAATCAAAAATTTTTATCAATCATCCGACCGGCTCCATGATCAAATGCGACGGCTGTGATTTCCAGTCTTTTGTGGCGGGAGGTGAACTGGATATAAGCTATATCTCCAATTCATACAACGGGGTTATCGGTGTACCGTCCTTTACAACCGGCAAGAAGATTTCCGTTCAGATCAACCCGGGCACTGTGGCATTCAGCGGTGATTTTGCCTCCAGAAAGACCACGGTGGATCTCAACCTGCAGGGTGTGAAATACTTTGACAGCAACACCAATGTACGCAAGAGCCTCGAGAATATCTCCGGAACTCTCACTGTTTCTCTGCAGGACAACCGTTTCTTCATCCAGACCGACCGTCTCAACATCGGAAAATTCTATGTGAACAACCGTCTTTACAGTGATAAACTGGTAATTGACGGAATCAATCTTAAAGTAACCAATGAGAATTCCGTAACCAGCGGTAGACTCATCAATTCCGTGCTGTCAGCAAGTGCCAAAACTCTATCCTATGATAACGAGAATTATGATTCAGAACTTGATGTCAACCGTGTAGGTGTGCTTCTCAAGCTGAACAATGTAGATCAGACCTGTTATTCAGCTCTCGGCGAAATCTTTTTCAATCTTTACGACTTCCTGCATGAGGACGGCCACAAGTTCAATTATGATCTTTTCAAATATTTCATGAATAACGGCTCATCCATTGATATCGACCACATACTGCTGGTGTCCACCCAGAGCATGGGCAAGTTTGAGATTGAAAAGGGCAGTAAAATTGCATTCTCCGGAAACAGCAAGCTTTCAAGCAAGGAACGCACCGCGCTCGGTCTGAAGTTCAAGATTACCGAACAGTTCCTTAATGATTTCCCGAATCATCTGAGGATTAAGAATCTGTTCATTACTGAGAACGGCTGGCTTGTACACGGTTCCACCGACTCCAAGGATGAGTATTCAACCAAACTGACCATTGATAACGGTCAGTGCACTCTGGGTGAGTATTTCCTCAGTGACTGCTGATAAGCAGAATATAACAGTTCATTAAATTAAAAAAATAACCCGGACGTATGTTCCGGGTTATTTTTTAACACTGGTGATTAAGTGTTTGTGACGGTGCTACTGCATCACTGACAGCAGTTCATCACAGCTTTTGCGTTTTGGAGCCTGCGGATCTGCATCGGTATATCCCAGTGCAACCAGTGCTGATACGGTGTAGATTGAAAGATCCACATTCAGCAGCTGTGCAACTCTACTTTCGTCATAGATCCCCATAATCAGAGAACCGACGTTTTTACTGTATGCGGCAAGACAGAAGGTCTGGGTTGCAATTCCGGCATCGAAGGACTGCCAGTGGGTTCCCAGACTGGTGGTAGGGTTTCCGTCCGGATTGTAGCCGCTCACCCCCCTGCGGGTGACTACTGCGACCAGGGTGTTGCATTCCGTAACGCGGGTCTGGTTCGGTCCGAAGCCCATCATGGCCTGATCGGCGATCTGCTGCTTCAGCTCCGGGTTTTTTACCGCAATGTATGAGGCGGTCTGTGAATTTTTCCAGGAAGGTGCGAAGGAGGCGATTTCCACTATTTCCTTCAATACTGACACCGGAATGTCCTTTTCATTGTACGCGCGTATACTGCGCCTTCCCTTTATGCAATTTATAGCGTCCATGGCGCCTGCTCCTTATTTAAGTGAATGATCTGTTTCGCGGCCGCGCCGCGCAGGGTTCCATGATAAGCCGCGGCTTAACCGGTTGGCAAGTTATTCCGGCGCCCGGCTCACCGGTCTGTGATCCGCATTCACTGCGCCGCCGGCAGTTGATTGTCCGTGCCGGATAAAATTGCCGGCGGACCGCTAAAAATCAAAGCAAAATGCGCTCGAAAATGGTATAATTTACACATTAATTTTGAAGTTTTTTTAGGTATATTAATGAATATTAGAAGTGTTGAGATTGTAGATGAATTAAAGCAGTCATATCTTGATTACGCCATGGACGTAATCGTGGATCGTGCTCTGCCTGATGCGCGGGACGGTCTGAAACCGGTACACCGCCGTATTCTCTACGCAATGTATGATTTAAGAATTTTCCACGAGCATGCCACCGTAAAATCCGCCCGTGTGGTGGGAGAGGTTATCGGTAAATATCATCCTCACGGTGATTCCGCCGTATACGAAACCATGGTCCGCATGGCTCAGGATTTCTCTCTGCGCTATCCGCTGATCGACGGTCAGGGAAATTTCGGTAGTATCGATAACGATCCCGCTGCTGCAATGCGTTATACCGAAGTGAGACTTCAGAAAATTTCTGAGAGGATCCTCGATGATCTGAACAAGGAAACCGTGGATCTGAAGGCCAACTACGATAACACCCTGATGATCCCGGACTATGTGCTGCCTACCAGGATCCCGAACCTGCTGGTAAACGGTTCCTCCGGTATTGCAGTAGGTCTTGCAACCAATATTCCTACCCACAATCTTACCGAGGTGATCAACGGTGTGCTGGCGGTGATTGACGATCCGCAGATTACCAACAATCAGCTCATGAAGTATATTCCGGGTCCTGATTTTCCTACCGGAGGCCAGATTTTCGGCCGCGACGGTATAATCAGCGCCTACAATACCGGCAAGGGCCGTGTGATACTCAGATCAAGATACCATATTGAAACATCGGATGACGGCCGTCAGACCATTGTCATCGATGAAATTCCGTACGGCGTGGTCAAGATTGATCTGGTAAGACAGATTGTAAATCTCGTCAACGAAAAGAAGATCAGCGGGATCAGCGAAGTATGCGACCGCAGCGGAAAGGACGTGAGCACGGGTATACGTATTGAAATTGAACTGAAGCAGAACGAATATGCCGAAGTGGTGGTAAACCACCTGTTCAAGATGACCATGATGCAGTCAAGCTTCCCGGTTAATATGGTTGCCATTGTCAAGGGCCGTCCTAAGACCCTGACTCTGCGCGAATGTCTTGACTGTTTCATTGAACACCGCAAAGAGGTGGTAACACGCCGCAATGCCTTTGAGCTTAGAAAAGCACGTGAACATGCCCATCTGGTTGAAGGTCAGCTGGCCGCCCAGGATAATCTTGACGAAGTGGTGCGTCTGATCCGCACCAGTCAGACCAGGGACGAGGCAAAGAAACGTCTGCTGGAGAGAGAATGGCCGATCCATGTTGAGCAGAATGCTGAAGGTGAGACCTTCCAGACTCTGCTGGAGCGGTGCGGTGCAGACTGCCGTCCGATGTATGTGGCCCCGGAATTCGGCTATCACAACGGTGTCTACAGACTTACAGCGGAGCAGGCCGACAATATTCTTGCAATGAGACTGTCACAGCTGGTTCGTCTGGCCAAGGATGAACTGTTCGCCGACTACCGCGAACAGGCCGCCATCGTGGAGAAATGTCTCAGAGTACTGCATTCCATCGAAGAGCTGATGAAGGAAATCAAGGGTGAACTGATTGAAATCCGTGAAGCCTTCGGTGACGCCCGCAGAACTGAAATTGTTGATGCAGCCGTATCAATCGAGATTGAAGATCTGATTACCCCGTGCGAGGTGGTGGTTACCCTTTCCAAGAGCGGTTACGTTAAATACCAGCCGCTGGAGGACTACAATGCCCAGAGACGCGGCGGTACCGGACGCAAGGGTGCAAATCTCAAGGATGATGATGCGGTCTACAAGCTGATTGTGGCCAACCTCAAGGATTACATCATGTGCTTTACCAATCTCGGTAAAGTGTACTGCATCAAGGTATTCCAGCTTCCTGAAGGTTCATTCTACTCACGCGGCCGTCCGATTGTGAATGTGATTCCGATCCAGGAGGGTGAATTTATCACCGCCATACTGCCGATCAAGGATTTCAGTGACGGCAAGTACGTGGTACTGGCAACCAGACGCGGTTTCGTGAAGAAGGTTCGTATTTCCGAATTCTCCAATGTAATGAAGTCAGGCAAGAAGGCTATCACCTTCAAGACTGAGAACGATATTCTGATCGGTGCAGATCTTACCGACGGTGATGACGATATTATCCTTGTAACAGCAGACGGAAGACTCAACCGCTTCAATCAGAAGAAGAATCCTAAACCTAGTCCGTTCGTGCTGGAGAAGGTTGCCCTGGAGGGCGAAGATGAAAACATCATCGAAGATGCCGAGGTTGAAGAGGCTGCTGCAGACAGCAGTGATGCAGATCCTGATGATGACGATCAGAATACCACCGAACTGCTTCGACCTATGGGAAGACTGGCAGGCGGCGTAAGATGTTTCAACCTGCTCGGTGATGACTACGTGGTATCTCTGATTGTGCCTAAGATCGAACTGGGCGGCAGACTTCTGTTTGCTACTGAAAGCGGTTACGGCTCCATCATCCAGATCGCCAGATTCCCGAGAAGAAACGGCAGAAACTCCCAGGGTGTTCGTTCGATGAAACTTGATGATCGCAACGGCAACAGACTGGTAGGTGCACTTCAGGTTACCCTCGAAGATGAGGTAATGCTGATCACTGATCAGGGTAATATCATCAGAACCTTTGTTGATCAGATCAGAGAGACCGGACGTCTGTCCAAGGGTGTGAGAATCATCCGTCTTGCCAACGATGCAAAACTGATTACCCTTGAGCGTATTGCCAGAGAGGCGCTTGACGACAAGGATGAGGTGATCAGCAGTGAGGATGCGGCTGAAACTGAAGCCGGAACCGTTACTGATGATGCATCGGAGCAGGAGCCGCAGAACAGCGATCAGTAGGCTGCGGCGGTCGAACTTGACGGAGGGGGTTTTTCAAACTAAACTAAAGACAGAGTGTTCAGAGGTTTGCGCCGTACCGGCGGAAAAATCCCCGAAAAATAATATCAGTCTCCGGATCCGGGATCCGGAGTGTTTATTTAAGTGAGTGTATAAATAACATGAGTAGAGTATATAATTTCAGTGCAGGCCCTTCAATGATGCCTCTTGAGGTGCTGAAACATGCACAGGATGAATTTCTGGATTTCAACGGTCAGGGTGCCTCTGTAATTGAAATGTCCCACCGTTCAAAGGAATATCAGGCGGTGGCACAGCAGGCCGAACAGGATCTGCGTGATCTGCTGAACATTCCTTCAAACTACAAGGTGCTGTTCCTTCAGGGCGGCGGCCGCGGACAGTTTGCCGCAGTTCCGCTGAATCTGCTGAACGGCAGTAAAAAGGCCGACTATATTGTTACCGGTGCATGGTCCAAATATGCCACCAAGGAAGCTAAAAAATTCGGCGACATCCGTACCATTGAAGGTACCGAGACAGTTGACGGTGTGGTGAAGCTGGCTCCTCTTCCTGAATTCAGAGAGGATGCAGACTATGTTTACTACTGCTCAAATGAAACCATTCACGGTATCGAACGTTTTGAAACTCCGAAGATCAAAAGCGGTATTCTGATCAATGATGCCTCCTCTGAATTTCTGTCAAAACCTATGGATGTAACCCAGTTCGGTCTGGTATTTGCCGGCGCTCAGAAGAATGTGGCACCTGCAGGTCTCACCATTGTGATTGTTCGTGATGATCTGATTGGAAAGGCTGCTGAATACTGTCCTACCATCATGGACTACAAGATTAATGCCGACAAGGAATCAATGTACAATACTCCTCCGACATTCTGCTGGTATATGGCCGGTCTGGTATTCAAGTGGCTCAAGCAGAAGGGCGGTCTTGCAGTAATGGAGCAGGAGAATATTGCCAAGGCTGCTTATCTGTATGATTATCTTGACAGCACCGATTTCTACAGCAACAATATCGATCCTTCATGCCGTTCCCGCATGAATGTGCCGTTCTTCCTGAAAAACGAGGAACTCAACGATAAATTCCTTGCTGAAGCCAAGGCCTGCGGACTTACCACCCTCAAGGGTCACAGAGATCTGGGCGGTATGAGAGCCTCCATCTACAACGCAATGCCGATGGAGGGTGTGAAAGCTCTGGTTGCATTCATGGATAAATTTGCTGCTGCAAATAAATAGATCTTTTTTTGAAAATCATTCATGCCTCTGAATGGAGTATACGGTTCAGGGGCTTTTCAGTTTGAAGTTTATGGAACATATTAAATTAGAAAAAGTCAGTGATATCAGGGGTTCTGTCAATCTGCCTGGATCCAAGAGCCTGTCAAACCGTGCCCTGCTGCTGGCCGCTCTTGCCCGCGGCACAACCCGGCTGACCAATCTGCTTGACAGTGATGATGTCAGACGTATGCTTGAAGCTCTGCAGGAGCTGGGAGTCAGATATACCCTCAGTGAAGATCGCACCGCCTGTATCATTACCGGACAGGGTGGAAAATTCAACACCGGTACTTCTCCGGTAAATTCCCTGGAGCTTTTCCTGGGCAATGCCGGAACCGCCATGAGACCGATTACCGCTGTTCTTGCTCTTTCAGACGGTGAGTTCATCCTTACCGGTGAGCACCGGATGTATGAGCGTCCGATCAGACATCTGGTTGACGCACTGCGCCAGGCCGGGGCCGACATAACCTATCTTAAGACAGAAGGTTATCCTCCGCTGAAAATTACCGGCAGACCGCTTCACGGCGGTGAGGTGGAAATCGACGGCTCTATCTCCAGTCAGTATATAACCGCTTTTCTGATGGCGGCTCCGCTGATGAACGGTACGGTTAATCTCAAAATCAGAGGGGAACTGGTTTCAAAGCCTTATATTGATATAACCATCAAGATGATGAAAGACTTCGGGGTCGAGGTGGTAAACAATGATTACAAGTCTTTCATTATTGCTGGTAATCAGCAGTATGTCGCACCTAAACAGCCGTATCTGGTTGAGGGCGATGCCTCCGCCGCCTCCTATTTCCTTGCAGCTGCAGCAATCAAGGGTAGAGTAAAGGTAACGGGGATCGGCCGCGGTTCCATCCAGGGGGATGTGAAATTTGCCGAATATCTTGAAATGATGGGGGCTAAAGTTGAATTTTTTGATGATCATATAATCTGTGAACATGGTGAACTGTTCGGGATCGATGTAGATCTGAACCGTATTCCTGATGCCGCCATGACCATTGCGGTGCTTGCCCTGTTTGCCAAAGGCAAAACTGTCATCAGAAATATCTATAACTGGCGTGTCAAGGAAACAGACCGTCTGAGCGCCATGGCCACCGAACTGCGCAAGGTCGGTGCGGTTGTGACAGAAGGCAGGGATTATCTGGAAATCGAACCTCCGGAGAAATTCCTCGATGCGGAAATTGATACCTACAATGATCACCGCATGGCCATGTGCTTCTCCCTGGTTGCGCTGGGGCACAGTGTTACCATCAACAACCCGGGCTGTGTGAGCAAGACCTTCCCGAATTATTTCTCTGAATTCAGCACCATCTGCTGCTGATTTATTGAAATCTGATCATTTAAAGAATATAAAAGGAACCATTACACTGTAATGGTTCCTTTTGGCATTAATAATATCGTGATTAATATCGTGATGCCCGCGTAATCCCCGGATCTACAGAACTCCGGGATGTACACAGACACTCAACCGATCCGGTCAGGATGCCTCCTCAGGATCCAGCTTGATAATTTTAATCCCGCATAAAGCGTAGATTACAGCCACAACCGGATTGATCAGATTGAAGAAGCAGTAGGGCAGATAATCAAGGGTGCTGATCCCCAGCACCGAGGTAAAGAATACACCGCAGGTGGTCCACGGGATCAGTACCGAGGTTATGGTGGCTCCGTCCTCGAGAGTGCGGGTCAGTACCGAGGCGTCAAGTTTATGCCTGATGTATACCGGGGCGAACATTCTGCCCGGCAGAATTATTCCCATGGTCTGTTCACCTGAAATCAGTACCACGCCGAGGCAGGTAAACAGAGTAGAGATCACCAGTCTGGCACTTGAAAGTGTTTTTCTGATAAAAAGGTTGATCAGAGTGTTGAGACATCCGGTGCATTCCATTACCGAGCCGAAACTCATCGCTGCAATGATGATGAATATTACATTCAGCATACCGTTCATGCCGCCGCCGGAGAACAGACTGTTGATGGTTTCATTCTCTGTATGAAGCTCCAGACCGCCGTAGCTTACCTTCCACAGTGACTTGAGAGTGTTTAGAACCGATTCGTCTCCGGAAAAAACAGCTGCCACCGTCGGACCCTGGAAAATCAGCGCTATAACAATTCCTGACAGAATTCCTGCGAACAGTGTTATAAGTGTCGGATATTTTTTCCTGGTACAGTAAAAAAGGATCACGAGAGGAAGGATCGTCAGGGGATTGGTGTTGAACAGCTCCCCGATCTTTCCGGCAAATTCAGTGTTGACGGTTCCGCCGTTATCACTGTAGGACACAAAACCGATCACTGCATAGATCAGAACCGCGATGATAATACTCGGAATAGTGGTGTAAAGCATATTGTGAATATGCTTGAACAGCGAAACCTCCGCTGATGATGATGCCAGATTGGTGGTTTCAGACAGCGGTGACATCTTGTCTCCGAAATAGGAGCCGGAAATGACTGCACCTGCAGTCACGGCAGGATCCATTCCCAGAGTCACGCAGATCCCCATACATGCCACGCCCACAGTGGCACCGGTGTTCCATGAACTGCCGATACAGCTTGAGGTGACTGCGCATATTACGGCAACCGACGGGTAGAAAAACAGCGGACTGATTATTCTGGTACCGTAGTAGACCAGGGTCGGAACGGTGCCGCAGAGAAACCAGATCCCGATCAGACTGCCGATCAGCAGCAGAATTATGATCGCCGGAATGAAACTGCTGATCCCCTGTGCCATTGCCTTTTCCAGATCCCGGTAGCTGCGCCCGCAGATCATTCCTATGAATATTACCAGTGCGGTGCCGGCCAGCAGGATGATCTGATTGGGACCGCTTGAACAGTCGCTTCCGAATGTGAAGATACTTACTGAGAACATCGCCAGCAGCAGGATAACCGGAAGAAGAGAAAGAAATATACCCGGCGCCCGGTCCGGAGCTTTAATTTGAACGTTCATAAATTGTTCCTGATATGGTAAATAAAAAGCCCGGATAACTGTTCCGGTTATCCGGGATAAGCCTTTATTCAGGTCGATCTGCAATCTGAGGCAGACTAGCCGCCGAGTATGGAATTTGAATTGTCGTTGCCTACTCCCTGGTTGTTGGTATCACTTACAGGATCGGTGCCGGTACCTTCGTTCAGAGGACCAGGTTTTGCAATCAGATAACCCTGTACACCGTCCACGTACATGGATTCGAGCATCTGTTTCTCGGAGTAGTCTTCAACACCTTCGGCAATAACGATACAGCCCAGGCGGTGTGATACTTCAACAATCATTCGTACAAACAGCTGTGAGGAGTGATCACGTTCAAGTGTCTCCACCAGGGATGGATCAAGCTTGATGATATCCGGTTTGAGCTCACGGTACAGTCTGAATGAACCGAGACCGTTTCCGAACTTGCTGATACAGCTCCTAACATTTACACGTCTGAACATGTCGAACAGTCTGATTGAGTCGCGGATGTTGCAGTCCAGAATATTTTCAGAAATTTCAAACACCAGGTTTTCGGTGATATTGGAATATTTGATCAGCAGTCTTTCCAGCCACAGTACGAACTGCACGCTGATCAGCGCATTGATGGAAAGATTGATACCCCAGCGCTGGCTGGTCAGGTTGTTTTTGCTGTATTTGTCAATGATGGTTTCGATAATCTTCATTTCAAGACTGGCCAGCATTTCATGACGCTGAGCCATGGCGAAAACGGTTTCGGTAGGATAGTACTCCCCGTTCTTGTTGACGAATCTTGAGAAGATTTCATTGTAGGTTCGCACAGAGAAGTTGAGACTCTGGATCGGCTGCTGCAGCAGAACAATGGCGTTCTCGTTGATAATGCTGGTGATAATCTCCTTCCAGCGTTTTTCTCCTTCGATGATTTCACGCTTGTTGTCGCCGATGTCGTAGTCTTCCTTGATGTAACCGGAGTTGATACTGTTGGTCTGAGCCTCGGACAGTGCACTGTCAACCAGTGAGAGCACCAGTTCCTTGGACTGGCTAGGTCTTACAAATACAACGCCGGTGTAGGCCACGTCCTCGATTTCCTTTTCATGTTCGTTCTTGTAGATGTCGAAGGCATATTTGAGTTCCTTTACCAGCATCTGTGCAACGCTCATGTTGGAATTCGGAAGGAGAATAGCAAAATCGGAACCCTTGGTGCGGTAGATACTCGGACCGAGTTTACCGTCATGGGTTGGTTTGTTCACATTCGGAATGAATTTAGAAACTGTGTCGAAAATAATTTTGCATACATCACGAAGATACTGGTCACCGCGGTTGAATCCCCTGGTGGTGTTGATGTGATCGAGAGCGGTTGCTCTGATCATTGCCAGCAGGGTGACAGAAGCCTCGTTTTTGTTGGACAGGATCGATTCAAGGTCCTTGTCGAATTTCTTGCGGTTGTTGACATCGGTCAGAGAATCGGTATCTACAAGGCTTTTCAGACGGTCGTTATCTTTCTGAAGTTCTGCTATGCGGGTGTCATAGTCGGTATATGAGGACTTCAGCATTTTGCCGATTTCAGGATCCTCGCACTGTTCAAAATCCTTGTTGCTGATGGCTGTTCTTAGTTTGCCGAGTTTCAGATCAATCCGGTTTTTCAGCACGGATGCAACGATAAGCGAACCGCACAGACTTGCCAGAAACAGCATGGTGATTATTACGATGAAGAAAGGGGCAAATTCTCTTTCTGCCAGTCTCAGATCTGCGTAGTATGGAGTATCGTCAAGAACTGTGTGTTTCATGAATGATGCCGGCAGAATGGTGCTGAAAGAACCTCCGTCGTTTCCTGCAATCAGGTAAGGCTGCTCATCCTGACCCTGGTAGAGTGCCAGATAGTCGAGGTCGTATTCCATTATCATTTTGGTAAGAGCCTCGACTGTTGGATTCTTCAGGCCTGCAACTTCACGGTTGACACCGCTGCGGATCATATTCATGCGATCCTCGAGATTGGAGTTGACGAATATCTGTACCACGGTGGCAGTGACGATACACAATACCAGGGCAACCAGTATTGCGACCTTCATCGGTGACAGTTTATTAAGAAAATCCATTATAACTTTTTCCTTAAAGTTTTTAACCTCAGTGTGATTAGAATTATTCAGCTCGTTATTTTGATTTTTATCGTGTAAGACCGACACAAAAACACAAAACTTGAAACTAAGATATTTTATATTCTTTGCGGTCTGATAAATATATCACAGATCTCATTATAGGGCTTTAGAATGAAAAAATATACCGTGTTGCGCTTTAATTGTACAGATCTAATTATTCAGATAGTCGAAAAAATAGGCAAAAACGGGGTTATTGGATTTCAAAAACAGAATACATACCGATCTTACGCGAAAATTATAAGAGAATAGAACAGAAAATTAAGAAAAAATGAAAATCATGGAGTGGTGGCTCCTCCTGCCGGGATCGAACCAGCGACATACGGATTAACAGTCCGCCGTTCTACCGACTGAACTAAGGAGGAACGCTGTGGTGAAGTGGCTCCTCCTGCCGGGATCGAACCAGCGACATACGGATTAACAGTCCGCCGTTCTACCGACTGAACTAAGGAGGAACACTCAACGCGGACTATAGTACTTTTTTGACCCTCCCTTGTCAACACATTAATTCTGAATTTACTGTTGTTTGGTTAATTTGTAGGCGTAAATCGTGGTTTTTACCGGTTTCAGGGTTATGTATATGTTTTTGTGTTTATAATGTGATCAAACCGGCAGTTTTTTGAACTGCATAAATAATATCCGTACAGCCGCTGCTGATTTTTGAGTGGTTGTTTTATGTACATATCAGCGCTGAACCGTCCCGAATTTTCTTACAACCGTGATCGGAGTTTGATATTTGGATCCTGTGTTTGATTAGTGCTGTCTGTTCCGGCAATATATATAATCCTCTTTTTTTGAAACTGCCGCACGGCGGGAGAATTTACCATGGCCTACAGTGAACTTATCAAAAATTTTAACGGGATCCGCAGTTACCTGCGCTCGTTCTATGTTTTCGGGTTCATGCACCGTGACGAATTCACCCAGAAGAGCAGCCGCAGTTACGATAATGAACGGCGCAGAATCGAAAGCTGGTTCGGCAGCTACATTTCCTTTGGTACGGATCGCAGCGGCCGCAGGGTTTTTATGACCGTGGACAGCAGGGCTGTTACTGAAAATCCGCTGTTTCAGGCTTTCAGAACCAGTAGCTTCACGATGTGGGATATTTTTCTGCATTTTCATCTGCTTGACATTCTGTCGGAGGACCGGTCTCTGTCTTTTTCGCAGATCCTGGACTGTCTGGCTGAGCGCATTGCATACTTTGTCAACGGCACCGAACCTGATGAATCCACCGTAAGGAAGAAACTGAAGGAATACGCTGCCCTTGGACTGGTTGAGGTTTCGGGAACCGGACGGGACATTCGCTACCGGAGCGCATCCTGCCGGGTTGATCCGGAAAGCTGGGAGCGGGCGCTGGCCTTCTTTTCCGAGATCTTCCCTGTCGGGGTGATCGGATCTTTTGTCCGTGACAGAACCGGCCGCAGTTGCAGTTTTTTCCGTTTCAAGCATCATTACATTGTCAATGCCATTGAAAGTGAAATTGTCTGCCGGCTGCTGTGCGCCGCCAGGGATAAGCGCCTTGTGCTGATTGAAGGAAAACAGGGAAAGGTGCGCTGTATGCCTCTGAAACTGTATGTCGGCACCGGCTCCGGCAGACAGTTCATGCTGGTTTTCATTCCCGAACACCGGCGTTTCAGTTTCTATGAGCACAGGTGTTTCGGATTCCTGCGCGTTGACCGCATTGACAGCATTACGGATCTCGGCGAGGTTGAACTTCCCGGGGATTTTCTCTTAAAGCAGGAACGGTTTGTCTCTCACTGCTGGGGCGTCAGCGCCAGAAGCGAACTTCACCATGTGGAAATGATCCTCAGCATTCCTCCCGGAGAGGAGTTTGTGGCGCAGCGGCTCAAACGTGAGAAGCGCTGCGGAAAAGTCGAACAGCTTGATGAATGCACCTGGAGGTTTACTGCGGATGTCTACGATCCGCAGGAGATGCTGCCGTGGCTGCGGACCTTTACCGGCAGAGTAAAGGAGCTTAACTGCACTCTTCCTCTGGTTACTCAGCTTTTCTGGTCCGATTTCAGAAAAACAGCCAGAATGTACGGGGTTGATATCCATGATCTTCAATGAAATTTACGGTACCTACTACAATACTGTTGCGAAAATTCTGCAGGAGGCGGTCAGAGGAACCCTTACTGCCGCCCGTCTGTACAGCCTGATCCACAGCAGTGCCTTCGGGGAATCCGTTCTTACCATGCCCGAGGGACTGGCAGGGGAGAAGTGGATGCTGCTGCGCAGAGATCTGTCGACCCCTTTGACTGCCGAACCGGAACTTCCGCTGACACTGCTGGAGAAAAGATGGCTTAAAGCAGTACTGCTTGATCCCCGCATCCGGCTGTTTGATCCGGATCTGAGCGGACTGGAGGAGGTGGAACCTCTGTTTGATCCGCAATCCGTGGTTTATTACGAACGCAGCTGTGACGGGGATGATTTTGCCGATCCATGCTACCGGGAAATATTCAGAAAGATTATGGATGCACTTGAAAACGGCAGAGATCTCTCGATCAGCTACAGCTCGAAGCACGGAGGACAGTTTAAAATAGAACTGACCCCGCGGTATCTGGAATATTCGGAGAAGGACGACAGGTTCCGTCTGGTGGGTGACAGCAGGTACCGGCAGTGGATCCTGAATCTTGGTTCTGTCACTGAATGCACCGTGACAGAACGTGAACAGGATGTACCTGTCCGCAGTGCTGATACTTCAACTGTAACATTCGAACTGGAGGACAGGCGCCATGCACTGGAACGGGTTCTTCTTCATTTTTCACATCTTGAAAAGGAAACCGTGAGGCTGGATAATGACCGGTACCTCGTCACCCTTAAATATGACAGCAGGGATGAAGCTGAAATTCTGATTAGAATAATGGCTTTCGGCTGCCATGTCAGGGTAACCTCTCCTGAAAGTTTTGTAGAAAAAATCCGCGAAAGAATTATCCGTCAGATGCGCCTTTCAAATTTTTTACCGGGGACCGTAAAGCGCTAGCTGCAGAATATCGAAAAGTCTGGATAATGTAACTAAAGGCAGTTCCTATAAACCCGAAACGTTTATGAGCATTTTGAGGAAATATCTGATTGAAAGCCTCAGGAAAACATATAACAATGTAAGTTATACCTATGGTTATGAAATTAAAAGCAAAAGAATTGCAAACAGACTGGCGAAAGACCACAACGTGGATCCCGCTGCATTTCCGGAAATTTCTCGGCAGAGCCGGACGGAATATATTTATATAAAAAAGTAAGGTGCCATAATAGGCAGATACATAAGTTTAAAACTTTAAAAGGCGGCATAAGGAAACTTAATCA
>Ga0326514_10001495_pt1 | contig 15243 bp, 16 predicted proteins | sample 3_2548_0518_D_FD_203653 | JGI IMG/M metagenome (GOLD analysis project Ga0326514, IMG submission 203653) | Bovine rumen microbial communities from UC Davis, California, United States - 3_2548_0518 | ecosystem: Host-associated > Mammals > Digestive system > Stomach > Rumen | place: USA...
GTATAGGCGGTGTGATAACAGCGGGACTAATGTCATCGGTGTACAAGCCATTCAAAAGGAATTATCAAGAAAATCTTTCAGTTTCTCTATACTCTTATAATCAACCTACAAGAGTTTATGTTGTAGATTACAGATTTTCAAATGTAGAAGATTTCGTGGCTACTATGGGCGATGGGCAGATCGTCTATCCACTTGCTACTCCCACCACCTACCACTTCGACAACGTTGGTGAACTGTACACCTATTTTGGCACAAATAATACCTGGATCGACACCGGAGCAATCACAGAATGCGATTATCCAGCCGATACTAAGCTCTATGTGGACGGTCTGACTGCTCCTGACGAGGATATGATTGCTAACGCAAACATTGCAAACGGCAAGTATTTTGTCGTGAACAATCAGCTTTACCTCTCGACTGCCGCAATCGCCGCAGGGGCAAGCATCGTCCCCGGTACAAACTGCACAGCAACAAATCTTGCAGAAGCTCTCAATGCTTTGAATACTTAATGAAAAGGAGATAATACCATGACCAGACAGATTTTCATTGTTGATGCACACATCGTTGATGCAAACGGCACTTTCAACTACATCACCGGCTATCCAAAGACCTTCGACAGCAGAAGCTATGGCAACGACATTGACAAGACTCAGATTCGTGCCATCGGTGATGCTTCCGAAGCGTTTGGTGCTATGTGCAAGGTGGACACTCGCCAGCTTCAGACGGTTGTCGTGATGACCGCAGACGGTTTTGTGGTTGAAAAGCGGACAATCGGCAAGATTGCTGACATTCCCGAACCCACTCCCGAACCCGTAGAGGAGTAATCGGTTCTCACCAATTGAGAACAAAGGAAGCCTGACGGTATGGAGACTGTAACGATAATAAGATGCAAAGACTGTAAGCATTGTCACGTCCATAAAAATGGGTGTAATAGTGAATGCGATCTGCATTACGGCATGACAAATCCAAATGGGTTTTGCTCTGACGCCGAACCAAAAAGTTCTGACTAATCGAGAACTTTTGATGCGTTACAAACTGCGGCGGCTCAGTTACTTCTAGTCTTGTCACATCACCCAATCACCACGTCACCAAGAAGGTTACAACCGTCAGTCTTGCAGAGGACTATAAACGCTGTATAGATTTGAAATCAATCGCTGCCCACTCTTCTTAGCACCTCAACTCCTAATGGGCATCCGTGACAGTCGGTTTACAAAAAAACGGGGTGATTTCATGAAATGGCTTATCGCTTGGTGTTGTGTAACGGCATTTATTTTAATGTTTTTCAAGGGTGCAGGAGGTGATAGACCTTGATTACCAGAGAAGAGTTGGAAGAATTCATCGAGGGATGTATATGAGCTACCATCAAACTATTTACAACTTACTCCGTGGTTACGGGCTATCCGAAGCCGGTGCGCTTGGGATGCTTGGCAACTGGGAGTGCGAATCCGGCTGTGAACCTTACAGAGTGCAGGGAGACTATCAGGCTTCCAGAGCAATCAGCAAGGCGTATGTCAATGCGATTGAAACAGGCGTATCAGATCGGGAGCGTTTTGCCACAGATCAAAAAGGGTTCGGATTGGCGCAATGGACTTATCCCCAGAGGAAACGGAATCTGTGGGATGCTTGGGAAGCTGACTTCTGCCGAATTGACGATGTAGCATTTCAGGTTGAATTTGCTATTGATGAGCTTCGGTGCGAGTATTCCGGTTTGCTTTCCTACCTCAAATCTGTAGAAGCAATCTACGATGCAACAGACCGCATCTGCCGAGAGTATGAAAGACCTGCCGTCAACAATATTCAGGCTCGGTATGAAGCAGCTCTCAGGATCAGGGCAGAGATTGACTTGTCAGGCAAAGCCGAAGTCAATTCAAGTCAATCCGAAGTCAATTCCGAAGTCAATTCAGAACCAAAATTGGAGACATGGCCTCCCCGTACCATTGACGAGCACTGCACAGGCTGGGCAGAGGTGTGGCTCCTGCAGAGCCTCCTGAAATGCCACGGTATCAACGTTTTGATTGATGGCATCTGGGGGAACGCGCTGACCGAGAAGGTCAGACAGTATCAGAAGCAAAACGGGCTTGACCCGGACGGGGCTGTAGGCCCCATGAGCTGGGCAAAGCTTTTTGAGAGGTGAATCCAATGCAGAATCTTACTCCGGCTCAGGCAACCGTAATTGCCTCAATCATCTCAGGGCTTGTGGCAGTCATTGTCTGTGTGTGGAACAATCGGGCAATGGCAAGCAAGCAGAAGATCGCAGAAGCGCAGAGAGACGCGAAACTGGAAATGTGGATGCAGACGGTAGACCGGAAGCTGGACACACACAATGGTTATGCAGAGCGATTCTCGGAGATCAAAGAAGACATCGCAGGAATCCGGGCGAGTATCGAATTCTTAAAGGAGAAATGATATGAAAGCACCTTATATCGTAGTAATTATGGGCAGAGCCTTCAATGTGGCAGCTGAGTCTGTTGAGGAAATCAGGGCTGAGTTTGGCCAGGACTGCACGATCTATCAGGAGGTACAGGAATGAACATTGACTGGAAACGGAAACTGACGAGCAGAAAGTTTTGGATTGCAGTGGTGGGCCTTGTGAGCGGCCTGCTCATGGCGTTCAAAGTTGACGGGCAGACGGTTGAGACCGTCTCCGGCTGCATCATGGCAGCGGCTTCTGTCATCGCCTATATCATCGGGGAAGGACTGGCAGATGCGGCAAACGCACCCATCGAATTCCCGGAGGAGTAACCCATGGCGTTTGTCGGAAAAGTAAAAGCCGGTGATGTCACCGGCAGGGTAGGGTCGAGCCTCTATGGCGTATGCGCATCTCTGGCAAACGTTGCCGCAAAAGAGGTGGCAATCGAGGGGCTCGACACCCTCATGCAGGGCCTGACCATCCATGTCAAGTTCACAAACAGCAACCGGGCATCCAGCCCGACGCTGACGATCCCGAGCACGGGCGCAGGCGCGATTCCGATCTATCGGCACGGTGCGACGGCTCCCGGCCTGACAGACAGGGAATCGTGGTATGCGGGGAGCGTGCTTGCTCTGACTTATGACGGAAGCGCATGGCAGATCAACGACTGGCAGTCAGACACGATCTACAACAACGCAACACAGTCTGTCGCAGGTCTGATGTCCCCGACGGACAAGGCGAATCTGGACGATGCTACTGCCAACCGCACAACCTCCCTGAAGTTTGAAAACGTTTCAACATCCACATGGGCGGCAGACAACACCTATACGAACTATGGATTCAAGGCATCCATTGCCTGCACAGGCGTTACGGCAAACCACTTCGCAGAAGTATGTTTTGCCCCGGACGATGTACTGAACTATGTTCCCGCTCCTGTCTGTGTGACGGCAGCGGATACGGTTTATGTCTGGGCGATGGTTAACCCGGGACAGGCCCTTACCGGCATTACTGTCCTTGCCATCCTGCCGGACAGATCATGAGGTGAATCATGGCATATCAGACGACAGGCACGATCACAGGGATGGATGTCTTTCAGGCAGCAATCACGATCATGGACGAACTGTCTGACGAGGGCAAGTACAAATACGAAGACACGGATGAGTACCGGCTGAGAACCCTTTCGATCCTTAACGTTCTCCAGCAGGAACTGTATCCGTTCAGTGATACCTACAAGAAGAACCAAGAGTGGGAAGGCAGACGCAGACCTGTTGCGGCAAGACTGGAAGACCTCTACAGCGAGATCGACCTCGATGATTATTGCGCAGGCACGGTGCTTCCTTATGGCCTCGCGGCACATCTCCTGCTGAATGAAGACCCATCCACAGCCAACTACTGCCAGCAGAGATATGACGAATTGAAGGCTTCGCTGATGCGTGGAATGCCGGCGGAGAGCGAGGATATCACAGACATCTACGGGGGACTGGCACCGTACAACGAATTCGGAATGTGGAGCTGAAGGGGGTAAGCAGAAATGCCGAGACCGAAAGGCAGCAGAAACAAACCGAAGGAAGGCGAGACCGCCAGACCTTATCACACACCGGAAGAACTGAAGGCGAAGATGGAGGAATACTTCATCAAATGTGAGGCGGAAGAGGAAGGCGCGTTCCCGGACGAAGCGGGGATGCGGATCTTCCTTGAGCTGGGGCACAAGAGCTACCAGAGCTATTTGGAAGATCCCGCCTATGAACTGGTCTTTGACTGGGCGCAGGATATGCGGGAGAGCTGGGCGGCAAGGAACCTGGCGGCAAACCCGAGGAACGCGCAGGCCTTTCTGAATATCTTGAAGCAGTCCGCAAACGGCGGATGGGTAGACCGGAAGACGGACAAGGAAGACAAGGTTATTGAAATCCGGGCGGCAGGCGTCGGCGGCGTGGAGGCATTCCGATGAGCAGGGGCGTGAACCGGAGCGGTACCGACCAGACCACGGCCGGGAAACAGGAATCCAGGGTCAAGGGCCTGAAGGTCTGGGATCCGGGAACGGCGAACCCGAAGCAGGCGGAATTCTACGCGGCGAGGGAGCTGTATGTGGGATTTGGCGGAGCCAAGGCAGGCGGCAAAACCCATGCCGTGAGAATCAAGGCCTTCGGCACTGCGCTGATGAATCCGGGGATTCGCATCATCATCTTCCGTCAGACCTATCCGGCTCTGGAAGAAAACCACATCCTTCCGCTTAAGAGGATGGCGGTACAGACCGGAGCCGCGACCTACAACGGCACGACCAAAATGCTTACCTTTGTAAACGGCTCCACGATCCGCTTCGGCCACTGGCAGGGCAAGGACAGCGAAGACGAATACAACGGTCAGGAATACGACAGGGTGTTCCTCGATGAGGCGACGCAGTTCAGTGAGCGTGCCTTCCACCTTCTGGCAGGCATGCTCCGTGGCGCCAGCCCGTATCCGAAGCAGATGTACATTACCTGCAACCCGGGCGGCGTCGGGCACAACTGGGTCAAGCGCCTGTTCATTGACCGGCAGTATGAGACCGGGCATGCGAATCCCGAAGAGGACGAACACGCGGAGGACTACCGCTTCATCTGGGCGAAGGTCGAGGACAACGTGGAGATGCTTAAGCACTCCCCGAAGTATCTGGAGCAGTTGTCCCATCTTCCGGAAGACGTCCGGCACGCTTACCGTTACGGCGACTGGAACAGTCTCGGAGGCGGTTACTTCAAGGAGTTCAAGAAGCCCACGCATGTCAGGCAGGCATTCAAGATCCCGGCACACTGGAAAAGATACCGGGCATTCGACTACGGCCTCGACTGTTTTGCCTGCATGTGGTTTGCGGTGGACACGGACGGCAGAGCCTGGGCGTACCGGGAAGTGGAAGAGCGTGGCCTGATCATTCAGGATGCGGCGGCACTCTGCCTGCAGAACAGTCCAGCGTTTGAGAAGATCGAAGTGACCTACGCCCCGTGGGATATGTGGAGCCGCACGAAAGAAAGCGGCAAGACGATGGCGGAGCAGTTCCTGACGAACGGGCTGGTCATCATCCAGAGCCCGAGAGATCGTGTGCAGGGGCACATGGCTATGAAGAGCATGATGGCTCCGCTCCCGCTGAACGATCCCTTTGTCAAGGGCCTGTATCCGGAAGGGCAGGCGCCCGCAACGCTCCCAGGCCTGATGTTTTTCTCTGACCTTTCGAAGGTCATCAAGGATATTGAGGAAATCCAGGCGGACGAGAAGAACCCGAACGACTGTGCGAAGGAACCGCACGAAATCACGCACACAGTGGACGCGGTGCGCGGCTTCTGCGTCAGCAGGATCCTCCCGACGGAGGCACCGGAAACCAAGCCGAAGCGGACCTTCGAGGACATGCTGGAAGAAAAGGAAGAAAACTACGAGAGCTACATGTGCGGCGGCGAACCCGGAGAGGACTATATCGGGGCCGCATAGGGAGAATGATATGTCGAATATAATAATTCTGTATATAGCGGTTCTGGCTTTCTGCGGCTTCTGTGCGGCCATGACTCTGTTCAGCGATAAAAGAGTCAGGGACATTGAAAAAGGCACGCAGGAAGCGTTAAACACGGCTGAGAAGATGATTCAGAACGAGCAGGGAGATACAAGGACGCTCAGAATCGCGGTCAACACGCTGAATAAGCTTGTGACGGAGCTGCGGAAAGAGAACCAGGATCTGAAGGACGAACTGGAACGGGTAAAGGCGCTGATTCCGGAGGACGTGAAAGAAGAACGGCTGAGACGGGATGTGCTCATGCAGCAGCTGAACGATGAATTAGAAAATCGGGTCAGGGCGGAAAAGGAATGGAACGGCATGGTCGCCAGCGTCCTTGGCTATGATCTCAACAAGGCAATCGCTGCGGGGGTGAACGGTAATGGCGAATGAGAAAGAACTCGGCCTCTTTGACGGGAAGGACAAACCGGATGTCCGCTGGGGCTGGAAGAATTACACCCAGGGCGTGGAGTACAACACCGGGCTGAACCTGCAGGCGACGGTCAAGGCGAACGAGAATTTTTATATCGGGAAACAGTGGGAAGGCGTACAGGCAAACGGCCTTCCGACACCGCAGTTCAACTTCCTGAAACGTACGGTCGGGCACACGGTGGCATCCATCGTATCGGACGATGTACGGATCACGGCAACTCCGCTGGAAGCGGCTCCGAACGAGAAGGAACTGATTGATCCGGTACGGATCGTGAACGAGGAATTCTCCCGGCTCCTGATGCAGACGAAGTTTTCCCGGCTGCAGAAGATGTTTGTGCGGGACGCGGCGGTGCGCGGTGATGGCTGCATGTATACCTGGTGGGATGCGGACGCGCCGGCAGGCAAGGGACAGAAAGGCAGAATCCGGACAGAAATTCTGAAGAACACCAGAGTGTTTTTCGGGAACCCGAACGACGCCCAGGTGCAGACCCAGCCGTGGATCATGATAGAGAAGCTGGATATGGTACGTGCAGCAAGGAAGCGTGCGGTTTCGTTCGACGCGGAGGATTGGGAACAGATCCTTCCGGATGACACGGAAAACTCAGAAGCGGTGGACAGCGTAAAACGCACGGACAACAAAGTGACCTGCGTCACGCTCATGTGGAAAGATGACGAGAGCGGGGAAGTATGGGCCTGCGAATTCACGCACGACGTGATGATCCGGAAACCCTACAACACGAACCTCCGGCTGTACCCGTTGGTCTGGCTCTCATGGGACTATGTGGATGACTGCTATCACGGACAGGCAATGCTGACAGGCTTGCTGCCGAACCAGATTTTTGTCAACAAGATCTGGGCAATGAGCAGCCTCAACATGTACCGCTCGGCTTTCGGCAAATACGTCTACGACAAGACGAAGATCGCGCACATCGACAACCGCGTCGGCGCGGCGATCCCGGTGGCGGGCAATGTGGACGGTGCGATCAAGGCGATTGACCCGCCGGCCATCCACCCGCAGGTCTTTCAATACATCACGGCAGCAATCAACACCACGCAGGAAACCCTCGGCGCGACCGAGGCGGCACTCGGCGAAGGCAAGGCCTACAACACTTCGGCGGTGCTTGCACTGCAGAAAGCCTCGGCCACACCGCATGTGGTTACCCAACAGAATGGCTATGACCAGGACGAAGATCAGGGCAGGATCTGGCTGGAATTCATGACGGTCTACTACGGCAAGCGCACAGTGGACATGGCAATGACCGATGAAATGCGCGCTATGTTTGAGCAAGCTAACATGCTTGCGGAAGCGGCCGGACAGCCGCCGATGGATATGCCGGAGACGGTGCCGGTGGACTTTGACTTCGGAAGTCTCAAAGACCACGAAATGAATATCCAGATTGACGCGGGCGCTTCTTCGTACTACAGCGAGATTGCAAGCATGGAAACCCTGGGCAATCTGCTCGACAAGGGCGTTATCAACGGCATACAGTTCCTCGAGCGGATCCCGGACGGGAACATCACGCGGCGGCTTGAGCTGATCCAGGAGCTGAAAGAACAGATGAAGCAGCAGCAGGCAATGGAACAGGCAATGCTCCAGCAGCAGATAGCGCAGGCCCAGGGCGGAGCACCGCAGGGCGGACCAGCTCCGAATGGACAGGAGGCAGTGGAGACCAGCGCAACGGAAGAGCGCAGGTCAACCGGCTTTAAGGAGCTGGGAGAGGCGCTCCGGCGCGTAGAAAGAGGTGCGGGATGGCGACAATCGGCGGCGTAACAAATGAGAAGATTTTCAGCGTAAAGGGCTGGGGAGGACTCAACGAATCCCCGGATGGAGATACCCGTCTGAAGCTTGGGGAAGCCTCGAAGATGGTCAACTGGAAAGTGACCAGAGACGGCAACCTCAAGCGCAGGCCGGGAACGGCATTCGTCGCAGGGCTGAACACTTCCTACTCTTTGCAAATCAGCGGAGATATACAGGAACTTCAGCAGGTTCAGCCGGATGATGTTTTCCAGATTTACCATGACGTTTCCGTTTCCGCGATTCCCGGCAGGGTGACGCTGTTCGGTACAGGCGCAGCCATTGAGAGCGGGATGATGCTTTCCAACACCGCAGTAATTCAGAGCGGCATGCTCGATTATGGCACAACTGGTGCGGCAAGCATTGAAGACGGAATCCTGAATGTGGAAAACACATTCGAAGAGATGACATTGGAGCAGCTACAGACGGCTTTAGATGCTCTTGACCCCGGCGAGTATCTGTATGTCTGGCATGACGAACTGCCGTATGCACTTAACGGGAACTCTATCGTCAATGACGGCACGGCGACCTATCTTGACGGCTACCTGCTCACCTCAAAAGCGGACAGTGTTTCTCCCGTGGCAGGGCTGTGGAACGGTCTGGTACAGGGGAAGGAAATGCTGCTTGCTGCCTGCAACGGCAAGGTCTGGAGCCTGTATGACGCAGACAATAACGTGATGACAAGAATCCCGCTTGCCGACATTGACACCAGCGGCAGGGTCACGTTCTTCCCGTTCGGCGGGAACGTGTATATCCTGAATGGACACGAATACTATGTCTATAACGGTGCGCTCCTATCCACAGTGGACGGGTATATCCCGATTGTGGCAAAGCAATTAAGTTCTGTAAGCGGAGAGACCACAGGGGAATACATCAACCGTCTGACCAATTACAGACGAGTGTGGCTTTCACCCGATGGTACAGAGACCGCATTCCAGATGCCTGAGCAGCCGATTGTCTGGACAGACCAGTGCTACGTCAGAGACCTTGCAACAGATACAGACATATCTTCATCTGATTATACGGTAGACGCAACAAATGGAACAATCACTTTTAATACTGCTCCCACCAGAAGCGTGAACAGCATTGAAGTTTGCTATTCTGTCAATACTCATGGAGACGATCCCGATATTCCAGATTATCGCGGGCAGGTGACAAACAACAGATTTGCGGAACTGTTTTCAGGCCCGACAGATAACATGGTCTTTCTGTACGGTGACGGCACGAACCGGGCACTGTACAGCGGCATGGACGATGACGGAATGCCTCGTGCAGATTACTTCCCTGACCAGTACGAAGTGCACGTCGGCGACAGCAATACTCCGCTGACCTCCATGATCCGGCACTATGGTGATCTGGTGTGTTACAAGACCGACTCCGCATGGGCGATCACCCAGTCTTCCATGGAACTGGCAAGTGGAGATAATACCATCGCGATTTACTGCACCCCTGTTAACAGAGACAAGGGCAATGTCGCACCCGGGCAGGTCAGACTGGTGGAGAACAACCCAGTTACCTGCTCTGAGCGGGAACTGTATCAGTGGATCAATTCCAGCTACTACACCTCCACGCTCAGCAGGGACGAACGGCAGGCAAGGCGAATCAGCGACCGTATCCAGAGCAGCATCAAGGAGATCGACCTTCCAGAGTGCTGCATGTGGGATGACAACGACGGACAGGAATTCTATTTGTCAGACAATAAGGTAACGCTTGTCTGGAACTATGCTGCTGATGCGTGGTATCGGTATGAGGGTATAGATGCCGTCTGCATGTGCAACTTCCACGGCGAGGTCATCTATGGGACGAGCGACGGCCTGATCGCGAGACTGACTTATGATTCTATGGGCGACATGGGCTATCCCATCAAGGCTGAATGGGTCTCCGGTGCCATCGACTTTGGAGCAGCCAACATGCGGAAGTATTCCTCTTCCATTTGGGTAGGGCTGAAACCGGAAGCAGGGACGAGCGTGGATGTAAAGCTGATTACCGACCGGAAAGACACGTTCAAAGACAAGATCGTCTCCTCTGAGAAAGCGAAGGTAGCAGGCCAGCCGTTCATGGTGAAGACAAAGCTGAAGGCAAAGAAGTTCGTGTTCTACCGCCTGCTTTTATCGGTAGTGGATAAGCAGCCTGCGGTGACGGTGACGGATGTGGAATTCCGGGTCAGGCAGACCGGATATGCCAAGTGAGGTAAGACATGATCGGGAAAGTTAATTCTGGGCTGATCTTGGGTATTCTTAAGATTTCATGCCCCAATAATGCGACGATAACCATACAGAACGACAATCTTACATACACTAAGACAGGTACGGCAGTTGAGTTCAAATTGCCGAGAATCGGTACTTGGAACATTACCGCAGCTTATAACGGGATTACGAACACCTATCCAGTTATTGTAAATCCGGGGCAGACTGTAAATGTAACGGTTCTTGACAGCTTTTATTTGTACAATGCCGGAGTTTATGTCACCGGGTTTGCAAGAGGCTGGACGGAAGGCGAAACTGCCAGCAACGTCAGTATCAATGCAGCTGCGTCACGAAACCCGACATCTACTTCGAACGGGGCTGTAAATGTGACTGGATACAGGACGATTAACACACACATTACAGGCGATATTGGAGGCAGCTCTGGTACGTCTGGCAGAATTATGCTTGAGATAATTTCCACGGGCGGCACAGTGCTTGCCAGCAACAATATTAGCCGATCTGGCGGTGGAAGTCAGACATACGACACAGTATGGACGTTCGACGTAAGCGCGATTAACCAGCTGGTACAATTCAGGCTGAAGGCCAATACTTATGCAGGTGGTTCAGAAACCCGCCACGCGACGATTACGCTTCACAGCATACAGCTAATTGCATAAGAGGTGACAGATATGGCATCACTACAGGAAACTTTCGCACAGCGGCAGAACGAGTCTGCCGGGCAGATCAACAATCTTTATGACAGGCAGGCACAGGCCCAGGCGGCAAACCTGAAGACGGAGTATGACCGCAATCTGTCGGACGCGCAGGCGGCGGCCAAGAAGATCGCACCGCAGTATCAGACGCAGGCAAACACGCTGGCAGGGCAGTATGAACAGCGGAGGCGGAACGCAAACCTCGCCGCCATGACCAGCGGCCTCGGAAGCGGAACTGGGCTTCAGCAGCAGAACGCGATGAGGAATGCTTTCGTCGACCAGTACGGTGCGCTCCGCGGGCAGGAAGCCGGAGCGATCAATGACGCAAACCAGAAGATCGCAGACCTGACAAGGGCATACGGTGACGCACAGGCAAAACTCCGGGCGGACACGGAAGCCAAGCGCGACCAGTCCCTCATTGAGGCGTACAACCAGAATATGAACCGGCAGGACACGCAGGCGGCGACGCTGGCGAAGTACGGTGATTTCGATGCCTACCGGCAGCTGTATGGGGAAGCGCAGGCGAACCAGATGCGGAATGTCTGGATTTCACAGAACCCGGACATTGCGTTCCGGAGCGGCATGATCACGGCGGATGAGTACAAGAAACTGACCGGAAACAACGCAACGAACGGATATCGCGGCATCTACGGATGAGGGGACGGACATGGCTGAAGAAGAAAAGAAAAATGTAGCAGTGGCCGCACCGGCTGCGGTAACGACTGCCGGAGATATGAAAACCCAGGGAGCGGATGCGAACCAGTTCAAACAGGCATTCCAGCAGCGGCAGCAGGCGTCACAGGGGAACATCAACAGCGCTTTCGACAATTCCTTTAACCGTGTGCAGACAGGCCTGCAGGATTCCCTGAACCAGAACACGGCGGCACAGGATACCGCTATGACGGCAGGGCAGAAGGCGTTTGATACCGCCAACGCGGACCTCGGCATCCAGACAGGCAGAACCAAAAACAGCATGAACAGCTATGCAGACGTTCGCGGTCTGAACCGTCAGCCGGGCTCTCAGCAGTCCCTCTCCCTCGGCCTCGCAGCCAGGACTGCAGCGGGGAGACTGGCACAGCAGCAGCAGATGGCCGCAGAGGAAAGTGCAAGGCAGAAAGCACTTCTCAGCACCGACTACAACAACAAAGTGCAGGCGGCGATTGCGGACCGGGACTACAAGAAGGCGGCGGCGCTCCTGGATGACTACAACAACCAGAACAACTGGCTGGACAAGAACGCGGAGCTCATGGCAGGCTTCGGGAACTTCACCGGGTATGAGCAGATGTACGGCCCGGAGACGGCAGGGGCTATGCAGCAGTTCTGGATCGGTTCGAACCCGGAACTTGCCTATAACACAGGCGTGATTGACGCAGATCGGTACAAGAAGATTACCGGGAGGAATGCTCCGGATTATGTCCCGCCTGCAGGCGGTGGCGGCGAATATCGCTGGTGGGATCCATATGCGGTCGGCGGCATGCCGTCCGGCGGCGGCGGTGGCGGCAGGAACGGCAGCGGTGGGGCCTGACAGGAGGTAGCGCATGGCATATAAAAAAGACGACAACGGCGGGCAGGCTGCGGCAAGCGCAGCTCCCGCCAGTTCTTCAAGCGGTTCTTCCACACAGTCTTTTGGCGGGAACTACAGCCCTGGTGGCGGCAAAGGCAAGTCTTCCGCAAAGTCCAGTGTCGGGTCAAGAGATTCGTCTGCTCATGCTGCCGCGAGTGCTGACAGGGCGGCTGCGGCAAAACGTGGCAAGGTAACAGCATTTACGCCCTCTGTGAGGGGCGGAGCGAGCAGCAAGCCAGGGGCTTCATTTTCTCCTGCATACGTCGGAAAGAACCCATACCAGTGGGGGAACAACGAGGGTGTTGTAAACCACTGGCAAGATGATGACCCGGAGCGCCAGGCAAAGCTGGACGCGCTTGGATTCGCGGCGGATGACCCTGACCGGAGCTTCCATTATTATGAGCCGGACAAGGGCTCTGACAAGAGCTATCTGGAACGCGCAAACTCGCTGAACATCGACCGCAACTTTTTCCAGGCGGGCAATTTCTGGAGCACGATAGACGGTCCGTATGAGAGCGAGGACGCCAGAAAGTCGGACGCGGCACAGTGGATGCTGGACGCACAGACTTACGGCAAGTGGGCAAAAGACCACGGTCTTACCTACACAGATGAAAACGGGGAAACCCGCGACATGGCGGATGCGTGGAAAGACATCTGGGACTATGCCAACGAGATCACCGGAGGCATTGGTGACAGCGAGAGCACCAGCGCCGGGAAAGACATTGAAGCCTACCTGACCGGTGGGCAATACGATTCCGCCACGACACAGCAGCTTCTGGACCGGGCGAGGGAGTTTGCAGACAGCGCGGAAAACGAGAAAGAGGCTTCACGTTGGGCGGATTATATCAAGTCTCTGAATATCCAGCTTGAGGCAGACCAAAAGCAGGAGAAGAAAGATAACAGCTTTCTCGGCAGAGCGTGGGACACCGTTACAGGATGGTTCGAGAAACCGGAGCGTGAGGAACAGGGCGAACTGACCGACACGCAGAGGGCCTACCAGCAGGCAGCGGCAGAAGACCAGCTGTACTCCGGCTGGGCGACAGATCCTCTGAGCGCTGCCGCGTTTTCCCCTGTTGCGGAGAAGCGTGACGAGCTGGCTGAACAGGTCAAAGCGGAGAACCGGGCTGCAGGTCGGGAAGTCTATGCCGGTATGGAAGACGAAGACCGTCTGGCGGATGCGACGGAGAGCTGGCTCGGTGGTCGCGGCGCCGGGACAATGGCCGGCATGGCAGGTGGGCTGTATGCCGTCGATTCCGCGTTTTATGACAACGATGAAATCCGCCAGCTCACTCAGCAGCAGTGGCTGGCGGATCAGGCATTCCTGAACACGGGCGATCCGAAGTTCAGGGAAGAATCCGAAGCGCTTCAGGCACAGATCGATGACGCACAGCGGCGTGCGATTGAGAACGGGGAAAACGGCACGCCTCTGGCAGACGCGGCAGGCATACTCCTGGACAGCGCAATGGGGATGCAGGCCGAATCCGACCAGAAGTGGCAGGATGTCACCGAAGACATGAGCGACTTCGGGAAGTTTAACGCAAATGTCATTAAGACCGGGGCGGATGTCGTGGCGGACGTCGGTGAGAACTTCGTGGCTCCTGGCGTCGGCACCATGCGGATGTTCCTCGGCTCCGCAGGCAGCGGGGCAATGGAACAGGCGGGAAGGGAAAACAGCGATCCCGACAGCATTGCAGCAGCGACAGTTACCAGAGCAGCAAGCGCATGGCTCAGTACCAAGCTTGTCGGCGGCATGGAAGGCGTCTACGGGAAAAGTATCCTCGGTGGGATCACAGATGATTTGATTTCCGGAGCAAGCCCTGCAGTTCAGACTGGAATCAAAGTCCTGATGAACACGGAAGGCGCGGAAGAAGGCCTTGAAGATATCCTTAACTACGGAGCGGATCTTATTCTCAATCTCGACGAAGAAGCGCAGCTGAATTGGGACGAAGTGAAGCAGGATGCCTTTGTCGGCTATGTTGTCGGCGCGCTCACGAACGGGCTCTCCGCAGGGATCAACTACGACAGCAAGGCAAGGCACGAGCTGGCGGAGGAAGCTCTGGAATTTGCCCAGAGCGGCATGAGCATCGAGGAAGCGGCGGAAATCGCAAAGGAAACCACCAAGGATCAGGTGGTCATGAAGCCGCCTGCGAACGAAGCCCAGAACCAGAGCATGGCAACTTCCCAGAATGCGGCAATCCAGGGACAGGATCAAAATGTCGCACCGGCACTGGTATCCCAGGCGCAGAACCAGGATATGGCGGCTTCCCAGAATCAGGCTCTGGAAGGGCAGGAGCAGAATGTTGCTCCGGCGCCTTCCAATCAGGAACAGCAGAACCGGAATCTTTCAGAAGCACAGGCGGCAGCTCTTGCAGGCCAGGATCAGAACCCGACTCCGGCCCCGCAGAGAGCAACGAGCGGGCCGAGCGCGAACACCGAACCTTATACCGGCCCAGAGCTTCCGGGAGCCAGCTACGGCGGGGGAGATACCATCGAGATCGGCGTGGATGAAGTCCCCGTGCATTTTGCCGTCGTTCCGCTTTCCGAACTGCAGGCAAGCCATGACATTTACGGGAACCCGAACCCGAACTATCCTCCCGAGCTTCAGCCGCGTGACAGGACGAGCGAAGAGTAT
>Ga0326514_10001496_pt1 | contig 15243 bp, 14 predicted proteins | sample 3_2548_0518_D_FD_203653 | JGI IMG/M metagenome (GOLD analysis project Ga0326514, IMG submission 203653) | Bovine rumen microbial communities from UC Davis, California, United States - 3_2548_0518 | ecosystem: Host-associated > Mammals > Digestive system > Stomach > Rumen | place: USA...
AACAAGTAATTTTATATTGCTATTATCTCCTGTTTTTGGTACTTCTATTAGTTTATTATAGAAAGATAAATCTATTGTTTCTCCATTCTTAACTTCAATAGTTTGTGCCTCTGGTATGATATAATTTTTAGTTTTATCATTAGCAACTTCTTCAATAGTATAAGTTCCTATTCTTAAATTCTCTATAAAAATTTCGCCATTTTTATCTGTTTTAAATTCTTTTGAAAATTCATTTCCAAATATATCTTTTCCAGTTATTTTAAAAGTAAATCCTTTTACTTTGTTATCTTCAGATGTTTTTATTATTTTTATATTACCTTTTTGAAGTTCATTTGCAAATCCTTTACCTGCAACATTTTCAACAGAATAAGTTTTTCCATTCTCTTTTATAAATACTTCATAGACATTTTCATCTAAATTAAAGTATTCTGGAGCTTTTTCTTCTTTTACAAAATATCTTCCGTACTCAAGATGTTCTGCATTATATACACCTATCTTTTCTTCATCCTCTAATAAATCACTAACATACTTATCTTCTTCATCAAATGTTCCATTTTTATTGGTATCTTCATATACTTTGAATATAGCTCCTGTTAGTTTGTTTTCAGGATAATCTTTATCAATTTTAGTTAAAGTAATATTTCCATATATCTTCTCATTTTCAAAAGTTATGTCTTTTATTTGATTTGCCTCTAAAACTATTGTATTAATTTTGTCATCTAATACATAGTTCTCTAATGTTTCAACCTCTTGTACTTTTAACTCAGAAAATTCTCTTATAGCATATCTTGAAGTTTGTGCTTCTCCATTTTCATCTGTTATAAGTTCTTCTAATAGATTTCCGTCTTTATCCATTACATTGAATTTAACATTTTTAAGTTTTACTTCATTATCTTCTTTATCAACTTTTATTATTTTAATAGCACCCTTTTTTAGCTCATTTTCTATTTGTAATTCTTTAGTTAAATTCCATTCTATTTCAACATCTGTATCTTCTGCTAGATTATACCATTTATTAGTTTTAGTTTCTATTAATGAATAATCTCCTATTCTTAAATTTTCAATATATAATTCGCCATCAACATCTGTGTAGTATGTACCTATAACCTTTTCAAACTCGTGTGAATATAATTGAAATTCTACATTTCCTAAAACAACTCTATTGTTATCTTTATCTATTTTATAAACTTTTACATTACCTTTCTTATGTTCATTTTCAATATTTAAGGTAGATGTTTTATTGTATTCTACATCTACATTAAACTCGTTTGTATTTAAAATATATTTTTCGTTTGTTTCTGTTTCTTTTAGTATATATTTTCCTCTATATAGTGATGAAAAAGTTGCTATTCCATCTTTATTTGTTGTTGCATTTGCTATTACTGTTCCATCTTCTTTTGATAATTGGAATGTTACTCCCTCTATTGCTTTATGAGTTTCATCATCTGTTTTTACAATTTTTATTACTCCAGTATTGGTTTTAACATTTAAATTTGTTTTTGCTGCATAATCTCCATAAGGATCTGTGGTTATAGCATAATTTTGTGAGCCTGATATATTAGTTTTTCCAAAGAATACTGGATAAGTCTTACATCTTGTTGTTATATTTATAGTTGCATTTAAATCTTTATCCATTGAACTTTTAGGAATAATCATTTTAAAATTATTTCCTGCATTAAAGTTTGTATTTGAATTTCCTGATGTATCTGCTATATATGCTCCCTCTGGCATATTTGCTGTTGCTACAATTCCATAGTTTGAAATTTGAATATCTGAACTCACATTAAATTCTTGTTCATAAGTATTTTCTTTTTCAACTAAATCTCCAACTCTTGATATACTAATATTAGGTTTATTAAATCTTTGACTACCATATCTTCCTATATGAGTAAGACTTTCAATAGCGTCAACTACTCTATTTCCACTATTATTTTTACCTCTATAAACTGCTCTTACATCTCTACCTAACAAAACACAATAAATTGCTTGTTTTGTTGCTAAATATGCATCAAAATCGTCTGCTACTCCTAACTGTGATGGTGTCTTATATGGAAATCCATTTATTATAACTCTATATACTCTTTCATCATCAAGTATCTTTGTTAAATCAACGGAATAGCTACCTATTTCATCTACTCCATCTAATCCGTGTGATATACAATAAGCAGGATAAATGTTTCCACCATCATTATATCCTATATAGTGACCTTTAATATCACTCCATCCACTATCAAATTTGAATTGAACATTTAAGTTACAGTCTCCTATTTTTACTAATTTGGCTGAATCGCCTATTTCTTTTGCCATTACAATGCCTTGCATATTACTAATAGCAATTATTAATAGCATTAAAATAGCTAATATTTTTTTAATATTCTTTTTTAACATTATTTTTTCCTCCCATCAAAAAAAGCACCTATCTTTTTTAGATAAGTGCAATATTTATATTTTTTTGTTTTTGTGAATAACTTGTAAGTTTTTACTTTACTTTTTGTATTTACATTCAATTGCTTATACAATAAGTAAGTACCTGTCGGAAAGATTCCTACAGGTACTATGGCATTAGATTTTGAATGATATTAATTCCCTAATTTTATACTCTTCTGCAATATAATTATCTATATGGTATATATGTTCATTCCTATAATAATTATATCCATTCAGATCTTTTTCTATTAATTGTAAGATAAGAGACGCCTCAGGATATTTTAAATTATTTATGCAATGAAGTTGATAAAATGTTTTTTCATCTTTATCACTTTTTAAAGTATATGAAGCATATAACCCATAAATAATAGGAATACTATCCTCATTTTCTCTACGAATAGAAAATTGGATGGCATCTATGTCTTTAACATTCACTTTCTGAATTTCTAATGAAGCAACTACCAAAGGTAAGAAATTCTTAATCATTTCCTCTGTTGTTACTCCTTCAATCAATTTTTCTAATGCCTTTCTGAAATCAAACATTTCAGTCTCTCCCTTTTTTATTTTTTGCTATAGCTGACCTATGAGATTAAACTCCTATAGACGCAAAAGCAAAGGGAATTGCTACGCTTTTGCATATTATAATATTATCATATTTTTATGTTAATTTCAAGTTTTACAGTAAAATCCCTCTAGCAAATCTAGAGGGATTAATACTCTTGTGTCATGTTATAAATCAAAGCAACAGCCCAAAGGAAGTATGAACGGATAAATTTGAATTGATGGTATCATATTAGACATTTTTTCTTTTAACTCATTAAGAGTTAATGTCTTTTTTGTATGTATACCATCATGTTGGGGACAACATGACCATCCATCATACTTATATTCATGATAATAAGCTGAAGAATGGATTACAACATCATACTTGTCTTCATTAACTTTATCAATTGTTAATTTTGTCTTTGTATAACGTGAACAGTTTCTAACAACAAGTTCTAATTTCTCAGCCGGAATAACGTGAATGCTAATTAATTCATTAGAAGAACTATCTCCAAGATTAAAAGAACCTTTCTGAGTATCCACATATATTCTAGGATTATAAATCATAGTACAATGCTGTTCTCCGTCGTTGACTTTAATTACATTCACATATTCTCCCTTTTTATACGGTACTGGCTGAGTAAAAATCTCATATTCATGCTTCCATTGTATTTTTTCAGACACAATATCATCTCCCAAAAATTATTTTACTATAGCTGACCTATGAACTTTCGTTCCTATAGATGCAAAATGGAGTTCGCAATTTTTTTGCATATAATAATTATATCACATTTTTATGTTAATTTCAACATTTACATTATATATACCAATAATCTAAAAAATAAAACATTCTGTATGAGCATATCCACCATTTACATATAAATCTCTAGCATAAATTTTTATTGTTCCAAATCTATCTTCTACTTTACTTTTTACTCTTTTTTCTGTAAAAGTAAAATAATTAGATAAATTTACTATTGATGGATCAACAACAATTGAATAACCAAATTCTTTCATATCTGCTGATACATTATTATTTATTATATTTTTAATTTCATTAATTTTAGTATTATTAACCCTATATTCTTCAGCTAATGTATCATTTTCCTTTTTTGTTTCTTTTGGTGAAACTTTTTCTTCTTTCTGTTTCGTATCAATTGACAAATCAGTTTTTGCTACTTTTTCAGTATTAATATTTTCTGTTTTGCTAGAATTATTTTTTGTTTGAATATTGCCCTCTGTTTTGTTCTTTATAACCTTTTCATTAGTAATCTTTGCTGTATCTTTTGTATTTATTTTAGTGTTTGTATCACTTTTCTCTTGTATTTCAATACCATTTTCATTTTGATTTGCATCAATATTTTCTGTATTTACTTCGTTAGGTGTTAATAGATTTTCCTCTGAAGAAATAATCTGATTTTCACTTGGTTTTGCTTGTTTTGGAAATATTCCCTCTACTTTTCCATAAAAACTTAAACTTGATATTATAAATATTAAACCTAATATAATCTTTTTCATTGCTAATCAACTCCTTTTTTATTTATCATAAAAGGATTTTTAAATTTTAGCAAATGTGTAAATTTATATTATATTTATATATTATTATATTATTTATTATATATATTAAAATTACTCTTTTAGTTGGTATATAGTTAGTATATTTAAAGGGGATTGTAAGGGGGAACTTTGTAAAATGTTCACACACATTTATCTTGAATCTCTTTCTGCTAATTTCCTTTGCCAATGTAATTTGTATTTTTCTAGCAATTCCTTTATTTTACTTTCCATTTGATTTTGTGTGTACCCTTTTGGAAAATAGTTTTGTATTTTTTCTACGCCAAATCTAATTTGCTCTTTTTGATTTGGTTTTTCCTGTTCCATAATTTCTTCAAGTTTTTCTGCTGAAAGTCCGACCTTCCTGTTCTAATTTCTTCATTCTTATTGCTTGTGCAAGTGAAGGTGTTGCATCACTAAATTGCATTATATCTAATAATACATATTGATTTTCTTCTGACAAATATGATAGTTCAACAGCAGGTCTAAAAGCAATTCTTTTATCATCAACCATTTGTAAAATCTCTGGTATAAGCTCTGTTAAACGAATATATCTTCTAACTTGATCTTGACTTTCTCCTGCCTCTTTTCCAACTATTTCTCTTGATGTTAGATTATCAAAGTTCTGTGCCATTGGCACAGAAGTATCATTATCATTTATATCAATTTTTCTTCCCTGATGTTTTAATGCCTCTAACTTCATTTTAAATGCAAATGCCTTTTCTGATGGTAATATTTCTTCTCTTTGCAAGTTACTATCTACCATTAAAATAGTTGCTTCTTCGTCTGATAAATCTTTCACAATACAAGGAATTTTTTCTTTTCTTGCAATTTCACACGCTCTTTTTCTTCTATGTCCAGAAATAATTTCATATTTTCCTTCTTTATTTTTTCTTACGATAATTGCATGAATAACACCATATTTTTTAACACTTTCAACTGTTTCATTCATTTTATCATCATCTATTACTTTAAAAGGATGATTAGGAAAATCAACAATATCACTAATATTTATATCTACAACTTTTTCTGCATTATCATAATCTCTTTGTTCTTGTGTTGTGAACAAACTATCTAACTTTGGTAATTGCATTTTGCTTTCTTTCTCGCTCATTATTTATTACCTCCTTTGCTAGATTTTCATAGGCTTTTGCTACCACACTATTTTTATTATATTCAAAAATACTTTTTCCCTCTGCTGTAGCTCTTGCTGCATTTACTGCTCTTGGTATTTGAGTATTATATGTATTTACAACTTGTCCATAATTATCTATAATAGCTTGTTCCACCTTTTTAGATAGATTTGTTCTTTTATCTATTAAAGTAAGTAATATTCCATCTACTTTTAAATTTGGATTGATTTGTTTTTTTATTTTACTTACTGTTTTTAAGAAGTTTCCCATTGCTTTTGCAGATAAGAACTCTCCTTGTGCAGGTATAACAATTCTATCACTACAAGCTAATGCATTAATTGTTAATAGCCCCAAAGATGGCATACAATCAATTAATATGTAATCATATTTATTTTTTAGTTCATATAAAGTATTTCTTAATATATATTCTCTACTCTTTACATTAAATAGAGAATACTCTATACCAGACAAATCTGAATTTGCAGGAATTAAATCTACTCCTTCTTTATGGTGAAGTATTGTTTTATCTATTTTAAGTTCTTCATAATTTATAGCTTGATTCATTAAACTTCCTATTGTATCTTCCATATTGTCTTGATTATGATAACCTAATGAAGTAGTTAAATCTCCTTGTGGATCTGTATCAACTAATAATACTTTTTTACCATTTTTAGCTAATGCAACACCCAAAGAAAAAGTGGTTGTTGTTTTACCAACTCCACCTTTTTGATTTGCTATTGCTATTATATTATTCAACTAATTTGCCTCCTTTCTAACAAATAATTCTTCTATAACTGCATATTCATACAAAAGCCATTTTAAATATGTATTAATTTTATTTAATTTTTTATTATCTAAATTCATGTGTTCCATAATAAAGTAATCATTTCGTTTAAGAAAATACTTGTATTTTATAAAGTAATAATATAATTTACTTTCATTATCATATAATTTGCTGCAAAAAGAATTAATTAGCTGTTTCCATTTTTTTAATCTTTTTATATATTTATCACTATCAAATTTCATAACAACATCTTCAAGAGTATTGCTATTTTTTGATTTTATTGATTTTAAATATGCTGTATTTGTTACTGACATATTATCCATTATTTCTTCTTTTCTATCTTCAATTATTTTATCTATATTGTTATAATTGTATAACATGAATGTGATTTCTTTATTACATTGTTTTGGTATATTCATTAGTTCTTTGCTCTCCTTTCCATTATTCAATATTTTCTGGAAAGCATACAAACATAAAATTATTACTAAACTTTTCTCTATAATCAAGACCTTCTTGAATAGAAATAATATATTCTTCTAGTGCATAGTATATTGTTTCTAAAATTATATCTATATCTACATTGAAAGAATCATATTTCTTTAATGCTTTAATAATTCCATTAACTACAATTAAATCTTTTTCTTCATATTCAAATAAAAGATTTCTGTCTTCTAGTTTCATTTTAAAAATATCACATGCATAAAGTTGAACTAATGCCAACATTAAATCAAAAATAGCTGAAACATATCGGCTTTCAATCATAAAAATTTCTTCTTTTTGTTTTTCTATTAATCTTTTTATATCAGTTTCTCTCTTATAGTATTTTGCATATTTGTTAATATTTTTTCTAGTTTTACTTAAATTTGTTTTTGTTATTTTCATTAAATCACGAAGATCTAATGCCCTTTTGTAAACTAAATTTTCTTCTATATTAAAATATTCCTCCAATGCATATTCTTCTCTTTGCTTTTTTAATAAACCAATTAAATCCTTTTGTGTATATTTAAATAAATTAATTTCTTCTTTCATTTTTTCCTCTCTTTCTTGGAGGCATAAAAAAAGAAGTTACTTTTGTTTTTTCAAAAATAACTTCTATATGTTAGGTATTATTTCAATAATTATATTTTTTACTTTTAGTCAGGTCACAAACTATTCTTGTATGTCTTGTAGTTCTTTAGTTTTCACTCTTTCTTGTGACCTTAAATCAGGTTTTATATTAGGAAATTACTGAATTTCTTGTAAAACTCTAAAAAAAACTCAAAATTATTTTTGAAATTTTTCCTATTTTACGAATTAGGTCACAAATTTTTTTGGTTCGCCTAGTCATTTTAGGGTTTTTTAGGGTTTTTTTTATATTTTTTTACAGACTAGTAAGCCCTAAAAGTACTGAAAAATCAACATTCTTAATTTGCAAAATAATATGATACAAAATACTCTACATTGTTGCCGAGGGAAGAACTCTTTGAATTCGGAATATAATTGTCCAGCAAGAGTCTTATTGTGTGCTAAAACAAGAGTTGGTTTTTGAACTTTTTCAATTATATTTGCCATTGTGAAAGTTTTTCCGAGATCCTGTAACGCCTAGAAGCGTCTGGAATTTCTTACCTTCTTTTATTCCGTTTGATAGATATTCAATTGCCTTAGGTTGGTCTCCAGTTGGCTTATAGCTAGATTGTAACTTAAACATAAATTATCCCTTCCTTTATCGCATACTGACGTTGTAACTCACATTCGTTCGAACAACCTCAGCAAATTTGATACTAATTTAAACATTTTTATCTCCTTTTGCTGATACTGTTAAGGCTTTGCCTGTTACAGTATCAGTATGCGTTAGCTGTGACCTAGAAAAAGGATTACTATCATCCTAAAAATTCGTGTAAAAAGGCGAACAAATTCGTGTATTTTGTTCGCTTTTTTGAAAAATTTTTGGTTAATTTTTCAATTTACACGAATTAGGTCACAAATTTAATTTTCAAAACTAAATAGTACTAAAAAAACTAATTAGTACTTATCTTAATTATTAAGTATTTTACCATTTTTATATAAAAAATACAAGGTCATTTAATATGCCTTGTATTAATTTAAAAGAGCTTACATTTATAAGCTCTTTTTTAAGGTTTCTCCTCCAATCGTTTCATTACTTCTTTCATATCCGGTAATGCAGTATAAATTACCTGCATCTTTTCAAGATCAAGAATATCATATTTTCCATCTTTCCTCATTGTAATCACATATTTATAATCAATAACTTTAATGATTATATTGTAATTAAACAATAACTTTTCCAGATTTTCACCGTTTTTGCCATTTTGTCTCCCTCTTTCAGAATGTTTAAATTGTAATAAAATTACATCATCTTTAAGCAATTATGTCAATTGATTGTTCTAAGGAAGTAGAGTATATGTATATTTTTGAGACTTTTTTATTATATGATAATTCAAGAGCTTTTTTATAAAGTTTTAATTGCTCTTTGTATTTATTAATTAGTTCATTTTCGTTTTGTACATAATCTGTTTTATAATCTACTAATATTAAATTATCACTTTTGTCTATATAGTATAAATCAATAATACCTTGAACTAAAATACTATCTTCTATTTCTTCATTATATATTTCTCTTGCTGGTATGTTAATATAAAAAGGTTTTTCTCTATAAATTTCTTTTGCCTCTTTTAACTCATTCCATATTTTTGATTTAGTAAACTCTAGTATCTTATAAGGATTAATATTTTCTTTTTCTTTATCAGTTATGATTTGTTTTTTATTTAAATCTTCTATTAATTCTTTTACTTTTTGTAGATCATAATTTTGTTTTTCATCTAATTTTTGCATACAAAGATGTATTAAAGTTCCTTTTTGAGCGCCTGTTAATATTTCTTGTTCTTCATTTCTTAAAAATTCTGGTTTTGGTAATTCCTTAATATCTGATGATAATTCTTGCTTATTTTTCATTAGTTTTATATTAGTAACAGATGTTTTTGTAGGAATAATAGTTAATGTTTTTTCAGGATAAGAATAATTTAAAATTTCATCAATCTTCTTAAACTTTTCTTTATTTATACTATTTTCTTCTAGGATTTTTAGTACATCTACATTTTCTTTTTCCTTGCTTTTTATCTCTTTTAAAAGGCTTTGTTTATTTAATATATTTAAATTAATAATGTCATTTAATTTATCTTTATCATAGTAGTATACTAATAAAATCCAATCTAAATATTTTTTATATTTCTTTACTAAAATAGGATTTATTTTATCTCCTTGTTTTTTGTATCTATCTATCTCTTTAGACAGTTTTTCAATTTCTTTTTCGCTATCTTTTTGAATTCCTGTTATTATTAATTTTTCTTTTGCTCTTGTTAATGCAACATACAAAATTCTCATTTCTTCAGACAATGTTTCTATTAGTATTTTATTTTTAATTGCTGCTTTACTTAAAGTATCATATTGAATTTGTTTATCATAATCTATATATTTAACTCCGAATCCCCATGTCTTGGTGTAATAATAAGTTTTGATTTAAATCCATTAAATTAAATTGTTTTCCTGTACTTGATAGAAATACTACTGGAAATTCTAAACCTTTACTTTTATGAATACTCATAATTCTAATTACATTATCATTTTCTCCAATAAGTTTTGCAGATCCTAAATCTCCACTACTTAATTTTATTTTATCTATAAAATTTATAAAATTGTATAATCCTTTAAAATTTGCGCTTTCATATTTTTTTGCTTTTTGAAATAACATTTTCAAATTTGCTTGTCTTAAGCCACCATTTGGCATAAGACCTACATAATTATAAAATCCTGTATCCATGTATATTTTCCAAATAAGCTCATCTAATGCTAAATATTCTTGTTCCTTTCTCCAACTCTCTAATTTTCCTAAAAAGTTTTCGATTTTTTCTTTTAATTCTTTACCAACATCAATACTTGCTTTTTTCATACAGGTATAAAAGTCATCATATTTATCAGATAACCTTATTTGGACAAGTTCATCATCTGAAAACTTACCAATAAAAGACCTTAATACTGTAACTAATGGTATATCTTGTATTGGATTATCTATTATCTTTAATAATGACATTATTGTTTGTATTTCAATAGAATCTAAATATTCTTGTGAACTATCTGAAAATACTGGCATATCTTGTGATAAAATTTCTTGTTCATATAATGGAGCTAAATTTGAAGTACTTCTTAATAACACCACAATATCTTTATATTCTATGTCTCTATAAGTGCTTTTTTTTCTATCCCATACTTGAAATTTTTCATCTATTAACTTTTTAATTTTATTTGCTACAAATTTTGCTTCTAATTCTACATCTTCTAATCTTTCTTGTTCTTCATCTTCTTGTTTTTCTTCTACTTCACTATCTCCTTCCGCTAAATTAATAATATCAATTTCTGTTTTTAAGTCTTGATTTATTTCTGAATAATCTGCACCTAAATTCAAATATTCTTCTTCGTTATATTCTATATCTCCTAAAATAGTGCTCATAATATCTTGAAAAATTATATTTGTAAAATTTAATATATTTTCTCTGCTTCTAAAATTCTTAAATAATTGTATTTTTAAATTGTCTTCTTGTTTCCTATATTCTTTATTTTGATATGTTTGATATTTGTCTAAAAATAATTCTGGCATTGCTTGACGGAATTTATAAATACTTTGTTTTACATCACCTACCATAAATACATTATTTCCATTTGATACAGAATTTAAAATATATTCTTGAACAAGATTACTATCTTGATATTCATCTATTGCAATTTCTACAAACTTTTCTTGATATCTTTTTGCAACTTCTGTTGGAATTATTTTACCCTTTTCTTCCTTTAATAAAATATTTAAAGCCAAATGTTCTATATCATTAAAGTCTACTATATTTTTATCCCTTTTTCTTTTTGAAAACTCTTTTCCAAATTCAAGAATAATTTTTTCTAACTTTGATAAAATTTGATACATATCATATATATCTTCATTTGCTTGTTTTGAATCACAAATGAGTATTTTATCTAATACTTTAGATAATTTCTTTTTAGCTTCATCTCTTTCTATTTTAGCATTATCTTTTATTTCTGAATCTACCTTCTGCCTTGGCCATGTTACAAATTTTAAGTTTTGATTAATTTCATATGCTTTATCCCAAGACCCTAAATTATTTTTTAATATTTGTAACATATCAATATCATTTCTAATTGTATGACAAAATTTTTCAAGTTCTGGTTCACAATTTAAACAATTAGAAACATTTTCTAATGTAGTTAGACTATCTATTAGCTCATCATCTATTTCTTTTAATAGCTCCTCTCCCCATGGAGTATTTGCAAAATCATTTTTTAACTCATCTTTTAAATTAAACATTTCTATTTTTTCATGTAACCATTTTTCAGGAAATGGATTACTCTGAATGTATGAATATATTTTTAATATTAGCTCTTTTAGAGGTGTATCATCTCTATAACTTGTATATGTATTTATTAGTTTAGTAAAATCTTCATTTTCTTCTTCATACTTAGTTTCAAATATATCTTCAATTACTTCTTGTTTTAATAATTCAATTTCTGCAGTATCTGCTATTCTAAAATTAGGAGATATATTATTTAATTCGTAGAAATTGTTTCTTACGATTTCTAGACAAAACGAATCTATAGTACATATATTTGCTTTATTTAATAAAGTTATTTGTCTTTGTAAATTATCATCTTCTGGATTATCCTCTAATTTTTTATATATTGCATCTAAAACACGCTCTCTCATTTCAGATGCAGCTGCATTTGTAAAAGTAACAACTAATAATTTGTCTATATCAATTTTATCTTTTATTATTTTATTTATAATTCTTTCAACTAAGACCGCAGTTTTACCACTACCTGCAGCAGCTGCTACTAATATATTTGCCCCTTTTTCAAATATTGCATCTTTTTGTTCTTTTGTCCAATTTACTTTGCCCATATTTTTCTCCTAATTTACTTTTTGTTATTTTATCATTTATATATATTCTTTCAATAAAAAACTCCAAGTAACTACTAAGTAGCAATTACCTGGAGATCGAGAAATGATATAACTTAACAATTCCTAAAGGAGTATCTCCTTTCTTTAGTATTTTTATTATACCATTTTTTGTAAGCATAAAATTGTGTGCAAAATAAAATTTTTATTAGATAGTTTCTTTTAAATAATTTTATCTAAAAAACTTACAAACTCTCGATTTTATGTGTCTGACCTATTCCGCATCTATTTATATTATACTACTTTTTTATTTATTTGTAAAATTATAAAATTTAAAAGTGCACCTTATTTTTTATTTATAGTATATGTATCTCTATCTACTTTAATATCAAATGTTGTTTTTTCTCCGCTTGGAGCTTCTAATATAACCTCGGTATTTCCTGCTTTATTAAATATCGCATGAACAACATAGTCATTTAATCCTTGCTCTATAAATCTGATATCTACTGTTCCCATGCTTTCATCTGCTAGATATACTTTATAAGAATCATCAAAAATTGCTCCATCAGATCCACCATTTGTTAATATCTCTGTCTCATAGCCTTTTGGCTGTTGTAATGTTAGAAAAGCAAATACTATTAATATTATAATTGCTGAAATAATTCCAGCAGTCTTTATTTTCTTATTCTTGAATATTATTAATGGATATAAAAGCGCTGTTATTGTGCAGAATGCAGTTGTTAGTAAATGTTTTGGAAAAGAAAATATTGTCATTCTCAAATATAGTGCAAAATGATATCCTAAAAAAACAAGCATTGGTGCTAATATTAGTAATCCCCACCATTTATCTTTTTTCATATACCAGCCTATAAATCCCATTGGAATAGTAGCTGTAGTCCATATAAACCAAAATCTATAATATGTTATAAATAATTTACTCTTGTTTATAACATCTTGAATAAGATATACTAACGGCTGACTTATTAGAAAAAATACAACACATTTTAATGCAGAATCTTTCGCCGATCTGCTATTCATAATAATAAATATTCCAAATAAAATCCAAACTTCAAAAGTTACTGTTATATCTGAAAAAGAAGTATCTTTTGCCATTGGTATCATAGCCATTATTGCAGTATATATACCTGCTATTACTGCAAATATTATTAATTTCTTCCAACTTAAATTTACATCACCAAATATTTTTCTTAATTTTTCCATAATATAATTTCTTCCACCTCTTATAAAACTTTTTATAATAATATCTGTTTTAATACAAAAAGTCAATAAAAATAAGATTTAAAAATTGGTAGCTTATATTTTTATTGTAATTATTCTTCAATTTTTATTTTTGTATTTGAATCAATCATTCCTAACAATTTAATCATATTTTCTCTTGAAATCCCCACACACCCATATGTATATTCTTTTTTATTACAGTGTAACATTATTGCACTACCTTTTCCGATAATATTATGTGGATTAGCCTTAATTTCAATTGCATATTCATACTCTTCATTTGCATAATTAATTAGATGTTCTCCACTAATTATAGGTTCTTTATCTATCATTATTAATTGATTGTAAAATTTTGAGTTAATATCATCAACCCAATAATGATTATTCTGTATTTTAAAATATGGTATATCTTCATTCATATTAATTTCGTTACGTTCATGAATACCAAATGCTATTCCTAAATCAAACTCACCTGTTGGGGTTTTCATATCTCCCTCAAACAAATCATTTGTCAATCCATTTTTTCCAATAGTAGCTTTTACTTTTAATGATTTATATATCAAATACATTTGGTTATTTTCTTTTTTTACTAAAATACGATTTTTCATAATATAGTATTTTCTCCCTTCAACTTCACAATTCTTTATCTCTTCATTTTTTAGTTATAATTTTTATGTATTTATGTTTAAATATATATAATATTCTATATATTAGGTCAATAAAAATTAAAACATAAAAGTCTACTAAGCATTTCACCTAGTAAACTTTTTCTTTATCTATTATTATAGTTCATATTATTCATATAAAATTTCTTTTCAGCAAGTTTATCTTGAACACCTCTTAATGCTTCACCAAATCTTTGGAAGTGTACTACTTCTCTTTGTCTTAGGTATCTTAATGGATCTAAAACATCTGGATTATCACGACATAAATCAATTAATTTTTCATAAGTTGCTCTAGCTTTTTGTTCTGCAGCTAAGTCTTCTTGTAAATTAGCTATTGGATCACCCTTAGCTGCAATATATGCTGCTGTAAATGGTACTCCTGCTGCTGATACTGGATATACATCTACACCGTGTGGTGTATGTTTGTAAACTATCCTAAAAGAAAATATATATGTAACTACTTATTTTGTACAAGAAATTTTATGCCTACATTTTCTGTATGCATTGTTTATTAGCTTAATGTTTTAAACGCCTTAAAATTGATTTTGAGGCTTAATTGAATAAAGAAAATCATTAACTACTTATAGTTTAATTGGCTATAAGTAGTTTTTTGTTTTCAAAAGAGAATATGCCTCAAACTCTATAAAAGTGATAGGTGTGATGAGCCGATGCTATAAAGTTTATCCGTATTTGTATTAAAGGTCTATTAATGCAAAGTGCGTGAGTGAGATTTTAGAACACAGACTCACAATAATAAAAGAGTACTCGGTGGCAAAACTTGAAATGGATTTGTAATTGTAAAAAGTTTGGGCAAGTATGAACAAAGATATTTATAATATCAGCAATTATAGTAGCAATTATGCTACTTACTAGACCACCTATGAAACGAGGCGAAGACCTGACGGTTTCTAATATAGGTGTAATAATTCTCTTATTTGT
>Ga0326514_10001497_pt1 | contig 15238 bp, 26 predicted proteins | sample 3_2548_0518_D_FD_203653 | JGI IMG/M metagenome (GOLD analysis project Ga0326514, IMG submission 203653) | Bovine rumen microbial communities from UC Davis, California, United States - 3_2548_0518 | ecosystem: Host-associated > Mammals > Digestive system > Stomach > Rumen | place: USA...
ATATAATGAAACAGATGAATATTGGGAGCATAAAGGCAAGAAATACAGAGCACGTGCAATAGCTAACAAGAATATAGATGAACATACTGCAATGTTGTCTATGCTACCATCTCATTATGTGAAAGAATCTTCAAAAGTGCTTAAAAATTTACCCGATGAAAATTCAATAACATTTTCGGATGAACATGGTAATGAATTTAAGATGGTGAAACATAAAGGGAAACTTTATTATTGTTTAATAGTAAATCAATTTTTACCGAAGGTTCGATTATATGATACATTTGGAAAGTTCTGTCAAATGGTGAATATTAAGAATGTGAAGCCAATTTTTAATGAAACGGATAAAAAATATGTGTGATTATGATGATCAGTTAATCATACTTGCCCAAGCATATAGATATAGATTATATTTAGTAGGACAGGCATATATTCCATATCAAGATTTGGGTAGATATGAAAAATCGTTTAAACAAATATATGGGGTTTAATACTTGGTTTAAAATAGAGAATGATTGTCTTTATGATGAAGACTATTTACATGGTACACCTTGGAGTGATTCTGGGAATCTTTGGGGTAGGAGACTTGGTGGAAGATGGTGTTTAGATTATTATTTCAAATTATGTTTTAATTTAACAAAAGAATATTGGGAAACTAAATGTGGAAATAATTTAAAAACCAATAGAGATTTATATGAATTATTTGATGATTTAGGAATAGCTTATAAAAGAAATGAAGACAATCTCATTCATTATAAAGGAAAGTTATATAACGAAAAATTAGAAGAATTATGATGTTATTAGATTTATTTATTGCATTTAAGAAAGCTTGGAAGGAAATAAACAAAGACAAGATCCGTTCTAAAGGACAAATAAAAGAGATTAAATTATTGGCAAATGAATGGAAAGAACGTACAGATGATATCAGGAAGGTTGAAAACATTCTTGAAAAACATTGGGAATATTTTCCAATAAATCAACGTAAAGACTATATACAAAAGACATATGATTTGCTTCATTACGGCTTCGATGTTGAATATCATAAAGATGGTACACGTACATATTTCGGGAGTTATGATAATGGATTAACCAAAATATATAATGATACTTTTAAATATATTGTAAGTCAATATAATGATATGAAAGACTTTTATAATTCAAAAGATTATGAATATGTCAATCGTATATATGAAAATTGTCTATATAGAATAAATAAAACATTAGAAAAATACCATATCTTAGAAAATAACAATGAATAGTCAATTTGATATATTTATAAGAAGTATACTTGCTGGTATTTGTATTGCATTAGGTGGTGCAATATTTGTTAAGCTTGGTGGGGTTATAGGTGCTATAATGTTTGCATTTGGATTACTTAGTGTAGTTCATTTCAAATTGCCACTATATACTGGTACTGCAGGTTTTATCAAACTTAATAAATCATTAGAATATAAGAAAATGTTATTGATTTTATTTGGTAACATTATTGGGTGTTTTATATTTGCAGCTTTATTTGAACATACATCATTATTAGAAACATCATCAATTATTCAAAATAGGTTAGATACAAGCTATTTGCAATGTTTGTTTAATGCAATTGGTTGTGGTTTGATCATGACACTTATTGTTCAAGGTGGAAGAGATAGAAATCAATTATTGATTTTGTTTGGTATACCTTTATTTATTCTTTTAGGTTTTTACCACTCTATAGCTGATGCTTATTATATGTGTGGAGTAAATTTTGCGACACGTTTAGAATATTTACCTAAATATTTAATAATTGTATTAGGTAATTTTATTGGTTGCAATATCCCAAGGTTATTAAAATATAAAGAATTTTAGTTATGAAAATATTTTTTGATACAGAATTTACCGGTTTACATAAAAATACTACTCTTATATCTATAGGATTAGTAGATGAAAATAATAGAACTTTTTATGCGGAGTTTTCTGATTATGATGACTCACAGTGTGATGAATGGATCTATAAAAATGTAATTAGGCATTTAAAATGGAGTAAAGAAGGACCAATCGAAAATTTTACAAATATATACGAGAATGCATTAGAAGCATATGGCACAAAAGAATATATAAAAAATGTTTTAACAGATTGGCTTTCAGGATATGATAATGTTGAATTAGTATCTGATGTATGCCATTATGATATGGTTCTTTTCATAGATATATTTGGGAGTGCTTTTGATATACCAAAACATGTTAATGCAGCATGCCATGATATTAATCAAGATATAGCAAAAAAATTTTCTGTATCTGAAATAGAAGCATTTGATTTGTCACGAGAAAAAATTATAGAAAATCATAATTTATTTTCCGGAAATAGTTCTAATAAAATATTTATAAATGGTGATAAACATAATTCACTATATGATGCAAAAGTAATTAAAGAAATATATTCAATATTAAATCATTAATATGACTATATATATTGTAGCAAGACCATATGATGAAATTGAAGAGTTCATACCGATGTATGTGACTACTCATGAAGATAAAGCACGGACATTTCTAAAGTTATACAGTGATGAATCAATTCAAATGGTTATATTTTCCAAAGAATGGAATCCTGATGATCCTAATATTTTGTTTAACTATCTTGATGGAGATTTGACATATAAGCAAGATATGACAGATAAAAATACTTTATATGGCAAATATCAAGAATGGTTAGATTTAGATGAAGATGAATCTGACAAATATATGTTTGGTGATCCTGAGATTGAACATGATCAAAACGGAATGTTAAATGTAAAAATTTGGAAATTATAAACTAATATATAAAATATTAAATTATGAATGGAATAATTGGAGCTATTATTGGAAATAGCGTTGGGCAATCTTATGAGATTGTCAAAACTCGTGATTATAATTTTAATATGATCTACGATAAAGGTAATGCCGCTGATGATTCTGTAGCTATATTGGCTGTGGCCGATTGGCTTATGTCTACTGAGCACACAAAAGACGAGTTGATTGACAAATTGCATTTTTGGTGTAATAAATTTAATTATGGAATGTTCAATTATGGCAATGCTGTGAAATTCAAAGAATGGATGCGTAATAAAGAGCGAGAGCCTTATAACTCTTATGGTAATGGCTCGGCAATGCGTGTTATTCCAGTAGGTTTTTATGCTACAAATAGTACTGAGTGCTTAAAGCTTGCTAAATTATCAGCGGAAATTACCCATAATCATCCTGAAGGAATTAAAGGCGCTCAAGCTATTGCAATGGCTATTTATATGATTCGTCATGGATCTTCAAAGAAAGAAGTTAAAAAATACATTGAGTCAACATTCGGGTATAATTTATCTGTATCTTATGAATCTTTGAAAAAACACCACGAATTTGAATGCACATGTCAACGTTCTGTGCCGGCTGCATTGATTTGTTGGTTAAACTCAAAATCATATGAAGATGCAATTCGTAAAGCCATCTCTTTAGGAGGAGATGCCGATACAGAAGGAGCTCTTGCTGGAGCATTAGCTGCTGCAGATCCTAATACACCAGTTGATGATGATTTAGTTCATGATGTTATAAGATTCTTTAGCATTGATTTTCTTGAAGTATTGAATAGATGGCATAAAGTAGTCGAAAAAAATTCATAAAAAAATTAAATTTATAAACGTAAATTAACTATATATATTTATTATTAAATACAAGGTAGAAATAATTCTATCTTGAGCAACTAAAATATATAACATAAAATTAAAATTATGAGCAACAAAGTATTTGGTATCGATTTAGGTACCGGAAATTCGTGTGTAGCAGTTATTGAGGGTGGAAAGCCTGTAGTTATTGCAAATTCTGAAGGTTCACGTACAACTCCTTCAGTAGTTTTTATTAAAGGTGATGAACGTAAGATTGGTTCAACAGCAAAACGTGGAATGATTATGAATCCTAAAAACACGGTATCATTCATTAAGCGTTTTATGGGAGCTGATTATGATGATTCAGATGTTCAAAAGATGTTGAAGATGATAACTTATGATGTTATCAACAAGAACGGAAAACCTTATGTACGTATTGATGATAAAGATTATTCAGCTGAAGAGATTTCTTCTTATATTTTAGCAGATTTGGCTAAAGTTGCTTCAGATTATTATGGTGAAGATGTAAAGGATTGTGTTATTACTGTGCCTGCATGGTTCAATGATGTACAACGTAAAGCAACTAAGCTTGCTGGTGAGCTTGCTGGTTTGACGGTGCATCGTATTATCAATGAGCCAACCGCCGCTATTCTTGCAGCTGGTATGGATAAGGAAGACAAGGAACGTATTGTACTTGTAAATGACCTTGGTTGTGGTACAGAAGATGTATCAATATGTGAGGTATCACAAGGAATGGTAGAAGTGCTTGCTTCTGATGGTGATGTGTTCCTTGGTGGTCAGAACTATGATAATGAGATTGTAAATTGGATGGCAGAGGAATTTATGAAGGATCATTCTGGGTTGGACCTTCGAAAAGATTCTATGGCTTATGCCCGTCTTGTAGAAGCCGCCGAGAAAGCTAAGTGTGAGCTATCTTCATCTACACAAACCGAAATCAATCTTCCATATATTACTATTCAAGATGGTGTGCCTCAAATGTTGGTTATGACGCTTACTCGTGCTAAGTTTGAAGCATTGACTAAGAAATATACAGATCAAGTCATTGAAATAGCACAGCGTGCACTACAGAAGGCCGGAAAGAGTGCAGGCGATATTACCGACATCCTTCTCGTTGGTGGATCTTCTCGTATGCCACAGGTTCAAGAAGCACTTAAGAATGCATTTGGTGATAAGCTTAATAAATCATCTAATTTTGATGAGGCAGTTGCACTTGGTGCCGCTATTCAAGCAAAGGCAATTGTTAATCCAGAAGAATCTGATACATTGCTTCTTGATGTAACTCCAATTACTTTAGGTATTGAAGTAAATGGCAATATGATGGGTAAGCTTATTGAAGCCAATACAACTATTCCTTGTAAGAAGTCACAAGTATTTACTACCGCTGTAGATAACCAACCTGCTGTATCTATTGTAGTTCTTCAAGGTGAACGTCCAATGAGTAAGGACAATAAGCAAATCGGTATGTTTAATCTTGATGGTATTGCTCCAGCTCCACGTGGTGTACCTCAAATTGAAGTAACATTCGATATTGATGCTAATGGTACTCTTACAGTTTCCGCTAAGGATCTTGGTACTCAAAAGGAACAGCATATAACTATTAATGATTCTAACTCACTTTCACAAGATGAGATTGATAGAATCAAGAAAGAAGCTGAAGAGCATAAAGTTGAAGATGACAAGAAGAAGGCTGAAATGGACAAGAAGAATGCCGCTGAGAGCTATGTCTATTCAGTTGAGAAATCTCTTAATGATGAAAATATTAAGTCAAAGTTTACTGATGATGAGCGTAAGCAACTTGAAGATTTAGTAACAGCCGCAAAGAAAGCTATTGATGAGAAAAATGATGACGAGCTCTATGCTAAGAAAGATGAACTCGAAAAGGTATATGCTCCAATCATTACACGTATCTATCAAGAAAATATGCCTAAGGATGGAAATGGAAATCCAAAAGTAGATCCTAATTTTATGAATCAATTTGGTGATATGTTTGGTGGTGCAAGTGGATTTGCTGGAGGTCAAAATTTTGATCCATCACAGTTTGCCCAAGCTCAACCTAATAATTAAAACTCTCTATGGAACTCTCAAATGAGAGTTCCTACAATATAAAAATATTTCAATAATTGGAGGTAATTATTATGACAAATGCTTTAGATTTTTTCGGTACAAAAGATTTATTTAATTTTGGTAAAATGCCTATTTTTGAGGCATTCGACAATTTGTTTGTTCCATCAAACTTTACCAATTCCCCTAAAATTAATGTAAAGGAAACTGATAAAGCGTATGAAATAGAAATTGCCAATCCTGGTTTCTCAAAAGAAGATACTTCTATTAAAGTTGAAAATCATGTTATTTATGTATCTATGAATCAAGAAACAGAAACTAAAGATGATGATAAATATCATGTTCGTCAATGGAAAAAGTCTTCTTATTCTGAATCTTGGAATCTTCCTGAAAATGTAATTGAAGACCAAATCACCGCTAAGAATGTTGATGGGGTATTGACAATTACATTGCCAAAAAAAGAAGAAGATCCTAAAAAAGAAGTGGAGACAAGGAAAATTGAAATTGAATAAAAGAATAATGGGATGGGAGAAATCCCATCCTATTTTTATTTTAAAATTATGTCAAAACAATAAGCAATAAGTAAAATATATAAACTCTGTAATGAATAAAGACCTATACGAAATATTAGGTGTCAGTAGAAATGCATCTTTAGATGAAATAAAGAAAGCTTACAAGAAATTAGTAATCAAATGGCACCCAGATAGAAATAAAGGAAGTAAAGAAGCCGAAGAGAAATTCAAAGAGATAGCTGCTGCTTATGCAATTTTGTCAGATCCTCAAAAGAAAGATCGATATGATAGATTCGGTACTATAGATGAAAATGCAACTACCAGTGCTGGATTTGACTTTGGTGATATATTTGAACATATGGGAGATATGTTCGGTAGTATGTTTGGTATGGGTGGTAGATCACGTCAACCCCAAAGCCCACAGCAAGGTACATCAATAAAAATGCAAGTAGGTGTCTCTATTAAAGATATATTAGATGGCAAATTTGAAAAGGATGTAAAATATGATTGTAAAGTAAGGTGTCATTCTTGTAATGGTAAAGGTGGAGAAGATGTTACTGATTGCCCATATTGTCATGGAACTGGAATGATAACGGAAACTCAACGATATGGCATTCAGATTATTCAAAGTAGTCACCCATGTCATCATTGTAATGGAACTGGTAAAATAGTTAAGAATAAATGTAAGACATGCAATGGAACTGGATTTGAAGTTAAAGAGAAATCAGTTCATGTATCTGTAAATTATCCTAAGAATGGCCAAGAGATACTATTCAAAGGAATGGGATATGAATCTAAGTCACCTGGCATGCCTGCAGGAGATTTGTTGATAGTCTTGGCTTACAACTATGATAGATCTAAATATGTTATAAAACCTGATGAAGGTGGCTATATGACAATATATGAACGGGTTGATATTCCTTATTATGATGCTATTCTTGGTACTTCAAAGTTAAAAGGTACTGAATATAAACATAAGCTTGAAAATGGAAAAGAGATATCAGTTAATATACCAAAGTATTGTCAAGAAGGCCAACAAATTGATATAGGTGGACATTATAATGGATTTAAATACAAATTAATTGTTCATATTAAGATTCCTACATATATAAGAGATAACGAGCGAGAATTGTTAGAGAAAATAAAGAAAGAGAACTCTTAAGAGTTCTCTTTTATTTTTTAAATATTTTTGAATTATATGTAAAAAATACATATTATATTTGAATTTTTTATATTTATTTCTATATTATATTTGTAAATCAAAATAAATAAATATGATAGTTACAAAGAATTGGATTGCAAAGAATTACGCTAAGTTCAATGAACTCTATTTCAATGGATCTCTTCCACAGATTCAATTTGTAGTTAATCGTTCTAAGCATTCATGGGGAATGGCTTATTTCAACTATGACTTTCCTAATGATACTATCATTCCTACTAAGATAGCTATTTCAAATTATTATGACTCTCCTGAGGAAGTCAAGATACAGACTCTTCTTCACGAGATGATTCATATTGCAGATTATACTTTCCATCCCGAGCATTTTATCCATAACGGTCGCCGAGTTACTGGCCGCCAGTACGATGCTCATGGATATTGGTTCAAAGCAGAAGCCAAGCGTATCTCTAAGAAAAGTGGTTATAAAGTAGCAAATCATGTGACAAAAGAAGAGATGAATGCTTCTTCTCTTTCAGAAAGGTCAAAAGAAAATCTTCGTAGAAAGGAAAATAATGCTTTAATTTGTGCAGTAACTGGTGATAATGGAGTAATATTTTATTTTAAGACAGATGTTTACAAGGTAAATATAGTTAAAGATACTATTAATCGGTTACATTGGTATAGATTCAATAATGTTAAGAATGTTAAGTTCTATAGATTTAATGATCCTAAATTAGTCGAGATTAGATCTTGTGGAAAAAGTATTCGAGGATGGTATACTGATAGAATGGGACTGATGAATTACCTTAAGAATATCAAAGCAACAGAAGTTTATGTATAAAATTAAAACAATATAATTATGAATAAGAATTTTATCAATGTTCTATGTGACCAAGTGATTAATGTTACATTTGTGATTGCCGAAGCTAAAGACACTAAAGTTAATGTCTCACCAAATGCTTATGCAAATGTAGCCAAGTTTGTTGATCGAATGGATTCTGTTTGGAATTTTGTGCAAACCCTATTTATGGACTATGAATCCGGTAAGGTGGATGATGATTTTGTAAATGACAAGATGATTATTCTCATGAATACTCTTGTAAATTACAAGAATTCTTACAAGGTCGGTGGAATTGCTTATAAAACTATGAACTCTTTACTTGATATTGTCAAGGAATCATTTGTTGAACTTAATAAGTAAATTGAATTATGAAGAAGAATAAGATTATTCGCAAGCTTTACAATGCCCTTATAGATAAGGGATTTAATGATAACAAGTATAATGAGGTTATGGGATATACCCGTGATAAGTTTAATAACCCAATATTTGTAAAGAAGCTCAATATTGAAGGAGTTTCTGGGGTTGACTCAATTGCTATTACATCAACAGAGAAGTCATTCGATGACGCCTGTGACTCGGATATACGTATAGCCTTTAATGACCATAATATAGGAAAACGAGTTATCCTGTGGGCAAATGAGGTTAACTCTGATATGCTTAATAAGATACTTGATGCTGTAATCAAGAAGTATTATCCTATCTCAAAGGTTAATCATTGGAAGAAACTATGGGATATCGTTGAGAAGCATTATTATGCCAATGATAATAGTTTTATAGGTAATGTAGAGGTGCCTGCTAATGCACTTGCATTCATCCTTAATGATTACAAGAATTATCAGAATTTAGAAATTTAATAATATAAAGAATATGGTAGATTATACATTTAAAACATTTGAATCATGAAATATCTTGGGATTAGTGGTGGCCGGTTAGTTGAAGAGTTTGTACCCTGGCCAAATTGTGGAATAAGATGGATGAAGCTTAAAGATGGAACATATATTGATGTGATGTTCTCATTATTCTTTTGGTATTTCACCATAGGACAGATTAAAAAGAAACTTAAAAGGGAAGGATATTAAATTATGATAGAGATAAGAATTCCTGAAGTATATTACCCAGAAGATCAAAACCAAGTGGCGACCCCAAGGTCTAACTTGGACATCTTTATAGATGGTTTTAAGAAATTATGTGAGGTCTCTGGTATGACTAAAATTAATTTAGATAAAATATTAGATACAACCGTTGTTACCCAATTGAAATTTAATGATGGTAGTTTGATTGGGACTAAAAAATTATTTCAAACAATTGGATTTAATATACAATGAACAATATTGAATATAACTTAGGTATACTTGAACGATTAGTTGCTGGTTCAATCAATGGGGAGCCTTATGTAATGCTTGATGATGCAAGATATATAATTCAAAATGGTGGCCTAAATAAAGGCAATGATAGTATTTATGAACAACGCAATGCAACATGGCCCGATTATTATGATGATATAGATGTCAAAGACTATCATGAATGGTTCATCAAAGGTACTAATATAAAACTTGGGTTTGATTATATAAATGTTGAATCCAATGAGCGAGAATATTATTGTGTAGTGTCAGAATCCGATGATGATCAGATACCTTTTGAGACAGAAAAGGACTTAATAGAGCATTTTGATTATATAACACAAAACAAAAATTTTAATTGGGGATATTCTAATTAATTTGAAATTATTTATATAATATTCTATTTATTTAATATAAATCAAAACGAATAATATGTTTAGCGATATTAAATTTAATGGCCCAACACCTATTGATTCTAATGGTGAGGAGTTAGCCATAGGAGATACTGTATTTACACATGTAGGCTGGTCTAATATTACAGTTCCTATGATGATTATTGGACAGACAAAGTCTAATAAATATTTATGGTTAACCGATGGTGAATGCATTCATAAGAGAATGGCAAAGAATGTAATCTTAGTTAAATACCCAGATAAAATTTGGATAAACAACAAATAATAGCAAATTGATGACCGATTTAGAAATTATAGATTTAATTGACTGTGCTATTGAATTAGCAGGCGATGGAGGACCAAGTCCATTTACTACTGAACAGTATAATGCAATGGATGATTTTTAAATAGACTTAGAAATCAATATAAAAAACAAATAAAATAGGAGAAAAAACTATGAGTAAACTAAATTCCACAAGAAAGCCTACTACACTTAAGGCTAATCAAACAACTGTTGGTGTAATTGCTGGTCAAATAACTGATACAGCAGCAGCTCAAACAAATATACAGCTTCTTCGTCGTGCTGTACTTGCGAATCTTCTTTGGGAGAACATCGCATACATGGACGGCCAGTCTATAACTGATGAGATCAAGAGACTTATTCCTCTTTGTGATCCTAAGGATGTGGCTTTACTTACTATAGAGGCCCGTACTATGCAGAAGCTTCGTCATACTCCATTGTTCCTTGCAGTTGAGATGTGTAAGTATGAGTCAACCCGCCCTTATGTTAAGGAGGTACTCCCAAAGATTATAACTCGTGCAGATATGCTTACCGACTTTATGGCTCTTTATTGGGCTGATGGTAAGTGTCCTATCTGTAATGCTGCTAAGAAGGGTCTTGCTAAGGCATTCCATAACTTTAAGGAGTACCATTTTGCAAAGTATGACCGCGATGCAGAGATTAAGCTTCGTGACGTAATGTTCATGGTTCGCCCAAAGCCAGAGAATCCACTCGAGGAAGCACTTTATAAGAAGATTGCTGACCGTACTCTTGAAACACCAGAGACTTGGGAGGTATTGCTTTCTCTTGCTCATACACCTGAAGAGAAGGCTGCTGTTTGGACTAAGCTTATTACCGAAGGTAAGATTGGTGGTAAGGCTATGCTTATGAACCTTCGTAATATGCAGAATGCCGGTGTTCCACGTCCTATCATTGTACAAGGACTTAAAGAGCTTAAAGGAGCTATGCTTCTTCCACTTGACTTCTTGAAGGCTATGCGTGAAAGCAACGGTTTTGATAGGGAGATTGAAGATGCTATGCTTAAGACATATGAGAATATGCCTAAGTTTCCTGGCAAGACACTATTTATTGTAGACGTATCCGGTTCTATGGGATCACTTACAAGTATTGGCTCAAGATTTAGTCGTCTTGACCAAGCTGCTTCGATGGCAATGCTCGCCGCAAATCAATGTGAAGACTTTGAGCTTGTATGTACTGCAGGTTCAGATAGTGCCAGACGTGAAGAGCAGATACATATCAAATATCCTTCAAAAGGATTTAGTCTTTTTAAGGAAATTGAAGCATCTCGTAATACTGTAGGAGGTGGCGGTATCTTTACTTACCAATGTCTTGAAAAACTTCGTAAGGAGCTTGGTGATAAAATACATGACTATGCCCGTATCATTGTCTTCTCTGACTCTCAAGATATCGATGTTAGTTATGGTTCTAATAAGAAACCACGCCCATTTGGTAAGTATAACTACATCTGTGATGTATCTGCAAATACTCGCGGTATTAATTATAAAGGTGTATGGACCGCTGAAATTTCTGGTTGGTCAGAGCACTTCCTTACTTACATTGCTGCCTTTGAAGGTATTGAGAACACATTTGCAGATTTGAACTAATAAATCAATTATATAATTAAAAAGAAGGAGCTCTTAAGAGCTCCTTCTTTATTTTACCATCTTAATATCTTGTGTGATGTATATTTCTTTCCACTACTATTTTTGAAATCAGATATCAAGTCACCTTTTATAAATGGTTGTTGGTGATCAAATAAATCATTAATAATATCATCAAACCAACTAGGTACTTCTCTATATTCTGTTACAACATAATAACCACATTTATTACATTTTTTATAATGGAATTGGTATTCTTTATGTCCATGACCAGAAACATTTATCCCAGCACCGATAGGACCGCCAGCATACCAATCATATTCTATATCAGCTAATCCGGTTTCATGATATTTCATTTCACCTTTATTGCATTTTGGACAAAGAACTCCCTTTTCTTTTAATTCATTAATATGGAAGTCATCATATTCTTGATCCCATTGGTGATAATATGCAATTCTTTTCTCAATCCATTTTTGATAACGAGCATCATCATGATAATTATATACTCTCAATAAGATATATAAATTCTCTTTTAAAGCTCTATCATCCATACTAAGTCCTGAGTATTTCTCTTCACCTTCCTTGACATCATATTTCTCAATATCACTTAAAAATACTTTTTTATCTTTGTATGACTCTAACTTAGATATAAGTAAATCGATGTTGAATTTTGGTCTTGGAACATAACTACCACTTAATAAAACCGGTTTTTCTTCACTTTTTTCAATTGGTTCTTCAATAGTAGTTTTATTGGATTTCTTGGAGAATAAATTCTTAAACCAATTGAATACTTTACAAAATATATTCATATCAAAATATTATTTATTTAGTGATTCATTAACTTCCATATTAGCTTCAGCTTCAGCTTTTTGTTTCTTTTGCATAAGTTCATCTAATTCATTTTGAACTTTTTCTATTTGTTTTAAAATACCTTCAAGTTTTTTAGATCCTTGTGTTCTAATAAATTCTTGTATAGCTTCTTTTGATGTTCCAACATAATATATCGAAGTTTTTCCTTCGGTATTACTTAAAGCCATAGATTGAACTTGATATTTTTCATCAGAATAATCAAAATCTCTTCCATAATGAGGTTCAGTCCAACCATCGATATTATATTCATTTTGAGCTAATTTAACATTGATATCATATCCATCAGTACCACGATACCAAGAACCTTTTACCTTATAAGTATCTACTACTTTTACAGGAATAGCTTTTGTTTCACCATCTTTTAAGAACCATAATGTTGAACCTTTACGAGGATTATGAACATTCTTAGCAGCTGCTTCTACTATAAGTCCTTCAAAAATTTTATCTTGTAAGTTTTTCATAATTAAAATATACTTGGTATTTTTGATAAATCGGCATTTGAAAAGTCAAGATGAAATTTATCTATTTCATGTTTACTATGATCTCTGCAATAAATTTCGATTTCTTTAAAATCTACATTCATGATTTCAACACCCTTTTCATCAATTTCTGTAACATCTGATTGATCTTTGCCATCACCTTTCCAAACAAGAATTTCACGAACTCCATTTTCTTTATAGTCCCAAAGACACCATTCGCCATTGCTTGATGATTCATTTACGATTTGTGATAATTTTTTCATATTTATTATTCTATATCTTTATTTGTAAATCCTAAATAATTTACTGGAATGTCATATAAATATTTAAGAGCTCCTTCAGCATCAGTATGTTTTTTAACTTGATCTTTAATTGCATTAAATTTAGAATCAAGTTTTTTATCATCTGCTCCAGGATATTGAGGTATATATGTTTTTATAATATCATCAAGTTTACGAAGATCTTCTTTACTTGGTATATCATAAACATATACATAATATGCCATATAAAACTTAAATTTATGACTAACAATAGAAACTTTATCTTCTTCCCAGTTTTTTGCTATCTCCGCTTTTAGTTTATTTACCGTTGAAGATGCTTTAGTTTCGGTTATATATATATTTAAATCTTTCATTTTTTATTACCATATATTTATATTTGATGGTATAAATCTTTTATATCTACTTTCATACTGTTCCAACCATATCCTTCAACATCTTCATTTTTTGTAATAAAATACATAATTGATGCAAGGAATTTTTTATCGTTATCCCAAATTTCTTCCATTTTATCGCAAAAATCTGGATAACTCATAACCCAATCTGGTAATTTTTTCAATTTTCTTAATTTTGGGAGTTCTGATTTTTCATTAATTTTAACTATAATATCTTTCATATAATTAATTTATTTTTATCTACCAATTTGCATAAGTAAATGTTGATTAACTTTTACTTTTTTAGGAATATTATAATGATCTTGATCAAATTGTTTAGTTTCAACTTCACCTTCTAATTTATCTTTATCACATGATTTTAATATACCTTTATAAAGTCTTGGGGTTTTTGTATTATCATCATTGTCCTTTTCGGCTATACCGTCTTCATAATAAAATACAACATCATCACCAATTTGCATATCACAACCAAATTGATCATAAGCTTCATTTATTATAAATTCTTTTAGATTTTTCATTTTTCATTCCTATATGCCATTTTCCACAGACCTTACAAATATATGCAGTATATTTATACATTTTGTGTTTCTTTATAAATGATAAAGCTTCTTGTTCTGTTTCGAATTTTTGTTTAGGTTTCCATTCACCATCTTTTCTGGCATAATGTTCACGTTTAATAACGTGTTTGTTACAATCCGATCTTGCTCCTAATTTCGCCAATATATTGACTTAAAAATAATTTTGGTATCACGCCTCTATTATTTATTTTAATCTATCTTTTTGTATCTTTGTATTACATTTCCATGAGAATCTATACGGATACGTTCTTGAACAGCAACATGATTCATACGTTCACCTCTGAATATAGTTTTTATCACTATATCAATCTTTGTTCCATTTTCTCGAAGTAACCATACCGCCCATAAGTTCATATTTCTTGGGCGGCCTCCACAATACTCAACTTTGTCTTCATCATTCTTGTTGTTCAACCAACATTGGCATTCTATCGTCCATGCATCTACACGACGTTGTTGGTATTCAAATGGCTTGAGTTTTCCATCATAGTTCATTTCCATAATATCATTCCAAGCCCATCTAAACATATTGACTATCTCATATTGACCAATTCTTTTTCCTCCATCACCACCCTTTTCCACAGGTCTATCTTGGCGTTGAGTTGCATGATCACCCATACGAAGATTATCGCCATCTTTAGATGTCCATATAACACGATTTCCTCCTTTAGATTGATTGTGCCAGTCTTTACTTTCTAATATGAATTGCTGAAAATCATCATCTAACAATTCTAATGATGATTCATCTAATTGGAATATGATTCTACCGAGTTTATTCTCAAAATTATCTCTATTTAAAAATTCTAATATT